>Ga0172379_10000214_pt1 | contig 157218 bp, 127 predicted proteins | sample GrowelOW334metaG_FD_119756 | JGI IMG/M metagenome (GOLD analysis project Ga0172379, IMG submission 119756) | Groundwater microbial communities from an aquifer near a municipal landfill in Southern Ontario, Canada - Groundwater well OW334 metaG | ecosystem: Environmental > Aquatic > Deep...
TTCTTCAATGCGGTACGTGTTAACAAAATCGTAAAAATTCTTTCCCTCATGTTCATTGATGATCTGTGAGAGGTAATTAGGGTGCACCTCAAGCCTGGATGATAGGTCTCCGATAGAAAGGTCGCTCTTCCGATATAATCTTTCATTGGTCATAAGGTCTACCAGTGAGCGAAGAAGTTTTTGGGATGTTTCTGCTGTCAATCCAGATTTTGGATACTTCTTTTTTTGTTCGCTCCCATCATTCGGTACTTCATTGTGCAAAAAAATATCCGCCTGGCGTACGCCAAAAAAACCAATAAGGAAAACAAAAATAGCGATTCCAATAAATATTATTGTGTCATTTCTTATCGCGATCACCAAAAACCAAATGACTCCCATCCCGATTGTGAGGAACCGCAGCCATTGCAAACTGACCTTCTCTAGATCGGAAAATTGATCACGCATATTTTTTCGATGTTTCCGCAAAAGGAAAGCGGTCCAAGTGACATAAATGATTCCAGAACAGGATATGATGATGAGTTTAATGATACTGTACAACTCATATCCCGCCCCCTCATTTTGATAAATCTGGATCTTTTGGTCGGCGGGAAGAATAAAAAATGCGATCAGGTATAGATACATTGCCGCGGCCGGAATAAAATGGAATGCGAAAACAGATGGTCGTTCAGGTAATTGATTCGTCAGGAAACTGGCATAGAGGTAGAGAAAAACACCATGGAACAACGGGAGAGGCGCTTCAATGCCAAGCAAGAAAGGGTATCGGAAAATATCGCCGGTAAAGTAGAGATAGAAAAAGAATTGATGAATCAGTATAATGAACATCCAAATCGTCAGGATTCCATCCGCCGCAGTTTTATTCTTTTTGCTGATGAGTAACAGCTCAACAAAAAACGCAATTCCGATACCGACGATGAAAAACAATTCCATTGATTTGATCCATCTCCTTTTTCTTGATGCAAAGGTAGTAAATTTCCATATCCATTAGCAAACCGAAGCGGCTGTAAAAACACTCATTCACTTATTGGACTTAAAATATATATTTTGGTAAACTGTATTTGATTTATTACCGGGCTAATGTTCAAATTCACATTTTCTTGGGACTTCTGAAAAATCCCAAAACGATGTCATTCCCCCAACGGACTCCTTCGGAGGATCCTTTTGGGAGAATCTCATTTTTCTGCCGAAATTAAAGCCTGAGATTTCTCTCCCGACAAAAATCGTCGGGATCGAAATGACCATAAATAATTAATATTTCAGAGGTCTCAATTTTAACACTTTATCACATTCGGTATTTTTCAACGGTAAAAAAAAGGATTTCTGGTACTGGCATTCAGTGCAATTGGAGAGTAATATGAAAAAAACAGCTCGTTTCATAATTATGTGTATGGTATTAGCTAATTCCTTCATCGGCTTGGCGGGAGTGAAAAATATTGCACATCGCGGAGGGTCACATTTAGCTCCGGAAAATACCCTGGCAGCATTTAAGAATGCCGTTGCATTGTCCGCGGATTATCTTGAACTCGACATTATTCTCTCCAGCGACGATTCGATGATGATCATCCATGATTTTGACGTCGATCGAACGACAAATGGAACGGGATTCGTCAGCTATTTAACCTATGAACAGTTGCGGGCGCTCGATGCCGGTTCAAAATTCAGCCCTGCGTTTGCCGGTGAAAAAATACCGACATTCTCCGAAGTACTGGAAATAGCAAAGAATAGTCCAAACAATATCGGGGTTGTTGCGGAAATTAAAACAAATGATCCGACCGCAGTAGCAAAGACTGTTGCGATGATTCAAAAATATGAAATGCAAAGCAGAGTAATCGTTTCCAGCTTCGATATCAGCAAACTCTCTTCAGTGAAAGCGCTGGATTCAACTATCCGCGTGCAGTTATTTGCCTCTGTCCACGAAGGGATCATCGACCAAATGAAAGGAATCAATGGAGAATGGGTCGGCAGCAATATCGCTTCACAGTCGCTGGTCGACTATGCTCATTCCAAAGGGATCTCTTTCAACATTTGGACAATCAACGGTGCAGATCAAATGATCTTGTATACCGATATGGGAGTTGATGCAATAACCACCGACGATCCTAAAACGCTTAAAGCGTTGAGTGATACTACAGCGCCGAGCGACGTTATCCTGAACGAAGCCGTCGTTTATGAAAAACAGGTCACCATCAGCTGGAGCGCTGCAAGTGATGACGAAAGCGGTATTGCCGGTTACGAAATTTACCGCGATACAGCACAATCGCCCGCGAAACTCTATGCAACGGTCGGAGACACAACACAATTTGTGGATGAGACACAATTGGAGAATGTGACATTCTACTACAGAGTAAAGGCCAAAAATTTGGGGCAATTGCTCAGCGCCAATTACAGCAATGAAATTTCTGCTGCGACATTCACTGATATTACAAAACCAGTAATTCATTATGTCTCATCCACGGGAGATACCGGTACCGTGTATGTGGAATTCAACGAACGAATTGATGATGTCACCGCAACATCAATAGAAAATTATACAATCAATAATTCAGCTGAAATTCTTACTGCAGTTCTCGGGGTGGATCAAAAAACAGTTTTGCTCACCACGACGAAATTAAAAGACACAACATATATACTTACCGTTCAAAATATTCAGGACAAAGCGGGCATTCCTAATACCATGACGGGCAGCGCCCATTTTTTCATCCATAGAAGATATTCGCCGTACTCCGTCGCCCATTATTCTTTGGATACCATCGTCATTCTCAGCGCTGTGCCGACAATTCTTGATGCGACTGTCAACGCGAACAACGGCACCGTAAAAAACGGCCCGGTGGTATCAGACGGGTATGTGGGCAACGGACTGAAATTCGACGGTGTGGATGATTATGTTGAATTTGCTACTTCGCCGTCGTTCGATATCAATAGTATATCCGTTACAGTATCGCTTTGGGCGGCACTGGACTATTTACCGAATGAATTGCCCGGTGCATTCGGTCCACTGTTTGACTCCGAAACTGATAATTATGTGTTGTATGAAGACAGAGGAAATAATCAACTTCGGTTCAAGGTAACCACCAACGGAGGTGCAGCACGCCCCGCCATTCCTACTGTTGAATTGAAACGGGGAGAGTGGATGCACATAGTAGGAGTGTATGACGGCACAAATGCTATGATCTATCTGAACGGTGTTCTGAAAAACTCACTCCCCTTGTCCGGAACAGTGAATCCGGGACAAGCGGCAACGCTGGGAAAGAGCGGTACATCGTATTTTTCCGGGAAGCTCGACAATGTTACAGTCCTAAATGTTGCCTTAACCGGGGAAGAAGTCGCGGAATTGTATAATAGCACAAAATCTGTCTCTGTTCCTCTGGCCGTACAATCCACCAAAGATCTCACGATTCCTTCAGTTTATGAATTATCTCAAAACTATCCGAATCCATTTAACCCGGCCACCACGATATCGTTTAGTGTTTCGCAAAACAGCAGAGTATTTATTGCAGTCTACGATTTGTTGGGGAGACAAATTGCAACCTTAACTGATGCACTGTATTCACCAGGAGTTCACACTGTTTCATTCAATGCAAACGCTCTCTCCAGCGGAATGTATTTTTATCGGATGAAAGCGTATGCCAATGGTGGCAATAGCAGTATTTTTGAAAGCACAAAAAAACTTCTGCTCATGAAATAGTATCAAATGAAATATCTTCTCGAGACTTCTGAAAAATCCTAAATCGATGTCGTTTGTTTTTTGTAAATACACAAAGGACCATAGCGGTGGATTGGCAAAACGAACAATGCTTTTTTCCATTGTTCATAATATTCAATTAATACAAGTGTTATTCCCTACCATCAAATCTGCTTTGAAATAACTTCCATTGTACTTTGTAGACATTACAATATTTTGCGGTTAACCTGCCGTTTTTACGCTGTTTTCACCATGCATATTCTGGCACCCCCATTGTTGCATATCAAGGTAAGCGAGTACAACAACATGTCGGGGGACATTATGAACCATTCAGCAATCACCAACAAGATCTATTCGATTCTGCGCAACGAACCACAAAACCAGTTCTCAGAATCGCTCAACAATTACTCTCTCTATCATTCAGAAAAGATCACACCGGATCTGCTGGAAATGGTATGGGACCGGGCAATGGACGGGATGCTGCTGACGGACAGCGACGGTATCTGTGTGGCAGTCAATGCTTCCTTTTGTTCAATGGTAAACATGCAAGAGAAGGAGTTGATTGGATTGCCGTTTACTGTATTCCTGGACAGCAGCGTTAACCGGAAACAGGTCTTCGATGAATACCGCGAATGCGCCCGCACAGGAAATTTCCCCAAAAAGTATGAAAAAAACCTATTGCTGAGTTCAGGGCAAAGTATCTTTGTGGAGATTATGACATCAACGATGGTTGATGAAGCCCAGGAAATGTTTGTGTTGACGGAGTTTCGAGATATCGGCGAAAGGAAGCAATGGGAACAATCTACGCACCAAAGCGAACAGCGGTATCGGTCGCTTTTTGAAAATTCCGTTCTTCCGATCTATGAATCGAATGTTGACGGGAAATTCACAAACGCCAATGTCGCACTGTTGAAATTGTTGGGTTACGATACCTTTGACGAATTACTTTCACTAAACCTTGAAACAGATGTGTATGTCAATCCGGATCAGCGGTTGAAGCTGTTCGAAGAATTGGACCGCAATGGTCTTCACAAACCGTTCGAACTGATATTGAAACGAAAAGACGGTTCACGCATCATTGTTCTGGCGCATTCACGTGTGCTTCGCAACGAACAGGATGAGGTGGTAGGATTTGAAGGCGCATTGGAAAATATCACCGAACGGAAGGAAATGGAGCACCAGATACTTTTGCAAGTAAAGAATCTTGAAACAGCACGAGAAGAATTAACAAAACTGAATGCTCAAAAAGATAAGATCCTCGCGATCGTGTCGCATGACCTGCGCTCTCCGTTCAGTTCTATCCTCGGATTCTGCGATTTGTTGAAGAATGAGTACCACACACTTTCGGACAAAGAAAAAATAGAGTATATCGGATTCATTAATGACGCAGCAGTACAGCAATTGAATATGGTCAATTCGTTGCTCGACTGGTCCCGCGTTGAAACGGGAAGGATCCGCTTGAAATTCCAGCAATTGAATGTCGGCACCATCGCTTCGGAGATTATGACATCGCTGCTTGGCCTGGCAAAAAAGAAAAATATCGAATTGTGCATGACGGTACCGCAGACAACAATAGTCAACGCAGACGAACAACTGCTTCGTCAGTTATTGACGAATCTAGTGGGTAATGCTCTGAAGTTCACCCCTTCCAACGGTACGATCACCATCGGCCTAAAAGAAGACTCGGACGAACAGTTGGTGCTGCATGTGTCCGATACCGGCATCGGCATTCCGGAAAAAGACCTGAAAAAATTGTTCAAAGTGGAAGAGAAATATACACGGCAGGGATTGCAAGGGGAGGTTGGAACGGGATTGGGATTGCCGATGTGTTATGAGATTATGAAAAAACATCACGGCTCAATTGAAGCGGTCAGCGAAGAAGGACATGGTACCGCGTTCATTCTTACATTCCAGCGGCATATCAAATCCGGCTGCAAGAAGGTCCTTATTGTGGACGATCAAAAAGGGAACAGAATGATCCTTTCCCGTTTCATGAAACGGATCTCCGAAGATTCCGAAACGCTATTTGCTGAGACAGGAAAAGAGGCGTTGGAGATGATGGACAGTGAAACGCCCGACCTGATCATTACGGATTTTCATATGCCGACGATGGACGGTCTTGAGTTGATCAGAAGAATACGCAACGATGAACGATGGAAAAGCATTCCTGTGATCCTTATCTCCGGCGCGGATGTCGAATACTACGGGGATACCGATGCTCTAACAAAAATTCTGCGGAAACCGGTGGCATATAATGAACTGAATGAAGTTATGGATAAAATAAAATTTTAGACTATAATATTGCTGTTCCCTCCTCCTAACTCGCTAAAAAGCCTCGCCTTCCCCCGGGCGGGGCATTTTTTTTACCGATTCCATTCGGAGTAAATTATCCTTTGAAGGTGTGCCGTCGGTTTCCATACCAGTTTAATCGCATTGCTTATCTTGTGAATCTTCTCTACAATCGTACAACGGCATAGATCGAACCATGAGGAATGGTTGTTCGGCAGCCTGTGATTTTACACCTCTGGATCGCCTATGCGTGAAAGAGGTTTTTTTATTCCAACCATCGAGGACCATATGAAAACCATCATCGGTCAAATCTGGAAACTTGCCCTCATCACCATAACAGGAACACTGGGAAGCATCACGTTCGGGTTGATGATGCACGGCAGTGACGTCTTCAATTATACCGGTATCAATTTCGCCTTTGTGGCGTTTGGTGTCTCTGGAGCGTTCATCTTTTCATTCTATCATGTGTACGGCCTTTCAAATTCCATCACCGCTGCGCTGGCCACCAGCATCGTCCAGTTCATCATCGCCTCCAATTGGATGCCGATGCTGAATGCCGGAGTCTGGTCGTTCGGAGTAAACCTTCCCGTTGTATGGCTGGCATTTTTGTTCGAACGGAAATTGGCGGCATTCCACTGGGCAAAATTTTTTGTTGTCGGCCTCGTCTACGGCGTCATGTTCGTTCTGTTAACTCTTGTGGTCGGTGTACTGCAAAGCTTAATAGACATTCCGCCATTCGTTTTCCGGGATAATTTTGTGGACGGCCTCTTGATTGGTCTCGGAATGGGACTGGGAGTTCAGGCGGGTGAAGCAAATATCCATTCTATTGGGCCTGATAAATCAGTTCCTGCGTAGTAACTGGCGAGCATAAAGGAAGAAACAGAAATCGAAAAGTGCAGATGTTTTTTTAACTATCGGGAGCACCTATGAATACAAAAGATCTTATTGTTCCACCAGGGAAGAAAATCTCGCTGTCGAAATATGATCCGGCCTCCACCGGGAGCGTAAAACACAAGGAACGTGCCGAAGAACATCTCGTGAATGACATCGCCGATATTGCGCGGCTGCAGGATGTGCTGTATGCCCACGACGTTTATGCAGTGCTGATGATCTTCCAGGCGATGGATGCGGCGGGAAAGGATGGAGCGATCAAACACGTGATGTCGGGTATCAATCCGCAGGGATGCCAGGTGTACAGCTTTAAATCTCCCTCCATGGAAGAACTGGACCATGACTATCTCTGGCGCTCGATGAAAGCACTCCCGGAACGGGGACGTTTCGGCATTTTCAATCGTTCGTACTATGAGGAAGTGCTGATTGTTCGTGTGCATGAAGAGATATTGAAAAGGCAAAAACTCCCCCCGCAGCCGAAGGGAAAGGACTTTTGGAAGGGGCGGTATAACGAGATCAATATGTTTGAACAGTATCTCGTCCGGAACGGTATTCACGTCCTGAAATTCTTCCTGAATGTTTCCAAGGATGAACAGAAACGCCGCTTTTTGAAAAGGATCGAGACTCCGGAAAAGAACTGGAAGTTTTCCGCAAGTGATGCAAAGGAACGGTATCACTGGGACAATTATATGAAAGCATACGAAGATATGTTCAATCACACGAGCACAAAATGGGCCCCGTGGTATATCATTCCGGCGGATCATAAATGGCTCACGCGTGCCGCCGTGGCGCGTATTCTGGCGGAAAAACTAAAATCATTGGACATTGCCTATCCCAAACCAACAGAAGAGCATCTGAAAGAATTGGAGAAAGCAAAAAAAATGCTGGAAGCGGAATAATCGTTGAATGCGAAGTAATAAGAGCCCTATCGACAGAGGGCTCTTTTTGTTTGCACAAAAGTTGCATCCATTTTGGGAACTCACTATCTTTCCTTGAATCAATTCCCCACATTGATACTACTGCTTAATGAAAAAATTTTACATATCGGCACGCGATTTTGTTCTGCGGTATCCTGCCATTCTTGCATCGTATTTCATCTATAGCTATTACTTCATTTCGACGATGGACTTTTATATCAAGTTCAAGCATCGTCATTTCGGCACCACCGAAGCATTGCAGCATTTTGACACGCTGTTGTGGATGTGGATTTTGGCGTATGCGCTCGTTAAAGTGATCGAATTACGGGAACGGCTGCACCGCCGGGAGAAGGAAATACTGGAGCATCAATATAATATTCAGTTAAAAGAGACGCAGATACAAACACTCCACGAAGTCATTATGACGCTGAAACACGAGATTAACAATCCTCTGGCGATTATCTTGGGATATACACGGCTGCTGAAAAAGAGCGTTGACGATCCCGATGCCTTGAAGAAGATCCTGGAGATCGAGGTAGCTTCACAGCGCATTAACCACGCATTAAAAGAATTTTCCGCCGCACAGGTGTACGAAGTATCAGAATCCCCGGTCGGGAACCTTGTCGAACTTACTCCGTTCAGCAGCGATAAAAAACCATGACACAGCATGAACGCTGGATGCATCAAGCGTTGCGTCAGGCGCAGCGTGCATTCGAAGAGAATGAAATCCCTGTCGGCGCCATTGTTGTTCACAAAGAGGCCGTTATCGCAAAAGGGTATAATCAGGTGGAAATGATGCACGACCCGACAGCTCATGCAGAGATGATCGCCCTTACCGCCGCTGCCGCACACCAGGGGGAGAAATTCTTAAAAGATTGTACATTATATGTGACCATGGAACCATGCCCGATGTGTGCCGGGGCGATCGTGTTATCACGCATACCGACGATCGTTTTTGGGTGTTATGATCCGAAAATGGGAGCATCCGGAAGCGTGATGAATATTACGGAGAATAAGAAATTGAACCACCGAGTGCATGTCATCGGCGGCGTGCTGGATGTGGAGTGCGGGGGATTGATGAAAGAATTCTTCGGAAAGATGCGGAAAGAAAAACAGTTGTAGTACTTCAGTCACCGTTAGAGTGTAATACCTTCCTTCAATTTCTCCGCCCTGTCCGCAAGTCTCAATGCATCAATCATCTCATCGATATCGCCGTCAATGAACCGGTCCAGATTATAAAGTGTTAAACTGATGCGGTGATCGGTCACCCTGTTCTGGGGAAAATTATAAGTCCGGATCTTATCACTCCGGTCTCCGCTGCCCACCATCGATTTTCTCGCGGCCGCCTGTTCGTTCTGCTGCTCCTGAAGTTTGATCTCGTACAGTTTTGAACGAAGCATTTTCATGGCGCGTTCACGGTTCTGTAATTGAGAACGTTCCTGCTGACAAGCAACGACAATACCGGACGGTTTGTGCGTAATCCGGACGGCGGTTTCCACTTTGTTCACGTTCTGTCCTCCCTTGCCGCCTGATCGGTATGTATCGATCTGAAGATCTGCGGGAATAATCACCACTTCTTCAACATCTTCCACCTGCGGCATGATCGCTACCGTTGCCGCCGATGTATGGACCCGTCCCTGTGCTTCCGTTTCCGGAACACGCTGCACACGATGCACACCGCTTTCGAACTTCAGCATGCCGTACACATCTTCACCGTCGATGCTCATGGTAACTTCTTTGAAGCCGCCTTTGCCCGTTTCGTTCCAGTCCAATGTATCCACACGCCATTTCTTCCGTTCGCAGTAGCGCACGTACATACGGTACAAATCGGAGGCGAACAACGCCGCTTCTTCGCCGCCGGTGCCGCCGCGGATTTCGACAATCACGTTGCGGTTATCGTTCGGATCTTTTGGTACCAGGAGAGACTTCACTTCGTTCTCCAGCATTTCCAGCTGCGGTTCCAGCTCCGTGATCTCGGCAAGCGCAAGTTCTTTCAGTTCGGCATCTCCGCCGATCTCCAGCACTTCTTTACTGCTCCGGATATTATTATAGATGCGCAGGTACTGGTCCGCCGTTTTAACGATCGCGGAAAGTTCCCGGAACTCGCGGCCGAGTTCCTTGCTCTTTTGCTGATTGGATGCAACGTCGGGGGAGGACATTTTCTCCTGCACTTCGGCGAAACGTCGTTTGATGGATTGTAATTTTTCTACCAGATTGCTCATAGTATTCAATTCGGCCGTTCGGTTCCGAACGAACTCTCTTCAGTTATAGATAAAAAATGTTTTTGGCTGCGCGTTAGTCTCTTTGCAGCGCTGCTTTCAGTGCTGCCAGGGAAACTTCCATCATCGATTCATCTGGTTCTTCGGTCGTGATCGTTTGCAGCCACAATCCCGGAGCAACGAACAATTTTCCCAGCGGCGTAGCACTGTGCTTTGCTGAATACTTCAGGAATTCGTATGAGATTCCTCCTAGTACCGGGATGAATGGAATATGGGTAGCCAGCCGGATCGGCAGCGTCAATTCATCGATGAATTGCAGCAGGATCGTATCCATCATGCTGAACACCAGGATTGCCAGCAGCATTACTTGCAGAACGAAACTCGTCCCGCAGCGAGGATGGAACCGCGTAAAGGTGATAGCAGATTGTACTGTCAACGGCGCATCCTGTTCGAAAGCGAACACTGCCTTGTGTTCCGCGCCATGATATTGGAAAAGGCGATGCACATCTTTCATCTTTGAAATGGCGTACAAATACCCGAGCAGGATGATGATCCGGATAACACCCGAAACAAGATTAAATACCAACGGCTGCTGTTCTACATTAAAAAACTGAGTTGCGGCATACAGCGGCAGAAAGAAGAATAATCCAATTCCGATTCCCAGGGAAAATACGACGGTCAGTGTCAGGGCAAGAGTGCTTTGCGGTTTTTTCTCTTTCTTCGCACCGTCGTTCTTCTTTGCCTCTTCGTCCTCCATGGCGATCTCCGCCGAATAATTCAGCGTGCTGATGCCGATATACATCATCTCCACCAGCCCGATGGCGCCGCGGATAACCGGGGTGTTGAGCGAAGGATATTTTTCCAGAACTGACCGGAATGGCATTTTCTTCACGACAATCTCTCCATTGGCTCTCCGCACTGCAGTAGCGATCATACCTTTTGCGCGCATCATCACCCCTTCAATCACGGCTTGTCCGCCGACCTGGATCGGCTGGTTAATATCGAATTTTTGCTCACTCATGGATTTGCTACTTTCTCTCGATGAACCTATTAACAAAAAACCTGTGAAGAGATCTCACAGGTTTACTCACTACAACAATATACTAAAAATTGGCCTAAGAAATATCTGTTTCAAAGGGGGTTGTTGGACGGAAATTGGATTTACTAATCGAATTTGAGTATACAATATTTGATTTTCATTCCGCCTCTCTCTACCTTTCACCCGTTATCGAATACGATGAAATTCTCTTCGCTTCCATATAGCATCCGGCTGATCGCATGTACCGTCCTCGTTGCCGGTACGACAACGATTGGAATGTTTTTCTACTTTGGAGAATCTTCGCAGATGCAAATCTGGTCCCCGGCAGGGCTCTCGATTGTAATTCTCTATTATAACGGTACGCGGTTCCTGCCTGCGGTCTTTGTCGGAGTTGCGCTAATCAATCTATTCTTTGTTCCTTCGGTCTCATTGGCACTGGCTTTAGCAATCGGGTCGGTATTGGAAGGATATATCGGATATCGATTATTACTTTATTTGAAATTCAATCCAGCTCTGCACACTTTGACAGATGCAGGGAAATTAATAGTGATCAGCGGACTCATCGGAACTTTGTGTAATGCCCTATTTAGCGCTTCTTCTTTTTCACTGTGGCATCAGCCGGCCGGAGTATCGTTTCTTGACCATACGCTCCTTTATTGGACGGGAAATTTTGTCGGAGTGATCGCTATTTCGCCGGTGCTGTTCATTGTGATTGGCCGGCAGTTTGAGCGTCTGGCACCCGGAAAGATCGCCGAATTGGCCGGACTGACAGTTGTGGTTTTCATCCTTTCCCATAGCATCTTTCATGCAAAAATTTTCTCCTATTTGCTCAACGCTTCCCTGGCGTTCATGCTTTTTCCATTTGCCATCGTCGCTGCTATTCGCTTCGGCATGCTTGGATCGGTGATGACAACGTCTGTTGCCGCACTAAATGCAATCCTTTCGATACAAACAGAGGTAGGTTTGTTCGCACCGGCGAGTTTTCATAGCAGTATTCTTCTGATAAATATTTTTATCATCGTTCTGGGGACGACATCGCTGGCGCTGGCGGCATTAACGGACGAACGGGCAACATCGGAACGAATGATCAGAAAAAGCGAGGAGCGGTATCGAATCATTTCGGAAAGAACTGGTCAGTTGATCTATGACTATAATGTGGCAACAGGGGTGATACACTGGAGCGGTGCAATCGAAGAAGTGACACAGTACACGGCGGAAGAATTTGCAAAGGTTGATGTTGAAACATGGACGTCGCTTATCCATCAAGGAGACCGAGATCGGGCGGTTCAGGCATTATCTGCATCGATGGAAAGCCGCACGGAATACAATATTGAATACCGGTTTCAGCGGAAAGATGGATCGTTCATAGATGTGTACGACCGCGGCGCTTTTCTGTATCGCAATTCATCCGACACTATTGCGTACCGGATGCTGGGAACAATGGCGGACATTACGGTGATTAATCGGACAGTGAAACAATTAAAGGAAAGTGAGGAACGGTATAGACTCTTTTCCACATTGACATCGGATTACATCTATTTTGCCGTACTGACAAACGGACGTATGATCACAGAATGGGCGAGTGATGCCTTCCAACGTATCACAGGATATACGGTCGAAGAGGTGAACAAACCCGGGACATGGGAATTGATCATCCACCCCGAAGATTTGAACCGATCCAGAGAGTGGTGGGAACAGACGCAGAAGGGAGAACCTGCGGTTGTTGAATACCGGTTGTTTGCAAAAAGCGGTGAAGTGCTGTGGCTGCGGGATTATGTAAAACCGGTCGGTGAACGTGATTCGCATGGAGAGATACGCATCATGGGGGGTGTTCAAGATATCACGGAACGAAAGCGCGGAGAGGAACGGTTCAGAATGTTAATTGAAAAAAGCGCGGATGGTATTGTTCTGCTGGACCAACGGGGGATGATCATCTTCGTCAGCGAATCCGAAATACCGATCCTCGGCTATACGCCGGAAGAATTGCTCAACAAAAGCATCTTCGACATACTCCATCCATCCGAGAAGAAAAAATATTCTTTCAAGTTTGGCCGATTGTTGATGGAATTCGAACGGAGTGAATATCTGCTTGGACGCTTTCGGCATAAGAACGGCGAATGGATTTCAATCGAAGGCATGGTCACAAATCTGCTGCAAAATTCCAGTGTCAACGCATTCGTGGCAAATTTCCGGAATGTGACGGAGCGGATCCGTAACGAAGAGCGTCTTCGTCACTCCCTGCAGGAGAAGAATATCCTCCTGAAAGAAGTGCATCATCGGGTAAAGAATAATATGCAAGTTATCTCAAGTCTTCTTAATTTACAGTCGTCTTCGCTGAAAAACGCTGCAACACAGGCGATGTTCCGGGAAAGTCAGAACCGCGTCAAATCGATGGCGCTGGTGCACGAGATCCTGTATCAGTCGAACGATTTAGCCAGTGTCAATTTTCCATTATATGTCAAACAACTGATCGCGTCGCTGGAAAAATCTTTCGGCTCCGGAACGGGATCAGTCGCGATCACAGCCAAGATTCCAGCAATGACATTGGATATCGACACGGCGATTCCCTGCGGATTGATTGTGAATGAGCTCGTGTCGAATTCGTTGAAATATGCATTCCCGAAAAAGAACCGGGGAGAGATCGTCGTAACAGCAAGGAAGAGGCCGCCGGCATTGCTGCAGATGGTCATTAGTGATAACGGCATCGGGTTTTCCAAACGAACTGCGGGGAACGCGTCGCTGGGGTTGAAGCTGGTGCATGCGCTGACGGAGCAATTAAAGGGGACCATAACGATCGATTCTGTGCGGGGTACATCAGTCAAGATCGAATTTCCAATACATACACCGACGGGTTCATGAAGAAAAAAAAGATAATGATCGTTGAAGATGAAAAGATCGTCGCTCTCGATTTGCGTTCGATCCTTTCCTCCGTCGGGTTTACCGTCGTTGCCGAAGTGTCTACCGGAAAACAGGCGGTAGCGGCTGCAAAAGAGTTCTCTCCGGACATCATCCTGATGGATATCGCATTGAAGGGGGCGATGTCCGGTATCGATGCGGCAAAGCTAATAACCGAACACCAGGATATCCCCATTGTCTTTCTCACCGCCAACTCCGATGAACGGACCCTGCAGCGCGCCCAAAGCACCGATGCCTACGGCTATATCCTGAAGCCTTTTGATGAACGGGATGTGCGCACCATCGTGGAGATGGCGCTCTTTAAGCATAAGGCACAAAAAGAACTAAAGGACCAGCAGCAATGGCTGGAAACGACGCTTCGCAGCATTGGCGATGCTGTCATTGCTACCGATAAAAAAGGGATTGTCACATTCCTGAATATCATCGCTGAACAGCTGACGGGTTGGTCGCAGGATGAGGCCGTCGGGAAGAAATTAAGCGACGTGTTTATTGTGGAGAACGAGGACACCGGTAAGCGGCTGCCGAACCCCGTGGCCAAAGTGCTCCGTGAACGTACATCACTCAGTTTAACCAACCATACGATTTTGGTATCACGCACCGGAACGCGCACCTTTATCGAAGACTCCGCAGCTCCAATCTTTTCCGAATCCGGCGAGATTAACGGCGTTGTTCTTACCTTCCGCGATGTCACGGAAAAAAGGAAAGCCCAGGATTCCCTCCACAAAAGCGAGAAACGGTTCCGGGCTCTTATAGAAAAAAGCTCCGAAGTGGTCACGATCATCGATGCGAATGGTTTGATCCTGTATACGACGAATTCCATCACATCGATGCTTGGATATCTGGCGGGAGATTTCGTTGGCCATAATATCTTTGACTATTCCCATCCCGAAGAAAAGGAACTTGGCGAATCGAAATTCGAGGACTTGCTGCGACAGGCTGGTAAAAGTGTAATGTCGGAGATCCGATTCCGCCATAAAGACCGCTCGTGGCGGTGGGTGGAAGCAACGGGCACCAATCTCTTAAACGATCCGGCGGTGAATGGTATTGTTGTCAACTTCCGCGATATCACGGAACGTCGTGAATCGGCGCAGAAACTGAACCATTTAAACCGGCGACTCGATCTTATCGCCCGCGTTACCAGCGAAGTGATCGGTGCATTGCCAATCCAAAAACAGGCTCGCGAAATGATCGAACAAGTGCGGACGGCCTTTAAAGTGGATGCGGTCATCATCCGGGTGACGGAAAATGAACAGCTGCATCTGCTGGCAAGCATCGGTGTGGTGGAACATCAACTGGCCAAGGCGATCGCGAGCAATTACGGAATATCAAAACAGATCATGTCCAGCCGCCGCGCTCTTGCGGTGAAAAATGTGAAGGAAAATTTCGCAACGATGTTCCTGAAGCATCAATCCGGATTCGACGAAAAGACTTTCGATTTCATTTCCTATGCCGGTGCACCGCTCCTTATCGGACACACGGTCATCGGTATTATCGGATTGTATTCCATCGAAGAGGTGAGGGAATTCTCCGCTACCGATCTGGAACATTTGCAGATTGTTGCCAACCATATCTCTGTGGCGATTGCCAATGCCCGGTTGTTTAAAGAGATTCGTGAACAGAATATTGAAATGACCAAACACATCGAAGAGCAGAACCGGGCGGAAGTGCTGCTGCGCGACAGTGAAGAACGGTACCGCGAATTGGTGGAACATTCCCCGACCGCAATTTTTGTTCATTTGAATGGTATCATACAGTTTGTTAACCATGCAACTATTGTGCTGTTTGGCGCCTCCATTGCCGGGGAATTGATCGGGAAGAAAGTGATAGAACTGATTCATCCCGCGTTCCGCGAACATGCACTGGAACGGATGGAAAAAGTGTATGCCAATTACATCCTTCCAACGACGGAACAGAAGTATCTTCGGTTGGACGGAACGCCGATCGATGTCGAGATCTCTTCAATTCCATTCACATTTGAAGGGAGGCCGGCTGCGCAGGTGATTGCCCGCGACATCACCGAGCGAAAACTGCATGAGATCGCCCTGCTGGAATCCGAACTGCGCTTCCGCTCGCTCTTTGAGAATGCAAAGGATGCGGTGTTTCTGACCGATACCAGGACGGGGACAATCATCGATGTCAACGCCGAAGCGGAAAAACTGTTGAAACGATCCCGCACGGAGATCATCGGGAAACACCAGTCGTTCATCCATCCTCCAGATCGGTTCGAAGAGGCGGATTCGCTCTTCCGCGAACAGATTTTAATGCTCGGTGAACACGCCGTTGAGTTCGAGGTGATTGATGCTCATGGGAAGATGATTCCCGTAGAGATTAAGGCGAGTGTCGTGCGACTGGATGACAATCGCATTATCGCACAGGGAATCTTTCGCGATATCTCCGAACGCAAACTATCCGAACAAGCATTACGCGAAAGCGAAGAAAAGTACCGCAGGTTATTCGAGGATTCCAAGGACGGTATCTATATTACCACATTCGACGGCACGATTCTGGATGTGAACACTTCCATGATGGAGATACTCGGTTTCCGCAACAAGTCGGAAATGTTGAAGCAGAACGTGAAAGAACTCTATTTCTATCCGGCAGACCGCACGAGGTTCATAAAAGAGTTTGAAGCGAAGGACTACGTAAAGGATTTTGAAGTGACATTGAAGAAAAAGGACGGCAGTAAAGCGCATGTGCTTCTGACGACAGTGGTGATTCGGGATGATTCCGGGACTCCGATCCTCTTCAATGGTTCGATGCGTGATATAACGGAAAAGAAACAGCTGGAACAGCAGCTGATGCAGGCTCAGAAACTTGAGAGCATCGGCACGCTTGCCGGCGGGATTGCACACGATTTCAACAATCTGCTCGCGATGATTCTTGGAACTGCAGAGTTGATTAAACGTCATGCAAAAGATAACCCGGCGATACAATCCTATATCACCAGGATCATCGAAGCGTCGGAACGGGGTTCATCCATTTCCAAACAACTGCTGCTCTTCTCCCGGCCGGAGCAGGCGGAACTGCAGCCGATTTCCATCCACAGTGTTATGGAACAGGTGACAGATTTTCTGACGCATTTTCTGCCGAAGACCATCACCATTCAGCGGGAGGAAGAGGCCTCATCGGCGATCATCATGGGAGACAGCGGCCACTTGCATCAAGCCCTGCTTAATCTGTCCATCAATGCCCGTGACGCGATGCCGAACGGCGGAGTTATTACGATCAGCGCAAAGAATTTGAGCGGATCGGTCGTAAAACAAAAATTTCCCGAAGCGGACGATCATGAATATGTCTCTATCGCCGTGAAGGATACCGGTTCCGGGATGGATGAAGCAGTGCAGCAGCGTATTTTTGAACCGTTCTTTTCCACCAAAGCACGCGGGAAAGGGACAGGATTGGGTCTGGCGATCGTACATGGCATCGTCCAACTGCATCAGGGTTTCATCGACGTAAAGAGTAAAAAAGGGGTGGGGACCACATTCACTATGTACTACCCTTCCATCGCAATGGAAGTGACCGGGGAACAACTGAACGAGATATCTATGGAACAACAACAGAACGCAACGATATTGATCGTGGACGATGAAGAAATGCTCAGGGAAATACTGGTCGAAAGCCTGAGGGATGAAGGATACAATCTGATCGCCGCATCGGACGGGATTGAAGCATTGAAGATGTATGCAGAGCATAAAGAGACCATTTCGTTGGTCATCACCGATCTCGGCATGCCGAACATGGGAGGAGAAGAACTATTTACCAAGCTTCGTTCGATGAATGAAAAAGTAAAAGTGATCGTCTCATCAGGATTCCTCGACAGTTCCACCCGGTCCGACCTGCTGCGGCAGGGGATTAAAGATGTGCTGACGAAACCGTATAAGTTTGATGCGATCTTCGCGACTGTGCGAAGAGTTATTGAAAGTGATTAACAATGAAAATCCTGATTGCCGGGGGAACAGGCTTTATCGGGTCCGCCGTAATTAAATATCTTTCCGCCTTTCCGTACGACCTTCTCTTATTGACACGCGGTGAATCGCGGATGGAATTACGGGGTGCGCTGACTGTAAAGTATATCCATTGGGATCCGTACTCCCGCGGACCTTGGGAAAATGAAGTCAGCGGATGTGATGTAGTGATTAATCTGATCGGGAAGAATGTTTTCGAACAGCGGTGGAATGAACAGGTGAAGCAAGAGATCCATAACAGCAGGGTCATTCCAACAAAACTTTTGACTGAAGCTATCGGAGCAGCACAACATCCGCCCGCAGTATTGATTTCCGCATCTGCTGTTGGCTTTTATGGTAACAGGAATGATGAGAAGATCACCGAAGAAAGTACGGGGGGAAATGATTTTCTTGCAGGCGTAGTACGGGAATGGGAAGCAGCTGCATTCGCAGCTGAAAAATTCGGCACACGCGTAGCAGTTCCGCGTATCGGACTGGTGCTGGACTGTTCAGGCGGTATAATTGGGAAGATGCTGCTGCCATTTAAAATGTTCGTTGGCGGACCAATCGGCAGCGGAAAGCAATTTTTACCCTGGGTGCATATACAGGACGTTGTGAGAGGGATACTGTATCCGATGGAGAATGATCAATTCCGCGGCGTCTATAATCTTGTATCACCAAACCCTGTGACAATGCTGGTCTTTGCTAAAACAATCGGATCTGTGCTCCGTCGTCCGTCTTGGTTTCCCGTTCCGAATGTTGCGTTGAACATTCTTTATGGAGAAGGAGCAACAGTGATTCTAGCAGGTCAAAAGGCTGTCCCGGAACGGCTGCGTTCTGCAGGATATGAATATTCCTTTCCGGACCTTCGTCCTGCTCTCGACAATCTGCTGATAAAATAACCTTGCTTACGGAATATTCAGTTTAATATTTCCCTCCGCATCAGTGAGTATTAAAAATCCGTCGCTGCTGCCTGCGGAAAAAGAGGTTGTCGAACCGACAATTGCCAGGCCGTCGTGAAACGTTGAAATACCGGTAGCGCCGTCCAGATTCTTTCCCCCGAAAGTTTTGTTTGCGACTTCCGTTCCATCTTCATTTAATATGAGCAGCCAGGCGTCCTGAATCCCGAGCGAGTCTGTAGAACGATACCCGCAAACAGCGATCCGGTCATTAATGTAGGTGATCCCTGTTGCAGCATCATCCCTGTTTGTGCCGAATGTCTTCGTCCACAGACTGTTCCCGACGGAATCATAAGCTGCAACCAGCGCATCCCGCTGCTGGTTTTCGTCCCGGACAAATCCGCTGAAATAATATTTTCTGTTGTGTTGAAAACCTGAGAGGAACCGTGCACCGCCCGGCGCTGCAATTTCCCGTCTCCATTTTTCTTCGCCGAGAAAATTCAATCGGAGAGCGACCGCATATTCTTCTGACAGATCTGTGCTCCCCTGGGTGAATCCCGAAACGATCAATCCACCGTCCGCTGTTGCAGCGATCTGGAATGCTTCATCGTGAAATTTTCCGCCGATCGTCCGTTCCCAAATAATCTCGAACGAGGTATCGTATTTTCTCAACACAATATCCACCCGGTCGCTGTCGGTTTCCCGGAATCCGCAGGTCACATAACCGCTGTCTCTGGTCTGAAGGATGCTGCTTACTCCCTGCGCACCTTCCTGCAGAATGGTCTTGGCCCATTCGATGGTACCTGCGCTGTCTGTTTTGACGAACCATTGATCGGAAGGAAATTCTTTTGAAGTATTTTGTCCCGCCGCTAAATATCCGCCGTCTATCGTTTGTATGACGCAGGTAAACCACGACATATCATAACCGCCAAAGATTCGTTCCCATTGCATAACCCCGGCAGGGGAAGTCTTGATCAGCGTTCCGCCTTTTTCCAGAGAATGCGTGGAACCTGCCAGAATCAATCCCCCGTCCGCAGTGCGGGTGACTGCGCTCAGTCCGTCGAATTTTTTCCGTCCGAAGAGTGCGGTGAATTGCCGTGTTCGATGGAAAACATATTCTTTGCTCCATCCGCCGAAAATGTTCCCGATCGTCGTCGGGAGGACTCTCCAGTGATAAGAATTTTCCTTCGGCAGATTGACGGTCATTTCATTAGCGGTTGTCTTTGCATCAATAATAAGATACTCCATCGAGGTGGTATCGGAAATCTGCACGGTATAACTGATTGTGTTTTCGATTGGGAGCCACTTCAATGTGATCAGCGAATCTGTAATGACGGAATGCTGCTGCGGCGAAACGATCTGTACCTGCGGTTTTGTTGTTCTCATCACATCAACGTCCACGGCGGATGAGTATCCCGCATTTCCTGTTGGATCAACCGCTATAGCGCTGATCCGATGGGAACGGCCGTCTCCCCAGTAATCGCTGTACCAATAAAAAGTGTACGGCGGAGAGCTCTTTTTTTCGAGAAAGACTCCATCGATGTACAATGATACGCCGACAACAGCATCATTGTCCGTAGCAGTGACGCCAATGGAAATGGGCTCGCCGACATCATCATTCTCTGGTTCGTTCACTCGGACTTCCGGAGGAATGCGGTCAATATTATCGGGCGTGCTGCACCCGACAAGGATGGAGAATAGTAGTGCAAAAAAAAGAAGAGTGTGTCTCATAGGTCAATATCCTGATGCAGTGCCATATCCGCGAGGATCGGCAGCACCGTAAAGTATTCCGTGAATGGTGTCGATGATAATCCCTTCCGCAAGACCGCTCGTTCCTTCGCGTTCGGACAGCGTATGTCCCATTACATGGAGTTTTTCCACAGTATCCATAGAGAGTCCGCGTTTTTCGTAATAGACAGTGTCTGGAATCCATTGATGATGGATGCGCGGCGCATCGATCGCCTGTCGGATGTTCATCCCGAAATCGATGACATTACAGATCACTTGCATCACTGTTGTGATGATGGTCGTTCCTCCCGGAGTTCCAATCACCATAAACGGTGCACCGTCTTTCAGCACGATTGTTGGAGTCATGGACGAGAGCATCCGTTTTCCCGGCTGGATCTCGTTCGCCACATTACCGACAGCTCCATAGACATTCGGCACTCCCGGCTTTGCAGAAAAATCATCCATCTCATTGTTGAGAAGGAATCCAGCTCCGTCCACGGCAACAAAATTGCCGAAACTGCCGTTCAGTGTGGTGGTAACGCTAACGCAATTCCGCCATTTATCGACAATGGAATAGTGCGTTGTCTGTTCATGCTCGCGGGGCGGAGGAATACCATGTGATATAACCGAACTACTGCCTGCAGATATCGTGTCAATCGATCCTCGAAGTTCTTTTGCATATGCTTTGGATGTAAGCCATTCGACGGGGACTGAGTAAAAATCCGGATCGCCGAGATGTTCCGCCCGGTCCGCATATACCCGGCGCATAGCTTCAATGTACCGATGGAGCGTCCCGGCAGAATTGTGACCGTACGATTTCAGCTCATATTGTTCAAGAATATTCAGCAACTGGATTAAAGCAATTCCTCCGGAACTCGCCGGCGGTTGGGAGATGATCTCAAATCCACGGTAGGTTCCTTTCACCGGTTCATGGATAAGCGAACGGTAATTTTCCAGATCGGAATGTGTAATTAATCCGCCGCCCCGTTCCATTTCCTTCACAATCAGGTCGGCGGTTTTCCCTTTGTAAAAACCGTCGCGTCCCTTTTCTGCAATCCGCTTCAGTGTTTTTCCTAGATCGGCCTGAGTCCATTTTTCACCTTCGCGGAATATTGAATCCTTGCTGGTAAAATATTTTTTGCTCCCCGGAAATTTTTCGAACGAACTCCGTGCTTTGTTGAGTCCGTCGGCAAGTTCGGGAGGGAGAGGAAATCCGTTTATGGCAAGATCGATAGCGGGTTTCATCACCTGGCGGCGGGACATTGTTCCGTATCGTTCCAGCGCGGCCAACAATCCATCTACACTCCCCGGTACGCCGGCAGCAAGATGTCCGAGGGTACTTTTTTCCTTGATGAAATTCTTATTGCTGTCCAGAAACATATCCCGTGATGCGCCGGACGGCGCTGTTTCCCTATAATCGATCGTCACACATTTACCGTCCGCGAAACGGATATTCATAAATCCACCCCCGGCAATATTCCCTGCCGCGGGATAGGTCACCGCCAGCGCGAATCCCACTGCCACGGCAGCATCGACCGCATTTCCTCCCTGCTTCAGTATCTGCATACCGACTGTTGATGCAAAGGGATCGGCTGTGACTGCCATCCCGTTCTTTGCCTTTACTGGCGTACGGGAAAATGCATTGTGAAAAGGGGAGAGTATCAACAACAGGAAAAGGAGCGGCAGAAAAGTGTTTTTCATTCAGGTCGGGAAAAAAGAAGCCCTGCCGGATCAAGACAGGGCTATTGCGTTGTTAAATGCTTTTGATATTAAAATGGAAGATCATCATCTTTAGGAGAATCCATTTGCTGAGGAGCAGATTCGGTAGCTGTACTGCTGTTGCTGTTGTTTGGTCCTCTTCCACCGCCGCCGCCATCCAACATAATCAACTGATCGGCAACGATCTCGGTAACATAGCGCTTAATTCCGTCTTTTTCGTAATTTCGGGTTTGCAGTTTTCCTTCCAGGTAGACTTTTTTCCCTTTTTTCAGATATTCACCGCAGATTTCTGCGAGTTTTCTCCATGCTACTATATTATGCCATTCCGTCTTCTCTTGTTGATTACCGTCCTGATCTTTCCAGCTTTCGCTTGTTGCTATGGAAAATGTGGCAACAGCAACGCCGCTGGGCGTGTACTTCAATTCGGGGTCTTTTCCCAAATTACCGATCAATTGAACCTTGTTTAAACTACGTGACATTAGACCTCCATTAGGTGTTTAGTGATTTACGCGAGAAACATACCATTTTTGGAAAATAGAGTCAAGCAATAGAAGCTCTCACGGTCCGGAAAGGCAAGATATTTGCGAAAAATATATTGTCGAATGCGTCACAATTAATAATTCAATAATAAATATTGTATTGATTTGAAAAATTGATTCAGTATATTATCCTAATTGTTTACCTCATGTATATCTCGAAACATACTAACCTCAATCTACCCATCTAATACAAAGGAGAGAAAAGAATGCGAAAAACTCTACTATCACTATTTCTATTCTTGATGCTGGCAGGCGGAACACTTTCTGCTCAGCTGCTGACTGAAGATTTTAACTATACAACAGGTCAATTTCTTAATGTGAACGGTTGGAGTGCTCATAGCGGCACGGGTACCGGACCGATTGCAGTGAGCGCAGCCGGACTTACGTATACTGACTATGCAGGATCCGCAATTGGAAATGCTGCCGATGTTTTTGGCAGCGGTGAAGATGTGAATCGAGGATTCACCGAACAATATAAAGATGGTTCAACGATTTATCTTTCGGCACTATTGAACGTGACCGAGGCTGCCAATAGTTTAACCGGCGGTTATTTCTTGCATCTTGGTGATCGTGTAAGCGGGACATCGTTTACCACATTTGCAGCAAGAGTTTTTGCTAAAGTCGATGCTTCCGGAAATGTTAATTTCGGATTTGCAAATACTTCTACCGTAACGTACTCGGCTACGAATTTTGCAAAGAACACAACGTATCTTCTTGTTGTAAAATATAAAATCAATAAATCCGGCGTGGATACAACATCGCTTTGGATCATTCCTTCAGGCGTTCCCGCAAACGAAGCAGCAGCAGGTGCACCGTTGCTGACAGATAATACTTTGAATGGCGCAGACATCATTGACGCGATCGGCCTGCGTCAAGCGTCGAATATTCCTGATGTTGTCGTTGACGGGATTCGCATTGGAACGACATGGGATGCCAGCGTACTCGGCGGAACCGAACCGATTATTGAATGGTCGAAAAAGAGCATCGCTTTCGGTCAGGTCTATGTCGGATCAAGCGTAATTGATACAGTCATCGTTACCAATACAGGTCTGACAACACTGAACATCTCGGCCGTCAGTTCCACCGACGCAGTTGTTACAGTCTCTCCCTCAAATGCAGTGATTAATGCAGCAGCATCACAGGAATTTATCGTTACCTATACACCGACCGGTGCAGCAACACTTTCCGGCGGTATTGCGTTTACCAGTGATGCAACTTCTTCGCCGGATACCATCACGTTCGCAGGTGAAGCGTTGCCGTTTGTTCCGATCGCAGATTTCACTCCGTTGTCGATCGATTTCGGTAAAGTGAATGTCGGCAGTTCCGTGTCCGACACGATCACAGTGGTAAACTCAGGCGTGGATACGCTGAAGATCTCCAGCGTAACATCCGGTGTTGTAGATTACGTTGTCGTCCCAACGGACGGCATGGTACTGCCGGGCGATTCGTTGAAATTTGGCGTCACATTCACCCCCTCGACAGCAGAAGTATTTGCTACGTCGATTACTTTCAATCACAACGCAGAAGTTCCGGTGACTAAAGTTGCTGTTACCGGCCAGGGAGTGGAAGCAGGATTCACTGCATCGACATTGTTCATTGATTTTGGAAATGTATGGAAAGATTCTGTCGCAACGGACAGCGTTATCGTATCGAACAGCAGCACCACGCTGCAGCTGGTCATCGATTCTGTCAAATCGACGAATGAATTGTTCACCGTTACACCGACAAGCGGAAGCATTGATACTTCATCGGCGGCAACGTTCGTCGTCACTTTCGCTCCGACTGCTAAGGGCCCACAGGTTGGCGAGGTTATTTTCTATAGCAATGCTCCAAGCATGATCGACACCGTGGCGGTTTCCGGATTCGGTGCTATTCCCGAACCGGTATTTGCTGTAATGCCTGCGACAATCAACTACTCCGGTGTGTTGGTGGGTACATCGAAGATGGACAGCGTTATGGTGACGAACATGGGGACTGATACACTGAATATCTCCGGCGTGACTTCGTCCAACGCACAGTTTGTGGTCACACCAACTTCTGCAACGCTTGATACGATGGCATCCCAAATGTTCTATATTACATTCTCGCCAACATCGGCTGGTCCGCAATCCGCAGCGATTGTGTTTGCTTCCAATACCGAAGCGGGTTTTGATACAGTTGGAGTTTTCGGCAGCAGCATCCCGACAGTGACCATTGCTGAAGCACGGAAAGACGTTAATGCTGATCTGAAGCCGGATTATTCCATATCGAAGGACACGCTGGTTATTTATGGTATCGTCACTTCCGGAAACTTCCAGTCGTCTGGAACATCGTATTTCATTCAGGATGCAACCGCCGGTATCAACGTGTTCTCGTTCGATCCTGCTGAAACGCAGTATGTCATCGGTGATTCCGTAATGGTGATCGGTAAAGTCGCGCAATTCAGAGGACTGACCGAATTCACACCGCTTGCAGCGACCGATGTGTATTTCAAGATCCTGAAGCATGATGCAATCGTTCCGAGTCCGAAATGGCTGTATGCACACGATTTCACAACGAACGTCGAAACGTATGAAGGCTCGTTGATTAAATTGGATACGTTGTATAAGATTTCCGGCACGTGGCCTGCCTCGCAGTCGAATGCAAGCATTTTCATGACAAATGCGGCAGGGACAGATACGATCCAGTTTTTCATCGATTTCGATTCGAACATTGGCGGAAGCACAGAACCGATTTATCCTATTAATGTGATTGGCGTTGTAAGCCAGTATTCTTCCGGCTCATCCGTCTTTAATAATGGTTATGAGATCGTACCGCGCAGCACCGATGACTTTGTGCATACACCGGGAATTGCCGGAGTGCGTGATGCGTTCGCAGGAATTCCGGATAACTTTGAGCTCTATAACAACTATCCGAATCCTTTCAACCCGTCAACGATGATCCGTTTCGCATTACCGAATGCTGCAACCGCGAAACTGGTTGTCTATGATATGCTCGGCCGCGAAGTGAGAACATTGCTGAATGGAAACTTCGATGCAGGATATCATCAGATCGCATGGAACGGCAGAAACAATGAAGGAGTTTCGGTCTCGACAGGGATGTATCTCTATCGCATCGAAGCGGGTTCATTTGTTTCGACAAAGAAAATGTTGTTGATGAAATAACATCCCATACTGTTTCCATACAAACGCCGCTCAGTGTACGCTGAGCGGCGTTTGCTGTTTTAAATACGACGAACACCTCCGATTTCTTTTCCGTTACGGGATTGGGAAGACGCGAATGTATAATTCCTCAACACGTCCATTGAACGATCATATGTTGAAATCAGACGCTTTCTTATTGTCAGAACCATTCATTTTTCTTTCCTGATTTTGCAAAATCACTCCTTCCATTTGACTGTTTTTCCTTGTTTTATTCTCAGTCCCTCTATGGCATTATAATTGAGTGTTAGAAGTACATAATATTATAATTTATGGAGTACCGTATGATCTCCGGAACAGTCACTATCGCAACTGAAATTTGTAAAGGATGCGAACTCTGCATCGTCTCATGTCCGCAGGACAGCCTTGGACTTTCTACTTCCATCAACCGAAAAGGATACCGCTTCGCACAACTCGTCAAAGACAACTGCACGGGATGTGTTAATTGTGCTTTAGTATGCCCGGATTCTGCTATCACCGTCTATCGTGAAAAGAAGTCCGCAAAACGCGCGTCGCACCCAGTTATGGCAACGCACGCAGCGTAGAAAGAGAGTATACTATGGCAACCTTAGTCCACGATGAAATACCAAAGTTGATGAAAGGGAATGAAGCGCTTGCCGAAGCATCGCTCCGAGCAGGACTTCAGGCATACTTTGGCTACCCTATCACACCACAATCTGAAATTCTGGAATATCTTTCAGAACAAGCACCCCACCGGAAAGAAACAGTCATTCTTCAAGCGGAAAGTGAAGTAGCATCCATCAACATGGTCTACGGCGCAGCCGGTGCCGGAACAAGAGTGATGACAACATCGTCCAGTCCGGGCATTAGTTTGATGCAGGAAGGAATTTCTTATATCGCCGCAGCCGAGTTGCCTTGCCTTATTGCTAATGTGCAACGGGGAGGACCTGGACTCGGCACGATTCAACCGTCTCAAGGGGATTATTTCCAGGCTACGAAAGGAGGCGGTCATGGAGATTACCATATGATCGTACTTGCGCCTTCCTCTGTACAGGAAATGGCAGACTTTGTTTTCGATGGTTTCCGACTCGCAGAAGAATACCGTATGCCGGCAATGATCCTGGCAGACGGTGCGCTCGGCCAGATGATGGAGAAGATCTATCTTCCGAAAGACGGATCACTGCCGCGCACCGAGGCACCATGGTCCACCACCGGTAAATTAAAAAGCCGCGAAAGAAATTATATCACCTCCTTGCATATCGAACCGGATAAGATGGAAATGATCAACATCCATCTTCAAGACAAATACCGGAAGCTAAAGAAAGAAGTGCGGTACGAACTGATTAATGTAAAGGATGCGGACATTATTCTCGTGGCATTCGGATTGTCTGCCCGCATCTGCAGCAAGGCGATGGAAATGGCGAGAGCGAAAGGATTGAATGTCGGTCTGCTCCGGCCGATTACATTGTACCCGTTCCCGACCGATATCGTAGCCTCGTTTGCTGATCCGATGAGGATGTTCCTCACGGTGGAGATGAATGCGGGACAAATGGTCGAGGATGTCCGCCTTGCAGTGAACGGCAAATCACCGGTCTATTTCAAAGGGCGAATGGGAGGAATGATACCGACTCCGGAAGAAATCCTTCTGGAAATTGAGGCAATGGCAGAGAAACAACGGATCACAAACCAGTCAGCGGGGTATTTATGAATGAGGTCGTGAACGAACTGATGGAAGTTGTCTATCACAAACCGCCAACACTCACGGATACGCCGATGCACTATTGTCCCGGATGCGGACACGGCGTTATCCATCGTGTACTGATGGAAGTGATCGATGAAATGGGCATCGCCGAACAAACTGTTGGGATCGCACCCGTTGGTTGTTCGGTTTTTGCATATCATTATATGAATGTGGATATGCAGGAAGCGCCGCATGGAAGAGCGAGCGCCGTGGCAACAGGAGTCCGCAGAGTGTTGCCGGAAAAATATGTTTTCTCGTACCAGGGTGACGGTGATCTTGCTGCGATCGGCACCGGAGAAACGATCCACACGGTGAACCGCGGGGAAAATATCCTTATGGTGTTTGTGAACAACGGTATATACGGTATGACCGGCGGTCAGATGGCGCCGACCACGCTGTGTGGAATGGTAACTTCCACCTCGCCCTATGGACGGGATGAACACCATATCGGATATCCATTGAAAATTACGGAGATGATCGCTCAACTGCCCGGTGCGTATTTTGTCGCACGGCATTCTGTGCACACTCCGGCGGCAGTACGGAAACTAAAGAAAGCGTTTAAAGCATCATTCGAATTCCAGAAAGAGAAGAAGGGGACCTGTTTCATCGAAGTCGTTTCCAATTGTCCATCCGGATGGAAGATGACTCCCGCGGAATCGAACGAATGGATGGAAAAACATATGTTTCCGTACTATCCTCCGGGAGACATCAAGGTGCCCGCGGAACTGAAATAATCACAGGCCCAACGTCTATCAAAAAAAAGAAATATTTTTGAGGCTCTTATGACCCAAGCACAAGAAATAATCATTGCAGGATTTGGCGGACAAGGTGTCTTGTCCATGGGACAGATCATCTCCTACTCTGCGATGAAAGAGGGGAAGGAAGTAAGTTGGATGCCCGCATACGGTCCAGAAATGCGCGGCGGAACGGCTAATTGTATTGTCATCGTTTCGCCGACCAAGGTGAGTTCGCCGATCGTGACGATGTTCGATTCAGCGATCCTCTTGAATCAGCCGTCTCTGGACAAGTTTGACAGCAAGATCAAACCGGGCGGACTGCTGCTCTGTGAACAATCGACAATTATTACACCGAGCATCCGCGAGGATATCGAAAAATTGATGATCCCCGCAACGGAGATGGCAGTGAAGATGGGAAAGAAGCAGATCGCGAACATGATCCTTCTCGGTGCTTTCCTTGAACGCCGGCCTATCGTCAGCATTGCAAATGTCCTTCAAGCCTTGCACGAAGTGCTGCCCGAACGGCATCATCACCTGATACCGCTGAACGAAGAAGCATTGTATGCAGGACAACATTTTGCCGCAGAACGTATCCAGACTGCGTAGAAAGGAATATGGCCATGGCTCTGCAAAATTTTCGTTGTGAACAGACATGCAGGAACACCTGTTCGGCGCTGACCAAAGCGCTTCAGTTGGAATCGGAGATCGTACGGCTGTCCGAAGAGATGATGCAGCAATGCGATGATGACAACATCAAGCTCTTCATTTCTGATCTTGCCGAGAACAGCAGCGAACGCATAATCACCATTATGCAGAAATTGAACGAAGTCCGCGCACGAATGCAGATCTATAATAATATGAACGATATGTTCCACTAAACTTCTGCTCTTCTACTTCCCCCCCCCCGGCAAATCTGCCGGGGCTGCCGGGGGGGGAATGACGCTGCACTTACCGCATCGATTTCGCACTTCCTTGTCCGCTCGAATCTGCATCGCACCGTATTAGAATGCTTTAATATGAACAGTTGCAGTGTCCGTTTTCGAATGAGATTCTTCCGTTCGTATGACATGGCGTTGGACAGCCTTTTTTCGAGGTTGCATCTGATTGACTTGCTTCATAACTTTAGCCACATTGTGCATTATAATGAAGTACAAAGGGTTGGAATGGCAAAAAAAATTCTGGTTGCGGAAGATGACGAAGATAACAGGGACCTGGTCGTGTTTATGCTGCAGCGCAGCGGATTAGAACTGGAACTGCTGCAGGCGGAGAACGGACAAGAGGCGGTGGACCTTGCAATCCAACATGTTCCGGACCTTATCCTGATGGACATGCAGATGCCGGTGATGGACGGATTTGCCGCTGTGAAATTGATCAAAGCGAATCCGGCTATTCATCATATTCCCATTATTGCTTTCACCGCCCAGGCACGAGCGGAAGATAAAACGTTAACGAAGGCGATCGGCTGTGTCGAACATTATACGAAGCCGATGGATCCTGTTGAGTTAACGAACTTGATCCGTAAGTACGCCAATATATAACTGCAAGGACCTATGTTTCGTTCAAAAGTATATTTTAAAGTCTTAGCGTACTTCGGTTTACTGCTGATCGTTCTTGTTGCTATGACATGGATCGTCACCAACCGGCAGGTGACGATCGAGAAGGAATATAAATCCTCTAGTTCCGAAGTACTCTTCCTGCAAGATCTGGAGAGACTGCGGGCTGCTATTGTCGATGTTCCGGAATATCTCGATCTGTATTCCAAGACGATGGACGAGCGCTTTAAGAACGATTTCGTTAAAGGGTTAAGCGAATTCGGAACACTCGTGGATGAGATTAGAAATGAGAGCACCGATTCATCCGCCAGTATCAATCTGGAACAGGTTGAATCGTTATTCTTTGAGTGGACCCATTTTGTCGGCGAACCGCGGATGAGACTTCTCAGCGGCGAAGTGTCCAGAGATTCTATCGCGATCGTAAAAGATGCATTGGATAAACTGGAATCAGAGCGGAACTATCTTGGCCAAGCCCGACTTTTGACCTCAACCATCTACGATAAATCGCTTCTCTCCCAGTCCCTTCGTATCGATAATGCACGAGAACTCGGCGGAGAATTGACGCGGTTTATCGTTATTGTCAACATCCTTTTTGCCGTCTTCGCTATTGCGCTTGGATTCATACTCAGCCGGTCCATTACGAAACCGCTGGAACAATTGCGCGAAGGAACGAGGGATATTGTTGCATCGAAATTTGTGACGATCGACCTTGACCGGATTGATGAGTTTGGTCAGCTGGCAAACGAGTTCAACTACATGTCCGCCATGTTGAACGAGAACTATACGCGTGTTAAAGCTTATTCAGACATGATGACGACGCTGAACCGCAACGATACCTTCACCGGTGTGGTTCGGGAAAGTCTCGATTTGCTTTGCCAGCAAACCCACTCCGGTGTTGGTGCACTGTATATCCGGAATAAAGGGACTGAAAAACTGGAACTTGCGGGAAAGTTCGGCATAAGCAATGAACAAAAAATGCAGACTTCCTTTGCCGTGGGTGAAGGAGTTGTGGGAGAATGCGCCCGTTTAAAACAATCGTTGGAAGTTTTCGACGTTGCACCAAATTCCACGATGACGATTGAATCAGGAATCCGATCTCAGATCCCCGCCTATACCTACACATTCCCGATTCTCTTCCAGGAGAACCTGGTTGGCGTGCTGGTATTCGGCACTATGCAAAAATTTGCCGAACTGTCAAGGAATCTTGTGGAAGGGGTCCTGCCGCAAATGGGCGTGGCTTTGACCAACGTGCAGAATTATGAAGAGACGCAGGAACTGTCGCGTGAAATCTCAAAAAAGCATGCCGAACTCAACACAAAGACACAGGAATTGGAAAAAGCATACCGAGTAAAATCGGATTTCCTGTCGAACATGTCCCACGAACTCCGGACGCCGCTGAACTCAATCATCGGCTTCTCATCCATTTTGCTCGGTGACCGCGGCGATCCTTTGACTGCGGATCAGCGGAAGGCACTGGAGAAAGTATTAAAGAACGGAAAACATTTATTGCAGCTGATCAATGATATTCTGGACTTCTCGAAGATTGAATCAGGCCGTATGCATGTCAGCATAGAATCGGATTCTGTGGAAGGTGTAATCAACGGTGCAATAATGACGGCGGAATCATTAATTCGTCAAAAGAATATTCAATTGAAGAACGAGCTTGCACCGGACCTCCCATTGTTCAACACCGATGTTCTGAAGATTAAACAGATCCTCGTGAATCTTCTCAGCAATGCATCGAAATTTACCGATGAGGGGGGATTAATCACTATTCAAGCGCGGCCAGAAGGTGCAATGACCAGGATTTCGGTTATCGACTCCGGCATCGGCATTGAACCGCATAACTTGGGAAAGATCTTCGAAGAATTCTCGCAGGTCGATTCGAGTCATTCGCGGAAATATCAGGGAACGGGACTCGGATTGCCGATCGCGCGTCGGTTGGCGCAGCTGCTTGGCGGCGATTTAACCGTTGACAGTATTGTGGGGAAAGGATCAACATTCACATTAACCATCCCGCCGGAATTTCCGGGAAGCGATAAGGCCGATGTGATCACGACTTCGGCACCGGCCCCGGTGAAGTCCAAAGAAATTCCTGTTACGCAACAGATCAAACAGATGAATATTCAACCGCCGAACAACGGCAGCGAGACCCGCGTACTGTGCATCGATGATGAACCTGATGTCATTGAGATACTCAGAAACTATCTCGTTCCGGAAGGATTCACCGTGTTTGGAGCTAACTCCGGCGATGACGGCATTAAATTAGCCGAGAAGTTGCAACCGTCCGTGATTACACTGGATATCATGATGCCGAAAAAGGACGGATGGCAGGTGTTGCGAGAGTTGAAAGCCAATCCGCTGACACAGAATATTCCCGTTCTGATCCATTCCATGGTGGACAATATTCCGCTCGCATTTTCCCTCGGTGCAATCGATTATCTGCCGAAACCTGCGGATGTCTCACTGGTGCTGAGGACGGTGCGCAAAGCAACATCGAAGGATGACAAATACGTGCTGGTGGTTGATGACGACGATGATTTCCGATCCTTGCTGGTAAAAGTGCTGAAGGAGGAAGGGTACTCTGTCCAGACGGCGTCTAACGGACAGGCAGCGCTCACCAAGATTGAATCGAGCAAGCCGTCACTGATCCTTCTCGACTTGAGCATGCCGGTGATGGATGGTTTTGAAGTATTAAAGAAGTTAAAAGGATCGGAACAATGGCATACGATACCCGTCGTCATTCTGACGGGGATCGACTTGACAGAGACTCAGATCGCAGAGATTAACAACCTGACCGGAGAATTGTTGAAGAAGAAGGATTATTCTTCTGCAACTCTTTCCAGCGCGATAAAACACGCACTCCTCATTGATAAGAAATAGAAAGATATTTTATGTTTGACCATGATGAAAATGTGCCGACGATCCCCAGAGTCCTCTTCGTCGACGATACGGAAGATAATCTGGACCTGCTGGAATTTGCTTTAAAGAAAAAACCGATCACCATGTTTCGTGCATCCAGCGGAAAGGAATGCCTTGAGGTGGCAGAAGCGCAACAGCCGGATATGATCGTGCTGGATATTCAAATGCCGGAGATGGACGGTTTCGAAACTCTTCGCAGACTGCGTGCTAATCCCGCCACTTCGAAGATACCGGTGATATTTTTAACCGCCATTAAACGCGATCCACAAAGCATAGCGGAAGGAATTCTGCTGGGTGCGGAAGAGTACCTGACGAAACCGATCGATCTGGAAGAACTGTTTGCCCGGGTCCGGTCCATCTACCGGGTGATGGCTGTACAGCGCGAACTGGAGCAGGTGAAATCACAGTTTATGGCGATGCTGGTCCATGATCTGCGCACGCCGTTGACGATCATTATCAGCAGCATCGATTATATCCTGCGGCACTATAATACCGACAAACCGCTGGATTCGGACGGTGTGAAACTGATGGAGACTGTTCTTGCATCTACCCGCGGTATGGCAAATCTCGTCAATGACCTGTTGGATCTCTCCAAGTATCAGGCGGGTCAAATGCTGTTGAACAAACAGACCTTTACCATTCACGAAATGATTGAGGAGTCGCTGCAGCCATTCCTCCTTCAGTTTAAAAGAAAGAATATTGTCTTCCATACTGAAGTCAATCCCGACCTTCCCCGCATCGAAGCGGATTCCGGTAAGATAGTGCAGTTAATGACGAACTTGCTTTCCAATGCAATGAAATTCACTCCGGACGATGGTTCCATTACAATTACAGTGGAACAAGAGCGTGACGAGGCACAGAAAGCCGAATTTATCAAAGTGTCGGTAAGCGATTCCGGAGTTGGCATTAAACCGGAAGAGATACCGCTGTTGTTCGAACAGTACCGCCAGGTTTCGTCATCAACAAAAACGAAAGAGAAGGGGACGGGGCTCGGTCTCGCTATCTGTAAGTTGATTGTGCAGGCACACGGTGGCACGATCAACGTTACAAGCGAATTAAATAAGGGAACAACTTTCACATTCACGCTTCCGTCCCGGAAGGAACAATAAGGGCGGGACCATCCGCTGTTATGGAAACTCTGCAGTTCACCGTTGTTCTGCAGGGTTTTTTCCGTTTCAAACCTATCTTTTTCATAACATTTCCTTGCTTCATTTTTTTTCATCGGTTATATTGTAATAATGTTACCGTCCGTTCACTAACAGCGCGATGTGCCAATGCTCAATTATGTTTGGATTGCTCTTCTTCTGATCGGAATATTTACTGCTGCCGGAAGAGACATCAATGATGCAGCAACAAATACATATCGAAATGATGTTCCCCTTACGTCGCACTTTGAACAGGTACAACCGACCGCAAGGGCGGTCCCATCGGCTGAAGGAATCATTGTAATTCCCGCCGCCGATTTTAATCAATTCTACAATTCGACCGCTGCACAATCTGAAGTTCGCCAACCCGCCATTTTAAAAACGCTCCTCTCTGGTAAACAACGTTTGGAAATGACCATTACCGATGCCTCCCCGCAATTTTGGAAGGAGATGGCGCAGGCAGCTGGTGGAAAAAAACAACTGGAAGCCGATGTGCACTCCTTCAATCCCGAAACGCGTGAGATTGTATTTATTATGGAGAGAGTGTCGTTCGTCAAGATCAGGGCGGTGACGAAAGCGGCAATCGATTTTGCCGATACCGCGGTGAAGATCTCTTTGGGACTCATCGGTGTAATGGCGCTCTGGCTCGGCATAATGAAAGTCGGCGAAGCAGCCGGTCTGCTGGAATTGCTCACGCGCGCGTTGGCGCCGGTGACCAGACAACTATTTCCGGATGTTCCACCCAATCACCCCGCAGTGGGTGCGATGATCATGAACATTGCTGCAAATATGCTGGGACTGAACAATGCGGCAACTCCGCTGGGATTAAAGGCGATGGAAGAATTGAACAAGATTAATCCGAAAGCCGGAACGGCATCCAATGCCATGTGTACATTTCTTGTCGTGAATACGTCGGGATTAACCTTGATTCCTGCAACAGCTATTGCCATACGGGCCGGTCTCGGTTCGGCAGATCCCGGAATCATCATCGGAACGTCGATCTTTGGCGCTGGCTGTGCAACCGTTGCTGGATTGGCGGCAGTGAAACTGCTACAGCGGCTGCCCAGGTATAAAAGGGAATTGGAAGTACCGGAACCGGAGTTGAAGAATGGTTGAAGTGTTCAAAACGATCATTAATCTGATTTCTGCAATCGCTATTCCTTTGTTCATCGTGATCTTCCTGGGTTGGGGATTGGTAAAAAAAGTAAAAGTGTATGAAGTATTTGTGGAAGGAGCGAAGGAGGGATTTGCCACTGCGGTTAGGATCATTCCATTCCTGGTGGCGATGTTGTTGGCGATCGGAGTCTTTCGTGCCAGCGGTGCAATGGATGTTGTAGTGGCAGTTTTGTCGCCGGCAACCGATCTGATTGGCATGCCCGCAGAAGTAATGCCGCTGGCGTTGCTCCGGCCGCTGTCAGGCAGCGGTTCGATGGGGCTGATGACCGAATTGATGAACACGCACGGGCCGGATTCCTTTATTGGAGTTTTGGCATCTACGATGTTCGGCAGTACAGAAACTACATTTTATATTCTCGCAGTCTATTTTGGTTCGGTCGGTATAAAAAATACTCGCCATGCGCTGCCGGCAGGATTAATCGCCGATTTCTTCGGAATGATCGGTGCGGTTATTATCGTCCGGATGTTGTTTAGTTTGTAATGTAAGGTAACCTATGAAAAAATATCTCTATCTCCTTCTCGCATTCTCTTTCACTCTTTCTTCGTTCGCGCAAAATAAGGCGGCCGCAGCGGCAAAGGGAGGCGGTACCGAAGGTATGGTAAAAGGGGGCGTTGGAATGACGTGGATCGACGGCGAAGCATATTATCTTGTTTCACTTGCACCTGAGATCGCATTCGGTAAATGGGGAGTCGGCCTTGACCTGAACCTTCATGTCAGCAGCAAGGATCAGAAAATCCGCAAGCAGGATTTTGATGAAACATATGATTATATCCGTATTATCCGATATATCCGTTACGGCAGCAAGGGAGACGAGATCTATGTTCGCGTTGGTGCATTAGACTATTCGAGACTGGGCCATGGATTTATTCTCTACAATTATAAGAATAGTCCAAGTTTCGACAATCGGAAAGTCGGAACAGAGATCGATCTGGATTTTGGCAAGTGGGGACTCGAAACAGTATATGGTGATTTTACCGATGCAAGTGTTCTGGGAATGCGCGGTTATATACGTCCGCTGCAATACACAACGGCGGCATCTATTCCGGTAATCGGGAATCTGGAGGTTGGTTCAACATTTGCCAGCGACGTCAGGAGTGATTCGCGAGATACCGGTATCTTCATCAATACATCAGTTCCTGTTCCGGATACGACAACATATAATTCCGGCGCAATGTCCATCATTGGTCTCGATTTGGGATTACCGCTCTTTCGGCTTCCCGTTGCCGATGCGACATTATATCTGGACTATGCGAAAATTCTCAATTACGGCAGCGGGTTCGCAGCTGGTATTGATCTGAATTTTTCTGCGCTCGGCATGGTGAAAATCTTCTCAAAGTTCGAACGAAGGTTCGGACAGACGGATAAATTCATTCCAGCGTATTTCGATGCCTTTTATGAACTGGAACGGTATCAGTCCACTCCGGGGAATTTTCACAGCAAGGCAAAGACATTGGAACAGACCATTTCGCCGGGTCCGGGATATTTCGGCAGTTTGTTGGTTGATGTCCTCGGCACGATCCAGGCAGAAGGTTCTTATCAAAAGCTCGATCTGCATCCGACAAGCGGTATCCTGCATATTGGTGCAAACACCGGCAGTAAAATTCCTCTCATCAGTCTCAGCGCCGGTTATGACAAGAAATATATCAAAAACAACAAGGACGTCTTTACACTCGACGAACGTTCATTACTCTATGCTGAAGTCGGATACAAACCATATCCCTTTATGATTGTTTCAACGCTCTATACATGGACATTCGCACCGGAAAAAGATGCGGATGGAAATGTGACAGGATATAAACCGCAAAAACGGATCACGCCGAAAGTGAGCTTTGTGTTCCCGTTGTAATGTTCTTATCCATCGGCCCACCGGGATAAAACATATTCCGGAGGCCACATTGCTTGACCTATGAATGTTTTCAATAATCTTATCGTCGGAACGATGCCCTATGTTCCGAAACAAATCGTTGCGAAAGTAGCCAGCAAATATATTGCCGGCGCCGCACTTGCCGATGCAATCACCACCGTTCGACAATTAAATACCATGAATGCGATGGCCACCGTCGATGTGCTTGGCGAAGATATTTTCACTAAAGAACAAGCAGTGGAAAGTCGCAATGGCAGCACTGCGGTGTTGCATGCCATCGCAGAACACCGGCTCGATTCCAATCTCTCTATCAAACTGACTTCGCTCGGTTTGAAAATGGACAATCAATTCTGTCTTGAGAATACCGCGGAGATTATTGACACTGCAAAAAAGTACAACAATTTTGTCCGGATCGATATGGAAGACAGGACCTGCACGGAAGAGACACTCGCCGTCTACCGCAAGATGCGTTCCCGGTATGAAAAGGTTGGTATCGTGATTCAGGCTTATCTTTTCCGCAGTGAAAATGATATTCGCGCACTGTCAGCAGAAAAAGCAAATGTCCGTCTATGCAAAGGGATCTATGTTGAACCGGCAGATGTGGCGATTAAGGACCGGAAAGGGATTCAAGACAATTATCTAAAACTATTACACATCCTGTTTGACGGCGGAAGCCGTGTCGGGATCGCAACACACGACGACGTGTTAATCAACGGTGCAAAAGCAATGATCCGGGAGATGAATATTCCGAAAGACCGATACGAATTCCAGATGTTGCTTGGCGTGCGGGAAGAAGCTCGCAGGAAATTAATCGAAGAGGGTCACCGGCTGAGAGTGTACACGCCGTTCGGCAAAGATTGGTACGGGTATTCTGTTCGTCGCTTGAAAGAAAATCCACAGATGGCAGGACACATTTTCAAAGCGATTTTCGGAATTGGACAATAATCCGGCGGGATCGGGAAGAAGTATCTTTTCAAGGACAGAAGGACAAAACAAATCAACGATTAATCTCACTACTTAGGAGAAATTTATGGCAGACATGAAAACTGGGGGCGGATTGAAATACGTTCCGTATGTATCCGCCCAAACAGATATGAAGGAATTCACCCTGCGCGCCGTGCTGATCGGTCTCGTGATGTCGGTGATTCTCGGAGCGGCAAACGCATATCTCGGATTAAAGGCGGGTATGACCATTGCTGCAACATATCCCGCCGCGGTGATCGGTATGGCATTGCTGCGCGTAATGAAAGGTTCGATCCTGGAAGAGAACATGGCGCGAACAGTCGGTTCCATCGGCGAATCGGTTGCTGCCGGTGCGATTTTTACCATTCCCGCTTTCCTCATCTCCGGTGTGTGGACCGATCTGGCAAACCATTATTTTGAAGCGACAGCCATTATGATGGTCGGAGGTATCATGGGTGTGTTGTTTGTAACACTGCTCCGTCGGGTGATGGTGGAAGATGTCGATCTTCCGTTTCCGGAATCGGTCGCAGCTGGCGAAATCCATAAAGCCGGACAGCGTGGAGGCAGCGGTGCAGTGTACCTGATGATCGCAGGACTTGTCGGTGCGGTGATTCAGGGATTTAAACAAATGTCCCTGTTTGCTGCATCCTGGGAAAAATTCATCCCCTTTGCAAAAGGACCTGTTGCACTTGGAAAGACTGGTACATCATTGAATGCAAGCGGCGGTTTCGTCGTTTCCACCCCCGGCGTCAGCCCGGCGTATATGGGCGTTGGATATATCATCGGTCCCAAACTAGCCGCGCTGAACTTTGCCGGTGGATTGCTTGCGTGGGGATTGTTCGTTCCGTTGCTGTTGTTCTGGCTCGGACCGAGTCTTGAAGCTGCACATCCGGAAGGACTGAATGACCACACGTGGCTCGGACAAGCAACGGATGTTTGGAGATTCATCGTCCGACCGATTGCTATCGGCGGTATGTTGATGAGTGCGGCATTCACATTGTTCCGCATGCGGAAGAATTTGATCGGCGGATTAAAACGTTCGATCGGCGATGTGAAGAAAGCAGCAACCAGCGGTCATGAAGCGAATCGCACGGAATCCGATCTGAGCATGACAAAAGTGTTTCTGGGAATTGCCGGTTCGGCGATCCTCACATTCATCCTCTATAATTATTTTGCACAGGATGTTGTTGCTGCACTGACGGCGACGGTCGTCATGATCATTGCCGGATTCTTCTTTGCAGCCGTCTCCGGATATCTGGTGGGTATGATCGGTTCATCGAATAATCCGATCAGCGGATTGACGCTGTCGACGGTGATTGTTGCAGCGCTGCTGATGGTTGCGCTCGGACAAAAAGGGATCACTGGAATTGCAACAGTGTTGGGTGTTGCCGGCGTTATTTGCGTTGCGGCGGCAGTTGCCGGTGAGATGCTGCAGGATTTGAAAGTCGGACATATTCTCGGCGGCACGCCGTGGAAGATGCAGGTCGGCGACTTGATCGGTGTTATCGTTTCTTCTGCCGTTATGATCTTTCCGATTATCGTGCTGCATGAAGGCGATCTGAAGATGGGGGGCATGGGCTTAGGCGGGAGTGCTCTTCCGGCACCGCAGGCAAGCTTGATGGCTCTCGTTTCGCAGGGGATCGTCGGCGGTCAGATGGCGTGGCCGTTGATCATCGTCGGTATTCTGATGGCAATTGGATTTATCCTTGTGCAGGTGAAGAGCCCGATGCTGATCTGCGTCGGTATGTATCTGCCGCTGGAAACGACTTTCGCAATCTTCATCGGCGGACTCATTAAAGGAATCGTCGACCGAATGACTGTGTCGCGGTCGTTCAATGACGCACAAAAGGTCCGCGTGGAGAACAACGGAACGTTGATCGCTGCAGGGTTGATCGCCGGCGAAGCGCTGGTCGGTCTGGTATTTGCCGCAATGGCATTCTGGGATGTACCGACACCGGTCATCTTCCAGGAACCGTCGTTCATCGGCAGTTTGGCAGTGTTTCTTATTGTTGGATATGTGTTGGTGATGATTCCGGTGAAGAACGCCGGAAGCCCGGATGAACCGGCACCGCCAAGTGCAATGATGTAATTTTTCACAATTATAAATCCCGGTCTTATGATCGGGATTTATAATCTTATTCCGAGAGGTATTTTGAAAAAGCAAGTTACACTTGAAATGAACCTGTGGGAATTGATGCCGCTCCGTCTCGCAAAATGGGAAACAACGGAGGAAGGAAAGGTGGTCGTGCTCGTGCCGAAGTTCAAACATCCTTTGCTTGTGAAATGGGTGATGCCGGTGCTGGCAAAACCGTATTTCCGAATTAAATTGGATGATATTGGGAGCACAATTTGGATGCAATGTGATGGAAAAACTCCGGTATCAGCGATTGCCGGAGCGTTGAAATCGAAATTCGGCGAAGCGGTGGAGCCGGTAGAAGCAAGAATACATTCTTTCCTTAACCATTTGGATCGGGGCGATCTGCTGCAATTGGAACACGCAGGAATAGAACATGGTGTACATCAATAAATAAAAATAACGAGGTGTCATATGTCAGAAGCTATTAAAGAATTACAACCGGAACTGCTCTGGAAATATTTTGCTGAAATCAGCAAGATTCCGCGCGGTTCGAAAAATGAGAAGGCGATTTCCGCATACGTTATGGGAGTTGCAAAACAGTTCGGACTTTCCGCGAAGCAGGATAAGTTCATGAACGTTGTCGTAAAAGTTCCAGCGTCTCCAGGAAAAGAAAATGTGCCGTTGGTTTGTTTGCAGGGTCACCTCGACATGGTTCCCGAAAAGAACAAGGATAAAGTCCATGATTTCGAGAAAGATCCCATCGAGTTGGTTCGCAAAGGAAATATGCTGATGGCGAATGGAACAACACTCGGAGCGGATAACGGAGTGGCAGTAGCGACGTATCTTGCAATCATGGAAGATAAATCGCTGGTGCACGGCCCGCTGGAATTACTCTTTACCGTGGATGAAGAGACGGGATTGACCGGCGCAAACAATCTGAAGCCGGGATTCCTTGAAAGTAAAATGCTGATGAACCTGGATTCGGAAGAAGAAGGTTCATTGTATGTCGGCTGTTCCGGCGGACGGAATACAATCGGCAGCTGGAAATTAAAAACCGACGGCGCACCAAGAGGGACGGTTGCACTGAAGATTATCGTTAAAGGTCTTAAGGGAGGCCATTCCGGACTAGAAATCGATAAAGGCCGAGGAAATTCGATTAAGATTATCAATCGCGTGCTGATCGGACTGGATGCTGTTGGAGCACGTCTCTCCATGGTCGAAGGCGGCAATAAAAGCAACGCTATTCCGCGAGAAGCGGAAGCGGTGGTTTTTGTTCCCAAAAAGAATGCAAAGAAAGCCGGTTCGATCGTTTCACAGTGGAATGATGTTATTAAAGCGGAACTGTCGACAGTGGAACCGGACCTGCAGATTGTGACGGAGAATGTTGAACTGAAAAAAGCGACGGTGCTGAAAAAAGAGCTTCAGGCATCCCTGTATCAGACGATCTCCGCATTGCCGCATGGTGTGTTGAAGATGAGCGCGGATATCAAGGAATTGGTGGAAACATCCACGAATGTTGCCATTATCCGTACAGACAAAAAGAAGATTGAATTGATCACCAGCCAGCGAAGTTCCGTTGCCTCGGAGATTGTGGAAGCTTTACAAACGATGGCATCAATCTTTACGCTTGGCGGTGCAGCAGTTCAACAGACGGAAGGATATCCCGGCTGGAAACCGAACCTGAACTCAAAGATTCTCGCGATTGCAAAACAGTCGTACAAGAGTCTGTACGGTAGGGAGCCGCTTGTTAAAGCGATCCATGCAGGACTGGAATGCGGCATCATCGGCGAAAAATATCCCGGAATGGATATGGTCTCGTTTGGCCCTACACTGGAAGGGGTGCACTCGCCGGATGAAAAGATTCACATCGATACCGTGGAGAAATTTTGGAAATTCACACTTGAGATATTGAAGAATGTGAATTAAACGATCCTGCACCACAAAGAACAATGCGCCGGACTTATGTCCGGCGTTTTTTTTACATTCGTATGGCAAACGGCTGATGATCTTGGTACATTCGGTAAATATCAATTCATCCTTGCGGCTATGTTTCCAACTTCAATCGATCTCATAGGATTTTTTTCCGGATATGTCGTGATGTTGTTACTCTATCATGAGATTGATCGTTCGAAAACACATTCCCTCCTTATCCGTTTACCGGCGGCGCTACTCTCGTACTGTATTTTGTTTTTTCTTTTCGATTATTTCCTGAATTTTGCATTGCTGACCATGGAATTTTTTTCTACCATGCAGATCGGCATAGTCTTCCAATGGACGGGAATGACAATTATCACCGGACTTTTCGTCCGATGGTATATCATGCGTCCCGAAAAGTTGATGATTGATGAAATGAAAAATTTTGTGCGTGTGTCCCTCACCTTCGGCAACTACTTCCGATTAAGAGATGTCGATACGCAAGAACAGTTCGGCACCTATAAGATGAAAAAACTCTTTCAGGAGGTGCACGGAAGGCCGTTCACCAGCGATGTTCTTGCTACCCCATTCGATGAGCAAGTAACAACATTTAAAAAAGTTTCGAAAGAAGAACTGCAAAACAAATACAAACATTATCCGCCGGAATTCACCGAAGAATTGGTGCAGTTGCAATCGAATAAGTGTACCAATGTTTCTTCATCGTTCAATTTTGAACTGTTGGAAAACAGTTTGCATCCATTTTTGGTGATGATGGAACAGTGGAGCATCGACCCGGTGGCACGGATATTATCGTTTGAGATCATTTTCCCCTCCGAAAAAATTGTGCCAATGGACACGGAAACGCACCAACGGCACATTATCGAGCAGATTTATCAAAGCCTTCAGGTGTTGATCGATTTGAAGTGGTTTCAATTGTATACTCCGTTTTTTGATACGCTTAATATTCAGTGTAAACAAAAGGAATTTGACCATTCCATGCGAGAAATTGCCCGTCCTTTCATGACGTTCTCCATTTCTATTCGTGATCTGAAGCTGCGGGCGGACAAGATCACTACCGGCAGTGAAATTGTACGCTTTGCCGGGATTCAATTTCTTTGAGAGCAGGGAAAGTGCCGACTTCTGCATTGCGACATTATGATCTCTTCTGTTTTCTACAGCCCTTTTTTTACTTATCTTAACGCACTTGTATTTTCCAACCACCTATCGAACTTTTTATGACCGATCCGCAAACTGAATCCGTCCGACCTGCACCTCCCCGGGCATTTCGCTGGCTTGTCCTTGTGATGATCTCCCTGGCCATGTTCGGCAACTATTATATCTATGACGCCATCAGTCCGTTGGCGGATGTTCTGGTGCAGCAATTGCACTTCACCGATTCTGATATCGGATTGCTGCAGGGGATCTACAGCGTTCCGAATATCTTCATGGTGCTCATCGGCGGCTTTATTATCGACCGGCTCGGCACAAAGAAGTCAACATTCATCTTTGCTGTGTTATGCCTTTTGGGGGCCTTAATTACCGTCTCCAGCGGGACACTGTTTGTCATGGCAGCGGGGAGGCTTGTCTTCGGACTCGGCGCCGAATCGCTGATCGTTGCCGTCACAACAGCGATCGCAAAATGGTTCAAAGGAAAAGAATTGAGTTTTGCGTTCGGCATCAATTTGACTATTGCCCGTCTTGGATCGTTTGCAGCACTCAATTCTCCTTCATGGGCAAAAGAATATTATACCGACTGGCAGGCAGCCTTGATGATCTCCGTAATTTTTGGAATAGTGTGCGTTGCCGGCGCTGTGTTGTATTGGATTCTTGAATCAGACGCGGAAAAGAAATATCAGATCGGCAGTGCGGGTGCGACGGATAAAGTTGTTTTCGGCGATATCATGAAATTTGGAACATCGTATTGGTACATCGTGGCGCTGTGCATTACGTTCTATTCCGCGATCTTTCCGTTTCAAACATTTGCGGTGAAGTTCTTCATGGAAGCACATGGAACATCGCGCGAACTGGGAGGATTTCTCTCCAGCATGCTGACGCTTTTTGCGATGGTTGCCACACCGCTGTTCGGATTGATGGTCGATAAAATCGGGAAACGCTCTCTTTTTATGATGTTTGGATCGGCATTGTTGATTCCTGTATATCTGTTGATGGGATATACGCACGTATCGCTCTATATCCCGATGGCGATGATGGGGATCGCATTTTCCCTGATCCCCGGCATCATGTGGCCGTCGGTCAGTTATCTGGTGGAAGAATCAAAACTGGGAACTGCATACGGATTGATGACATTAATCCAAAATATTGGATTAGCAGGATTTAATTTTTTAATCGGCTGGGCGAACGATGTCTCCGGAGCCAGCGTGGCGAATCCCGGCGGGTATACACTTGGAATGTGGATATTCTCCAGTTTGGGATTCTTCGGATTAGCATTTGCCTTTTTGCTGCGAAGAAATGAAATGGGCCCGAACGCACACGGATTGGAAACGATTAAAGCGTGAAATAAAAATTGGTAGAAGAATGTCATCGATCAAAAAATCGAAATAATTGATTCATTGCTTAGTGGTTTGATTAGAAGTGGTTTCAAAAATGAATTTTGTTTGTCATTCCGAACGAAGGTCCGAAGGACCGAGTGAGGAATCTCGTTTTAATACTTGAAGTCAAAAACCGAGATTTCTCTCCCGACAAATATCGTCGGGATCGAAATGACATTGATTAGGTATTTTTGAAACCGCTTCTAGATTTAAGCGAAAGTAAAGCGCTATTATTTTCGTTTTCCATTTCACTTCTTACATCTATCGCTTATATGAACATATCAAATGAATTATACTCCGCATCCCAAATCGCAGTTCGTGATTGTATGGGCGCAAAACCGCAAGAACGGATCCTGATTGTGACCGATGAACCGCTGCGGATACTTGGATATTCACTTTGGAAAGCGGCAAAGGATCTTGGACATGACGTTCTGCTGACGGAGATCCTTCCCCGCAAATCGAACGGAGAAGAACCTCCCGCAGAAATTGCAGAACTGATGAAACAATTTAATGTGGTGTTCTGTCCCACATCGAAATCATTAACACACACCGATGCGCGCCGTGCCGCAAGTGCTCTCGGAGTTCGAATCGCAACACTGCCGGGAGTGACGGAAGAGATCATGATTCGCTGCATGAATGCAGACTATCATGCCATCGCGCGGCGGACACACGCACTCTGTGCGTTGCTGGAAAAGACCAGTGTTGTCCGGGTAACTTCACCGGCGGGGACGGATATTTCCATGCCAATAAAAGGACGAACGGCACATGCCAGCTCCGGTCTCTTTCTGGAAAAAGGACAATCGGGTAACCTTCCGACGGGTGAAGCATATCTCGCTCCGCTGGAACACGAATCGAATGGCATTGTGGTTGTGGATGGTTCCATGGCAAGCGTGGGGATTGTTGCAACGCCGATCCGCATTGTGGTGAAGGATGGATATGCTACGGAGATTACCGGCGGTGCAGAGGCGGAAATATTGAAGAAACTGTTCGAACCGCACGGGAAAGATGCCTACAATGTTGCTGAGTTCGGTATCGGAACGAATGATAAAGCAATTATCACTGGTAAGATCATTGAAGATGAAAAAGTAATGGGAACCATCCACATTGCGTTCGGAGATAATAAGTCGATGGGAGGAACGGTGCGCGTTGCGAGTCATTTGGACGGACTTGTGAAAAATCCAACGGTGTGGTTCGACGACCGCAAGATTATGGCAGACGGAAAATTTACCATTGAACTATAATCTCTATGAATCCTAATATTGCCGCACTCAATGCAGAGTTCGAACAAATGTCCGCGCAGTATCCGGATGCACAGCTGCCGCCCAATTGTTTTACGCTGATGAAAGGGGAATACCTCGATTATGAGTCCCGGATGATGCTGAAAGTAATGTTTCCCGTCGCCCCGGAATTCCTCAATCCAATGAAAACGATGCAGGGCGGTTTTATTGGTGCAGCGTTCGACAACGTTATCGGTCCGCTCAGTTATCTTGCTGCCCGCGCAACATGCGTCAGTTTGGATATGCATACCAATTTCATCCGCTCGATCTTCGCCGGAGATCAATTGACGATTACCGCACGAGTGGTAATCCGCGGACGATCCACAATGAACATCTCCGCAGAAGGAGTGAACGCAAAAGGAAAACTCATTGCCACATGCACGTCGCATATGATTGTCATGAAAAAAGAATAAATATCCCGCAGAACTACAATTACTTACTACTCTCACAAGGTATCCATGTCCTCTCAATCAAAATGGTGGCATCTGTCGCTCACCAAACAGATACTTCTCGGGCTTATCACCGGCATCTTCATCGGCTGGCTGGCACCGGAATTCTCTAAAGAAACAGCCTTCCTCCGAACGATCTTCCTGAACCTGATCAAAGTAATCATCGCTCCGCTTATTTTCGGCAGCATCGTCGCCGGGATCGCAGGCGGAGGAAGTGCGAAGAAAGTGGGACGTATCGGATGGAAATCGCTTGTCTATTTTGAGGTTGTCACGACACTCGCACTTGCCATCGGATTAATTGTTGTGAATATCACCGGACCGGGCTATGGCGTTGAGCTAAAGGGAGATACGATCAATCTTGGAAAGATCTCCGAAACGCACCCAATGACGCTGGTTGAAACGGTTGTTCACGCATTTCCATCAAACATCATCGATTCGATGATGCGAAACGATGTGCTGCAGATCGTGGTCTTCTCCGTGATCTTCGCATTTGCCGTTTCTGCTATGGGAAAGAAAGGAGAACCGATTCTTCAATTTGCGGACAGCTTATCGCAGGTGATGTTCAAGTTCACCAGTTACATTATGATGTTTGCCCCGTTCGGGATCGGAGCAGCGATGGCGGTGACGGTGGGACATATGGGGATCGGCGTTCTGGTCAATTTGGGAATGCTTGTCGGCACACTGTATATTGCACTGATTGTGTTTGTCGTGATCGTTTTCGGTACGGTGATGTATATGATCAAAATGCCGCTGAAGCAATTCCTGAAAGCAATCAAGGAACCGTTCACGCTTGCGTTCGTCACAACGAGCTCCGAATCCGCTCTGCCGAAATTGATGGAAGTGATGGAACGGATCGGAGTGCCGAAGAGAATCGTTGGTTTCGTTGTTCCGACCGGATACAGTTTTAATCTGGACGGAAGCACGTTGTATCTTGCCGTTGCTTCGGTGTTTGTTGCTCAGGCGTCCGAGACAGTGACCGGCATTCATTTTGGATGGGACCAGCAGATACTTTTGATGGTGACACTGATGATCACATCGAAAGGGATCGCCGCAGTACCGCGTGCATCGCTGGTTGTATTGTTTGCTGCGCTGCATTCTTTCGGTCTGCCGCCGGAAGGGGTTGCGGTGATCTTTGCCGTAGATGAACTGATGGATATGGCCCGCACCTCGGTGAATGTGATGGGAAATGGACTTGCCTGCGCCGTGATTGCACGATGGGAGGGAGAATTTGACGACCATAAAGCGAGAGTATTCGGAACTGCTGAAGAGATTCGTCTTGAAACCGAAGAAGGGAATCTTGCCTTCGCTCAGGACGCAAGCAGGGGAGAGTAGAGTTTTTCCTGGAACCGGTCTTCATTTATATTATCCTGTTCGCCGCTGCGCTATTTGCCGGCTTGATCGACGCGATTGCAGGAGGCGGCGGATTGATCGCGCTCCCGGTACTGCTTGGGGCGGGGGTGCCGCCGCACATCGCGCTCGGGACGAATAAATTCCAGAGTATGTTCGGTACTATGACAGCAGCGCGGCATTATCGCCACCATGGATTGGTGCGGTTCCGAGAAGAAAAACTAGGGATTGCGTGTACACTCGTCGGAGCGGGAATCGGTGCGTGGACAGTGCAACAGATAGATTCTGCATTGTTGGCTTACATCATTCCCGTGCTGTTACTCGGCATCGCTCTGTATTCGCTCTTTACTCCTTCGCTTGGCAAACATACTTCCGAAGCAAAACTCTCAAAAAGGAAATTCTTTTATTTTGTCGGGACCCCGCTCGGATTTTATGACGGATTTTTCGGTCCGGGAGTCGGCTCCTTCTGGGCGATGATGTTCATGTCGCTGATGGGGTACGAGATCCGCAAAGCAACTGCTCACACAAAGGTGATGAATCTGGCAAGCAATGTCATTTCTGTTATCGTCTTTGCACTCGGAGGTTCGGTTCTCTTCGTGTACGGCATCATTATGGCGGCAGGCCAGATTATTGGAGCTCGCATTGGGGCGCATCTTGCGGTGAAAAAGGGGATCGCGATCATCCGTCCGATATACATTGTTGTTGTCTTTGCGACAATCGCAAAACTGCTGTTCGACCGGTTCTTACAGCAGTAAAATATTGTTCTGATAATGATATTTTCATATTGAAGGGTAAATTTCCGGCATGGTAGCACTATTTATTTTACTGAACATTATGGTCTCCCCGATGCTTCAGCGCGGCGATGACCTTTTTGTTCGTCAGGAGTATCAACGTGCAATTTCTTCCTACAATGAACATTTAAAAACCAACCCCGGAGATGCTCGGGCTTTATGGCGTGTGTCACGTGCATATATTTCGATGGGAGATGTCGCTAAAAAAGATGAACGGGAATCGTTGTATCGATTAGCGGAAGAATATGCCACGCGGGCAGTACATTCGGATTCGTTGAGTTCGGCTGCGCATACATGGCGCGCCGTTTCCCTTGGGTATATAGCGTTGTTTGAGGGAAGCCGGACGAAAGTACGGCTCTGCAATGAAATTCAACAAGAACTCGACTGTGCAATCAGACTGGATTCGACAAATGATGTGGCGTATTCGATCTATGGTACGTTTTTCCGTGCGCTCGGAAAAGTAAATTGGTTTGAACGTACATTGGCCAATATGCTGCTGGGGGGATTACCGGCAGGAGACTTTAATGACGCCGTACGTTCACTGAAAAAGGCAATTAAGCTTGCACCAACAATCATTCGGCATCGATATGAATTGGGCATGGTGTATCTGGATCTGGATCGAACCGAGGATGCAAAAAAGGTTTTTCTCGAAGCTCTTCAACTTCCCCCTCTTCTGGCAAGTGACGCGCAACGAATTGAACGAATGAAACGTCGCGTTGCCGAAAAGTAGGTACCAGTGCGTTGCTTGCTTTACCTTCCAATGAATTTCCTCTATATTGGAGTATCAATCCTAAGGAATTTCAATCCATGCGTCTATTTTTAACGTTTCTTTTCTGTTTTCAATTGCTCTCTGCCTGGGGAGGTACGACGCATAAATATATCAATAAAAATGCCGTCACCCATTTGCCTGTCTCGATGCAAAAATTCATCGACCAGAAGAATTTCCTTGAAACACATGCTTCCGATGCAGACAACAGAAAAGGGGCAGATCCGACTGAAGGTCCCAAACACTATCTTGATATAGACTACTATCCCAATTTTCAGAATATGACACGGAGTTTGGATTCGTTGATTGCGAAATACGGAGTCCAGAAGGCGGTCAAAGATAACGGGATCCTCCCGTGGGCAACGGTGTGGGCAGTAGATTCATTAACAGCACAATTGAAACGAGGTGACTGGGTCAAAGCATATCAAACCGCAGCAGACATCGGACATTATGTTGCAGACGGACATCAACCGCTGCATGTGGCGATGAACTATAATGGGCAGCTTTCCGGTAATTATGGGATCCATTCCCGGTACGAATCGACAATGATGGGGAAGTATCTTTCTTCAATCGCCATCAGCAAAGATTCCGTTCAGTATATTGCCGATCCGTTGGAGTTTGTGTTTTCGTATCTGCTGGAATCGAATGCGCTTGTTGATTCTGTGATCGCTGCAGATCGAATTGCAGCGCCTCCCACTGGTTACAGCGGCGGCGGGACACTTCCGGCAAACTATTATTCAGTTTTGTGGGATCAAACCGACGAATTTACGAAGAAGAAGCTGCATTCCGCTACGATCGATCTGGCAAGTCTTTGGTATACTGCCTGGGTGAATGCAGGATTACTCGACACGCCAACATCTTTCGATGAGTCCGAATCCGTTCAACCTCAAGTGTTCAGCCTTCACCAAAATTATCCGAATCCATTCAATCCTTCAACGGCCATCCGCTTCAATATTATGAAAGCCGGGCATGTGAAGCTTTCCGTATATTCTATCAACGGAACAGAAGTATCATCACTCGTTAATGCAGAAATGCAGGAAGGTTCGTACTCCATTGAATGGAACGGAGAGAATTTTCCCAGCGGCGTCTATTTTTACAGACTGGAATCACACAACACGACCCAAACACGAAAGTTGATGTATATTAAATAGATGAAGACGAAAACCGCATGGACGGCAAGTGAACGAAAAACACTTCGCACGTTAACAACACCATTCAAGATTCAACAGCTGTTGGATACGATGGAATACAGCGCGGAATCCCGTTACCGTTCTCCGCGGACAGTCCTGCAGGATAGAAAAGCGCACTGTTTTGATGGTGCCGTTTTTGCGGCTGCGATGCTCGGCCGGCTCGGCTACACACCGCTGATTGTGGATATGCAGGCGGTGCGTGATGACGACCATGTGATCGCCATTTTCAAAAAGAATGGATTTTTCGGAGCGGTGGCAAAATCGAATTTTGTCGGCCTCCGATTCCGCGAACCGCTCTACCGCGATGTGCGGGAACTGGTAATGTCCTATTTCGAGTCATTCTACAACCTGGACAAGGAAAAATCGTTGCGGCAATTTTCTGTGCCGCTGGATCTTTCCACGTATAAAAATTATGAATTTGATGACGAGGTATTGGAGGCGATCGGGTTGAAGCTTAGTTACATTCCGGTAACAAAACTGATGACTCCGGCGCAGATCCGTTCCCTGCAGAAAGTGGATCCCCGGACATACAAAGCAGGGATGCTTGGAGCGATACGAAAAGGGATATATAAACCCTAAAGGAGGGTAGGAGCATGGCGAACAGAACAGCACTCATTACCGGAGCGTCCGGCGGAATCGGCTATGAACTGGCAAAACAATTTGCAAAGAATGGACATGATCTAGTTCTGGCGGCGCGAAATGCTGACAAGCTGAAAGAAATTGCGGAGGAACTGCAAACTGCCTGGAAAATCACAGCCCACATCGTACCGATGAATCTTGCCCAATCCGATGCACCGAACGAATTGTTCCATTATCTGGAACGAAACAACATTACAATCGATTTTCTCGTGAACAACGCCGGCTTCGGCATCCATGGCAAATTCTCCGAAAGCGAACTGCAGGAACAACTGGACCTGTTGCAATTGAACATCACAACACTGACGCACCTCTCCCGGTTGTTCCTTCCCGGGATGTTGAAACGAAAATTCGGAGGGATACTGAACATTGCTTCAACGGCGGCATTCCAGCCGGGACCAATGATGGCGACATACTATGCAAGCAAATCGTACGTTCTTTTCCTTTCCGAAGCGTTGGCGGTTGAAACGAAGGGGACTGGTGTATGGGTCTCCGTGATTTGTCCCGGGCCGACGGGTACGGGATTTCAAAAACGCGCGGGAGTTGAAGAAACGATCCTTATGAAAAAGACCGGACTGATGATGAATGTTTCCAAGGTTGCGGCTGTTGGCTACGCCGGATTTATGAAGAAAAAAGCGATTATCATACCCGGTGTGGCAAACCGGATGTTTGCATTGGGACCGCGTTTCTCACCGAGAAAACTAACCCGTGAAATCGTACAATACTTACATAATGGTGTTTGATGTCTTTTACTCTTGTTTCAGATTATAGCCCGCAGGGTGACCAACCCGAAGCGATTCGACAATTGACCGAAGGGATAGCCCGGGGAGATAAATTCCAAACGCTTCTTGGTGTAACTGGCAGCGGCAAAACATTTTCTGTTTCCAATGTGATCAAGAATTTTGACCGGCCGGTGCTGATCATGTCGCACAATAAAACCCTTGCGGCGCAGTTGTATGCGGAGTTCAAGACATTCTTCCCGAACGATCACGTTGAATTCTTCATTAGTTACTACGACTATTACCAGCCGGAAGCGTACGTTCCGACAACCGATACGTACATTCAAAAAGACTCTTCGGTGAACGAAGAGATCGACCGGCTGCGCCTCCGTGCGACCAGTGCACTGTTATCCGGAAAACGAAACGTTATCGTCGTCGCCTCCGTCAGTTGCATCTACGGTATCGGAGCGCCGGACGAATGGATCGCACAGATGGTGGTGATTAAAAAAGGGGACAAGATCGAACGGAACAGGCTCCTTCGAAAACTGCTGGATATTTTTTATTCGCGCAATGATTATGAGTTCCAGCGCGGCACCTTCCGAGTCCGAGGCGATGTCGTTGAAGTGATTCCCGCATATGAAAACGACGAGGCAATCCGTGTGGAATTCTTCGGCGACGAGATCGAGAAGATTTCCTACATCAATTCCTTTGACGGAACGATCATCGGCGAAACAGATTATGATGTGATCTATCCCGCAAAACAGTTTGTCACCACCAGAGAATCACTGGAAAAAGGAGTCAAGTCGATTGAGATTGAGTTGAAGGAACGGCTGGAGGAGATGCGCAACATGGGAAAACTTGTTGAGGCGCAGCGGTTGGAGCAGCGAACGCGGTTCGGTCTGGAAATGATGCGCGAAGTTGGCTATTGCAACGGCATTGAGAATTACTCCCGCCATCTTGCTGGGCGGCCGCCGGGATCCCGGCCATTCTGTTTATTCGACTACTTCCCGAAAGACTATCTTCTTGTGATTGACGAATCGCATGTTTCCGTTTCGCAGATCGGTGCTATGTATTTCGGTGACCGCAGCCGGAAAACAACACTAGTGGAACATGGATTCCGGCTTCCATCCGCGCTCGATAACCGTCCGCTGAAATTTGACGAGTGGGAACAAATGGTAAACCAGGTGATCTTTGTTTCAGCAACACCGGGGAATTATGAAATGGAAAAGACCCAGGGAGTGTTTGTGGAACAAGTCATCCGTCCGACGGGTTTGCTCGATCCGGTGATCGAAGTCCGACCGGTGAAAAATCAAATCGACGATCTGCTGGCGGAGATCCGCGATAAAGTGAAAAAGAGTGAGCGCGTGCTGGTGACGACGTTGACAAAAAGGATGGCAGAAGATCTAACGGAATACCTGCTCGATCTTGGGATCAAAGTGGAATATATCCACTCCGAAGTGGATGCCCTGCACCGAGTGGAGATTCTCCGAAATCTTCGGCTTGGACACAGCGACGTGATCGTCGGCGTAAACTTGTTGCGTGAAGGACTTGATCTGCCGGAAGTCTCTATGGTTGCCATTTTGGATGCTGACAAAGAAGGGTTTCTCCGTTCCGAGCGGTCGCTGATTCAGACGGCAGGAAGAACTGCCCGAAATGCCAATGGAAAAGTGATTATGTATGCGGATAAGATCACCGATTCCATGAAAAAAACGATCGATGAAACAGAACGACGCCGCAAAAAACAGATCGCCTATAATACAGAACACGGAATAACGCCGAAAACGATCTATAAAACGCACGACGAGATTATTGCCTCTACTGCTGTTGCCGATGTTTCGTCACGATACGATGCAAAGAAAGAACAAAAACATCTGGCAGTAGTTGCGGATAATGTGGTGAAGTATCTATCTTTAGATCAGCGGAATGATCTTATCGAAGAATTGACTGCAGAAATGCAACGTGCCTCGGCTGATTTGGAATTCGAACGGGCTGCACAGCTTCGTGATGAGATCAACCGGCTGACCAACGACAACGCGAAAAAATAGTCCGTTACGAACAATTGAACAGGAGCACAGTCAGTGCGGTTCATTCATTCTTCCATATTGCAGCCGCTGCGGGATTTCATCTTTGTCACATCCTGTTTTTCCTGCGGTATGCCGCTGCTGGAACATGAGAGCAGAGTGTGTGCACGATGCTGGAATTCCATGACACGGGTCGGGAAAACCGACTATACTATTGCAGTGCTGAAACAACGATTTGACGAAGGGGGTGTCGTTGAAGATCTGCGGACGATGTTCTATTTTGAGAAAGGGAAAGTGCTTCAGCAACTGGCTCATTGCTTGAAATATGAGGAGATCACAGCAATTGGTTTTGAACTCGGTGCGAGGCTTTCCGAACAGTTGAAAGACAAAAACTTCGATGCTGTCGTTCCCATTCCACTGAACAAACGCAAGGAACGGGAGCGGGGATATAATCAAAGCGATTTCATCGCACGGGGCATCGCATCCGTGATACGAATACCGGTTGTGAATACGGTTCTCCGTCGTGTGAAATATACGGTGACTCAGACACGATTGAATGCAGAGCAGCGGAAAGAGAACATGTCGGAGGCGTTTGAGATATCCAACGGCAGTCTGGTTCGGGAGAAACATATACTGCTGGTAGATGACGTTATCACGACCGGTTCGACAATCCAGGAAGCAGCGAAAGTGCTGCGTCAGGCCGGTGCGGCATCCGTCACAGCAGGTTCAGCAGGATTGGCAAAATTGGGGGAAGATGTGTAATATCAATGACGGCACTCTTTCACGAATCAGAAAGTAATTATGAAAACAATTTTAGTAGTTGATGATGACGATGGAATTCGAACGATGATATCGACCGTATTCAAACGAGAAGGATATGGAATTCTTGAGACGGATAACGGTGCCGATGCTGTGGATATCGTCAATGAACAACATCCGGATTTGATTATTTGCGATGTGATGATGGAAAACATGAACGGGTTCATGGTGCGGGAGATGCTCAAGGATAATCCGGAAACAGCAAAGATTCCGATGATTATGATGACAGGTATGGCAACATCCGCCGGTGCTTGGGAGGCGGATAAAGAAGTGGAGTATTTGAAAAAACCCTTCCTCATCCCGGATCTACGTTTGCTGATTGAAAAACGGATTGGAACGCCGGCATAATCAATTGTAAAACAATTCAACGATTATACAAATACCGAAAAGGCATCATACGATGCCTTTTTTTATGCGTTCTTCCGAACAATGACTCCATGCCCAGGATAATGATACACAATGATTTCTCTCTTTCTTGATGATTTCCAATAGGGTACATTGAGTGGTGGTGGGATTGCCGCCGGATGTGCACAGAGTTTTCTGAATCGGCGTTCTTATGGAGAAAGGAAATGAAATCCATGAATACAAAAAGCTCGATCACCATAGGGGTGTTGTGTTCCGCAGCCTTCATCGTTTTCCTCGTCATTTTTCTACCGAAGGACAAACCGCTGAAATTTTCAGGCGCCATGCAGGCCCTTCAATTGTGGAATGAACAGCGAGCATATCCTGACGCGGAGATCGACGACGAAAAATATTTTACGGCATTTCGCCGCCAGCGGGATGCCGGACTGGCAGAAAAACAAATTTCTTTTGCATCGGATCAGTGGCGGCAGATTGGTCCGCATAATATCGGCGGAAGGACTCTTGCCGTTGCCGTCAATCCTCAGAATACAACGACGATCTACGCCGGCTCTGCCAGCGGCGGTCTCTGGCGCAGTTTTACAGAGGGGAAGGGTGCTCTTGCATGGAATCCGGTGAAAACAGGTTTCCCTGTCCTTGGTGTCAGTTCCATCGCCATCGTTCCCGGTGATTCCAACATCATGCTGATTGGAACAGGGGAGGTCTACAATAGAACCAGTTCCATCGGCGGGATCAGCATCCGAACAACGCGCGGAAGTTACGGCATTGGGATTCTGCGTTCCACCAATGGCGGCGCCTCGTGGTCGAAAGTTCTTGATTGGAGTTATGGACAACTCCGCGGAGTTCAGTCGATTAAAATCCATCCAAACTATTTCAATCACGTATGGGCCGCGACTTCTGAAGGACTATTCAAATCTGTTGACACTGGTAAAACATGGGTGAGTGTCTCGTCCGTATTGATGGGAACGGATATTGTATTTGATCCAAACGACACCAACGTTGTCATCGCTGCGCATGGAAATCTCGGTAGCACCGGCAGAGGAATCTACCGCACGCTGAACGGGGGAACAACCTGGGAGCATCTCACGCAGGGATTGCCGGCGGATTTTGGCGGGAAGATCATTTTTTCACAATATGCGGCAGCCCCGAATGTGATCTATGCGAGCATCGGCAACGGAGCGAGTAGCGGAACATGGCTGTGTAAGACAACGAACTATGGTGCTTCGTGGGAAATTCTTTCGACAACGGATTATGCAAGCTATCAGGGATGGTACTCCCATTTCGTCGGTGTGGATCCTGTCGACTCGACCAAGATCATCTGCGGCGGAGTTGATCTTTTCAAATCAACGAACGGCGGACGAACACTATCGGTTAAAACGGATTGGTCTGCATGGTATTTTGGCACTCCGCAGCCCGGTGAACCGGAGGGCCCGGCCAATTATTCTCATGCCGATCATCATGTGATCGTCTATGACCCGATCGAGCCGAATACGGTCTATTTCGGCACGGATGGAGGGGTGTTTTGTTCGACCGACGGCGGTGAAACATTCGAAGGACGGAACGGAGGGTATCAAACGACACAGTTTTACAATGGATTTTCATCAGCATGGCTTGATTCAAATCTGGCAATCGGCGGAATGCAGGATAATGCTACTGCCATTTACGAAGGGACTGTCGCATGGCGAAGGGTAATAGGAGGTGATGGCTGTATGACGGCAATGAGTCCGACAAGTACGGATACCATGTATGGTTCGTCGCAAGTTCTTTCATTGCTGCGCTCTGCAAATAAAGGAATCTCATTCAGCGGAATGTCAATTCCTTCCAGTTCTGTGACGAATTTTGTTGGACCGTTTGCATTGTCGGAGTCGGAACCGAAGGTCCTCTATGCGGGAAGGGATAAGGTGTACAAAACAATCAACAGCGGAGTGAACTGGATAACCATGAATTCGAATGTGCCTTTGGACGGCAATCCAGTGCTTGCCATTGCTATCGCACCCACCAGTTCTGATACGGTCTATGTAACTACGACGCCGAGATCATCCCGAGGAAAAGTATTTCGGACAACCAATGGAGGAAGTACGTGGACGAATATTACCGGTTCATTGCCTGACAGATATATGATCGATATTGTCGTTCATCCCGTTTCTTCTTCGACCGTCTATGTGACACTGTCTGGATTTGGCACGTCCCACCTATATACATCAACGGACGCCGGCACGACGTGGATCAATATCGGCAATGGATTACCGGATGTTCCGACCTCCGCCGTTGCTGTTGATCCTTTCAATACAACAAATATTTATGTCGGGAATGATCTTGGAGTGTATGTCTCGACAAACAGCGGTTCAACATGGAACACTTTCAGCGATGGATTGTATGATGCGACACTTATTATGGACTTGAGCATCTCCCAGCAAAACCGATCGATCCGCGGAGTGACCCATGGGAACGGGGTGTTCGAACGGAAACTGCTGCAGACTCCTACCGCGGTCAATTCTGGACAGGTGGTTGCCACAGAATTTAGGTTGTACCAGAATTATCCGAATCCGTTCAATCCGACAACAACAATATCATATATCGTACCGAAACAAACGCATGTTTCCATCATTATCTATGACCAACTGGGAAGAAAAATGGAATCACTTGTGGATCAGAATACACCAGCAGGATCATATTCCGTTACATTGAACGCGGCCAACTATGCCAGCGGTACGTATTACTATACGATGAAAGCCGGAATCTATTCGGCAACAAAAAGTATGGTGCTTATCAAATAGTTGAATGGATAAGAATAAGCTATAACAATTTTTGAAACAGAACCACTCACACAAAGGGAAACTTCATGAACTATTTTGAGCATATCAACGCCGCGATCACTATTTGCGATACGGACGGAATTATTCTGTTTATGAATGACAAATCTGCCGATGTGTTTAAGGACGACGGAGGGAAAGCGCTGATCGGCACAAGCCTATTTGGCTGCCATCCAGAACCGGCACTCACCAAAGTAAAGGAATTGCTCGCTTCTGGCAGGACCAACATCTATACCGTTGAAAAAATGGGGAAGAAAAAGCTGATCTACCAATCACCGTGGTTCGAGAACGGTGTCAACAAAGGGATGGTTGAAATCTCCATAGAACTGCCGGAGGAGATGCCGCATTTTGTGAGAAAGTGAATTAGCCATGGCAGACGTAAGTATCTGAATAATTCAGTATATTCTCTTGTATTGAGTTATCAATTGATAGATTCGGTTGGCGATAGAAGTGAAGTTGCATTGTGCGATGAGCAAGAAAAATACTCTTTTAAAACACAAAAGACATCTTTCGATGTCTTTTGGTTAGTAGCGGGGCTAGTATCCCGCCTAAAAGCGGCGGGACGTCGTTCTATATAAAAACATAGAGGCTCCGCTTGAACAGAGGTCTTTAAAACACAAAAGACATCTTTCGATGTCTTTTGGTTAGTAGCGGGGCTAGGACTTGAACCTAGAACCTTCGGGTTATGAGCCCGACGAGCTGCCAATTGCTCCCTTAGCATAATTGCGTTTTTTGCTCCAGTGCAAGCTGGAGTGCAAGCTATGCTTACCAATATCTGCCTCTTCAAGAACAACCGTTCAGGTATTTACTACATCCAATACACCAAGCACGGAGTTCGTAAGCAAAAAACCACGAAGCAACGTACGAAGTCTGAAGCGACAATAGTCCTGCAGCAATTCCTAACATCTCACACAACCGTCCAGAACTCTGAAATTACTGTACAACAGTTCAAGGAAGAGTATAAGAAATTCTCACAGGGATTTCATTCGCCTGCAACACAAAGCGCAGTAGTAGATGGATTTCGATGGTTCGAGAAGCGTATTAGTAATCGCACTCTCTCTTCCATCGGTCTAAAAGATTTGGATCAATTTATCACCTACCTTAGAGTCCATAAGTCAGTACACACAGCCAGGAAGCACTACATAACACTGGCAGCAGCCTTCCAAAAAGCAGTTGAGTGGGAATACCTGCATGAGAACCTGTGGCGCAAAGTGAAAAAACCCAAACCGCCCCTGATTGATGCTCCCTTCATCACTCTCGAAGAATTTAGGAAAGTATTAGATGCGGTGCCAAGCATGGAAGTACGCAACATAGTGTCGGTGGCATTCAACACTGGTATGAGACGGGGAGAAGTGATGCAGTTACGATGGGATTCGATTGACTTCAAAGAACGGATGCTTACCGTCCAGAACACTGATACGTTCACTACAAAGAGTCGAAAACAGCGGTCGATCCCAATGAACGATAGTTGTTACGAAGCCATCCAACAGCAGCGCCAGACTCAATCGGAGAGTATCTTCGTCTTCACGGTGCTGGCTGATATGGTGCAACATCAGTTCAAACGTGCTTGTCGTGCTGTTTACGGTGACGACACCAAGCTGCACTTCCACAGCCTACGGCATTCGTTCTGTTCTAACCTTGTTCGAAATGGTGCGGACATCAAAGTGGTTCAGTCGCTGGCTGGTCATTCGAGCATAGCTGTGACAGAGAAATATACGCACTATGTGCGGTCTGATGCAGTGAAAGCGGTTCAACTTCTGGCAAGTGTTGATATAGTGATATTTAAATAAATAACTGCTTAGGGATTATTGTGCATAGATATCCTTATTTTTGTGGAGGGCTACATGGCTTTCATACATGATTGACCTTGTTGGAGCTACAATTTAGCTGGATTTAAAAATACCAAGAATTTGGTATTGCGGATCAATCCTCTTTGGTGTAGACTTTCGGGGTCTAAATAAAGGAGGTGATATAAATGGATAAATGGGAGTTTTATAAAGACCCACAAGGATTATGGCGTTGGAGGCGTGTTGCATCCAATGGAAGAATAGTTGGAGCCTCAACCGAGGGATACGTAAACAAAGAGGACTGTATCGCCAACGCACGCCGCAATGGCTACAATGGATAAAAGGGGTGTTCTTCAATAGGAACGCACTTTCACGCCAATTTCTTTTGCAATAAATTCTGCTTTACCAAAAGAGTTGGCGTGGAGTATTTTGTTCTCTGTTCGCTCTAATGTGTGCCCTTTACAGTTAAAAGCGTTTTCATAATTTGCTTCCTCAAAGTGTGAGTAGACAAATGGAATGACCAGTATTACGAATCCCCAATATCGGGATGCAGCTTTGCATTCCCAATTAACTACACTTTCTTGTCGGGTGAATTAGTAACGTATAAACTATTCGATTCAAGGTAGGTATTCAACGCTTATTGATGAGACAGAAACTTATACAATCAAAATTTAAGAAGATAACTTTAGAGAGAACTTCAGGATTTGTATCGTTTCAATCCTATTCTATAGAAATTTACGCTGATGGAATCGTAAATCTTTCAGTCATAAAATTTCAAGACAAGATAGGGAGCTATTCTTGGAAAATTGAATCCGAAGCAGTTAAGACTCTGAACGAGTCGATTTTCAAATATGGATTTTTTACGATGAAAGGGAAAGAGCCGACAATTACTGCAACAGATATGTCTTTTTGTAATATCTCTATTCTTCTTGAAAACGGACGTTTTCGGGAAATCGAACATTATCTCGGCGAAAATAAATACCCAATTCGTTTAGCCACGTTAGAAAACAAAATCGAAAAGATTATTCACGTAGGTCAATATATCGGTAAGTGGTAGAAGGTATCCTTCCACCGTTTTGCTCACCTGAAACTCCCACTGGAATGCCTACCTAACTCCGTAAAAGTGATTCAGCGGCTGCACCGGCAGCAGCATAGACCTCAAACGGCAATTGATATTTTCGTCATGTAAGCCAACAGATAACCATTGTACTGCTTATTTACGTTGCTGTAGTCAGGCCAAATATCTACATTCAAAGGTTCTCCTCAATACGCTTGCGTAGTGGCAAATCAACTACAACTCGACGAACCAAAAAATGATGGGTGATCCAATATGAAAAATTCTTTCGGAGCGATGTTGCTGGTGTTTTTGTTGACCATGGGTATATCGAGCGGGTTTGGACAGTGGGTACAAACAAGCGGTCCTGAAGGAGGGTGGTTACGAAGTCTTGCCGTTAACAATGGAAAAATATACGCTGGCACGATGGCAGGAGTTTTTGTTTCAACGAATAATGGGCTCAATTGGAGCGATAAGTCAAATGGATTACCTAACCTGTGCCAGGTGAGATGTATTGGGTTTGACTCATCTCGGGTATTTATTGGCACCGGTTCTGAAACCTTCCAATCTACCAATGAAGGAGATAGTTGGTTTAAATCGGATTCAGGTTTGAAGCATGGCGTGACAGACTTCAAAAAAGTCGGCCCCAGAATATTTGCCAGCACTGGAACTGATGGTATCTATTGTTCGGATGATCATGGAATGTATTGGAATCACCTCGATTCTGCAATTCTTACCAATATCGCTTCTATTGCAGTAATTGATTCAAATATTTTTGCAGGTGGTTTAGGAGGAGTAGTCCGGTCCACGAATAACGGAGTAAGCTGGACGCAAGTGAATAATGGTTTGAACAATATGCTGATGGCTTCAACACTGGTAGCTTTCGACAAAAATATTATTGTCGGTGGATCAAACGGAGTCTTTTTTTCTACCAATTATGGCGAATCTTGGATTCTGACTGGAACTGGATTGCCCGCTACTCCTGCAAGAAACATGGTTGTCCATGATAATCACCTATATGCAAGTTTCTCTGATTGGACGGGTGGGGGTGTTTATAGGTTATCCAACTTTGGTGGTAGTTGGGATCCCAAAACTAATGAAGTCTATAATAGATTTGTTAACGCACTTCTAAGCGTAGGATCAAAATTATTTATGGGGACATATAATGGTGGAGGCGTGTATGTCTCGACCGATAGTGGTGAAAATTGGAGTTCAACGAATTCAGGAATGGTGAATACGTTAGTATCATCGCTTGCCGTAAGTGGTAATACAATCTTTTCAGGGGTGAATGATTATCGATTTGGAACCGGCTTATATCGATCGACCAATAACGGCACAAGCTGGATTCCTTCGAATCATGGCATCGCTCATAATTCTATAAATGTAATAGCAGCATTGGACTCAATAGTGATCGCTGGAACAGATGGCGGTGCATTTATTTCGAGAAATTTGGGAGCAAGCTGGGACACCGTCGATGTTACTTGGTTTAATAGGAATTTCCAGGCAATTTCTTTGTTGGGGTCAAACATATTTTTGGGAGGAATTTTTCAAGGTGTGCTGCTCTCAATGGACGGTGGTAAGAATTGGAACCCCGTTAATTCTGGATTAACCAATCTCAATATCTTATCCTTGGATGGCAATGACTCTACGCTCATTGCTGGAACAGACGCAGGTGCATACGTATCAACTAACATGGGAAGCTCTTGGAATAAAATCGCTTCCGGATTGCCAAATGGCTATGTCAACGCAATTGTGCATAATGATTCATTTTTCTTTGCAGGCGTGCAGGGCTCACCATGGAACGGTGTTTACCGATCTGTTGATAACGGGCTTAACTGGATAGAGATCGTCAATGGCTTACAAAATAAAGATGTTAAATCTCTTTTCGCAAGTAATAACCAACTGTTCGCTGGAACCTTTGCCGGAGTGTATGTTTCAATAAACAATGGAACAAGCTGGACTAAAGTGACGAGTGGAAGAACCGATGAGGTAATAACTGATATAGTTGCCTTCCAAAATAATTTGTTTATCGGTGTGCAGTCTTATGGTGTCTGGCGCCGTCCATTGAGTGAAATGATAACTGGGCTCGCCAATGATAGAGCATTAACTCCTAAACAATATTTCGTAGAACAGAATTATCCAAATCCCTTTAACCCTTCTACCAAAATATCGTATTCATTGCCCTCGAACAGCAACATACGGATTATCGTATTCAACGTTCTCGGACAACAAATAGAAGAACTCGTGAACCAACAACAGAGTGTAGGCAGGCATGAAACCGTTTGGAATGCTGGGGTAGGGTCCGGCGTATATTATTATCGCATCGAAGCAACGGATATAAATAATCCCCAACGACGCTTTAGTGAGACAAAAAAAATGTTGCTCTTAAGATGAGTGGTAATTCCAGTGGCATGCTTTTTTAAAAGCATCGTTGGGTATTACATACTACCACTTGACACTTTCAACGTAAAATACTCCCACTGGAACCCCGACCAATCCTCGTAAAGTTGCCTTTTGAGGCATAGTCCATCTACGTTATCCCCTCAAACCAATTGATTTTCCTGCCTCTTTGCTATACATTAACATATCAATTTTCCAACAGCAGGGCGATCCCGTAGACGAAGGATAGAAATATTTCTACGGGTTTTTTTGTATATGACCAACCTCTCAGAGCAAGACATACGCACTAAATATATCACACCGGCGATTGTTAAAGCAGGTTGGGATATTCAGACCCAGATGTTAGAAGAGGTGAACTTCACTGACGGGAAGATCTATGTGAAAGGGAAACTTACTTCACGTGGCGAGAAGAAGCGTGCTGATTATATCCTTTACTATAAATCAAACATACCGATTGCAATCGTCGAAGCTAAAGATGCTAACCATACTGTTTCAGACGGTATTCAACAGGCGTTGGACTATTCCAAACTTCTTGATATTCCATTTGTGTTTAGTAGCAACGGAACAGGATTTTACTTCCACGACAAGACTGCAACTGGTGCGGACGTAGAGAAGTATCTTTCCCTTGATTCGTTCCCATCACCGGATGCACTTTGGATGAAGTATAAATCATTCAAAGGACTTCAGACTCCAGCAGCAGTAAAGATTGTTGAACAAGATTATTATCCAGACAGTTTTGAACGTAAGCCACGATACTATCAGCAGATCGCAATAAATAGAACAATAGAAGCAATTGCAAAGAATGAACAACGCATATTGCTGGTTATGGCAACAGGAACAGGTAAGACATATACCGCATTTCAAATTGCATACCGCTTATGGAAATCCGGTGCAAAGAAACGAATTTTATTTTTAGCCGATCGAACTGCATTGATTGACCAAACCCGGAGAGGAGATTTCCGATACTTCCGAGATAAGATGACTGTAATAAAAAAGAAAGTTGTTGAAACAAAAGGAAAAGAAACACTTGTTGCAACACATAAGCGTGGCATTGACAGCGCAGATAAAGCATACGAAGTATTTCTTGGATTGTATCAAGGTCTTTCAAGCACTGATGTAAATATTACAGATGCATATAAAGATTTTTCTCCAGATTTCTTTGATCTTGTCATCATTGATGAATGCCATCGTGGGAGTGCAAAAGATGATAGTGCATGGAGAGAGATTCTTACATACTTTTCTAAAGCCACTCATATTGGTTTAACAGCAACACCCAAAGAAACAAACGTTACTTCCAATAGTGAATACTTCGGCGATCCTTTATACACCTACTCATTGAAACAAGGAATTAACGACGGTTTTCTTGCTCCATATAAAGTCATTCGTGTTGGTTTAAACGTTGATCTTGATGGTTGGCGACCCACAAAAGGATTCAAGGATAAAGAGGGTAAACTTGTAGAGGATAGAACCTACAATCGAAAAGATTTTGATGTGAACATCGTAATTGATGAACGAAGAAAGCTTGTTGCACAGAAAATTACGGAGTTCTTAAAAGGTGGAACACGGTTTGAAAAGACAATAGCATTTTGTGTTGATATTGAACACGCACAAGGTATGCGTAACGAGTTGGTAAAAGCTAACAGTGATCTTGTTACGGAAGATTCCAGATACGTGATGCAAATTACTGGAGATAATAAGGAAGGAAAGATGCAGTTGGATAACTTCACCAATCCCGAAGAGAAGTATCCTGTAATAGCGACAACATCTAAGCTGATGACAACCGGTATTGATGCGCAAACGTGTAAGGTGATTGTTTTGGATAGCAATATCCAATCTATGACTGAATTCAAACAAATCATCGGACGTGGAACTCGTATCAATGAAGACTTTGGAAAACGGTATTTTACCATCATCGATTTCCGAAGTGTTACCGATTTATTCTCTGATAAAGAATTTGATGGTGAACCTGTTAAGATAAAAGAAGTGCAACAAGATGAGGACATTACTACAATTGATGCAGAAACAGACTCTGAAACAGTAATCATTGATGAAGTATCAGGAGAAGAAGTTGTTTTTGTGAAACCTAAAGTGAAGGATGCACCAACTGATCGTCCCGATACGCCACCTGAAAAAAGAAAGAAAGTCTATGTCAATAATATAGATGTAACTGTGTTACTTATCCGTGAAACTTACTTTGATGAATACGGCAAGCCGATCACAACAAGCCTGAAAGATTTCACGAAACAAAAGATTGAACATTCTTTCAAGTCGCTTGATGAATTCCTTCAACGATGGAACAGCACAGACAGAAAAGAAGTATTAATCGAAGAATTGAAACTGCAAGGCATCCTTGTTGATGAACTACAAGAAGCTGTAAGCAAGGATCTTGACCTTTTCGATATTATTTGCCACATAGCGTTTGATATGCCACCATTGACCAGAAGAGAACGAGCAGAAAATGTGAAAAAGAGAAACTATTTTACTAAGTATGGTGAACAGACCCGCATAGTGTTGGAAAAACTTTTAGAAAAATATGCGAATGAAGGTCTCGAAAATCTTGAATCAATGGAGGTGCTCAAAGTTCCTCCGTTTGATGAAATCGGATCGTTAACACAAATAATCAACCTCTTCGGCGATAAAGAAAAGTATCTCACCGCAGTAAAAGAATTAGAACAACAACTCTACAACCCGGCAGCATAATCTATGTCTCACAACATTTCAGGTGTCATTAAAACCATCCGTGATATCATGCGGGAAGATCGTGGCGTTAGCGGAGATGGTCAGCGTATTGAACAATTGGCGTGGATGCTCTTCTTAAAAATATTTGACGATAACGACAAAGATCTCGAACTCCGATACGATAAATATAAATCACCTATCCCGAAGAAATTTCAATGGCGTAATTGGGCTTCAAATTCAGAAGGGATTACGGGAGACGTATTATCGAAGTTTGTTGATCAGGAATTATTTCCGACACTGCGTGAATTGAAGCCCACGACACGGCGTGCATACTTGGTTCGTGAAGCGTTTGAAGGAAACAACAACTACATGAAAAGCGGTATCAACATCCGTAAGGTGTTGAATAAACTAAATGAGATTGATTTTAATATTGCTTCTGAAAGGCATTTGTTTGGTGAGATGTATGAAACAATCTTGCGTGAATTGCAAAACGCCGGAGACTATGGTGAGTTCTATACTCCCCGTGCAATAACGCAGTTTATGACAGATATGGTGAATCCCAAACTCGGCGAAGCGGTGTATGATCCTGCGTGTGGAACAGGTGGGTTTTTAACCTGCTCCATCGAACATTTGAAAAAGCAGGTAAAAAATGTAAGCGATAGACGAACATTGCAAACAACCGTGCGTGGAAACGAATATAAACCACTTCCGTATCTCCTAGCAATTACTAATCTACTTCTTCATGATTTAGAAGAACCAGAGGTGACTTACACGGATAGTCTGGGAAAAGAACTCTCAAGCTATAAAGAAAAAGATCGGGTTGATATTATTCTTGCCAATCCACCATTTGGTGCATCAGTTTCAAACAACAATGAGAAGAATTTTCCTCAGTCATATAGAACAAAGGAGAGTGCTGACCTTTTTCTTATTTTGTTCGTTCACTTACTTAGAGATGGCGGACGTGGTGCGATAGTTTTACCCGATGGATCGTTGACCGGTGACGGAATAAAGCAACGTGTGCGGGAAAAACTGCTTACCGACTGCAATCTTCACACAATTATTCGTTTACCAAACTCTGTTTTTCAACCGTATGCTACTGTGGCAACCAATTTATTGTTCTTTACCAAAGGGAAGCCGACAAAAGAAGTGTGGTATTACCAACACAAATTACCCGAAGGACAAAAAGCATACAACAAAACACGACCGATACAATTGAAAGAATTTGAGCCCATAAAAAAATGGTGGAAGAAGCGTGAAGAGAGTGATATTTGTTGGAAGATTAGTATTGATACTATCAAAGAAAATGGTTTTGATTTGGATATTAAGAATCCGAATAAAGAAGATGATGAAGATGTTATAATTCATTCAAGTGAACAAATCATTGAAAAACTTAAAGTCTCATTCCATAAAAGCATTGCTCTTTTGGACTCATTTAAGCAAGAGGTTCGCTAATGATTCAAAGAGAAAAATTAGGGAATCTTCTTACCGAAAGTAAAATCCTTTCTGAAAATCCTAATGCCAACAGGAGAATAACAGTAAGACTGAACGTTAAAGGTTTAGAAAAAAGGCCCTTTGAAAACGAGATTGCGGGAGCGACAAAACAATATGTAAGAAAAGCAGGTCAATTTATTTATGGGAAACAGAATTTTCATAAAGGCGCTTTTGGGATAATCCCACCTGAATTAGATAATTATGAAAGCAGTTCTGATCTACCAAGTTTCGATGTGTCAAAGAATTGTCTTCCTGAGTGGATTTACTATTATTTCAAAACAGGGAATAGATACCTTGAATTAGAAAAAATTGCTCGTGGTGTTGGCTCCAAAAGGATTCATTCAGAACAATTATCGGAAATAGAAATTCCATTGCCAGATATTCCCACCCAAAAGAAAATAATAAATGAATTAAAAAAAGATGAATTAAAGCATTCAAAATTGAAGTCTGAAATATCTCACCAACAATCCCTTCTCAAAAAATTACGACAAGCAATATTACAAGAAGCAGTACAAGGTAAACTTGTAAAGCAAGACAAGAACGATGAACCTGCAAGCGAATTGCTCAAACGTATAAAAGCAGAAAAACAAAAACTCATTGTCGAAGGAAAACTCCGAAAAGAAAAACCATTACCGCCGATTAAAGAAGAAGAAATACCGTTTGCATTACCAAAGGGTTGGGCGTGGTGTAGGTTTGGAGATATTTCATCTGTTGTTCGGGGGGGATCCCCAAGACCCGCAGGGTCAAAACAATTTTACGACGGGAATATACCCTTTCTAAAAGTTGGTGACTTAACAGCCGATGAAAAGATATATTTGGACACTCATACGTTTACAATTAAGGAAGCTGGTTTAACAAAAACCAGAATGGTTCAAGAAAATACTTTAATGCTTACGAACAGTGGTGCAACTCTTGGTGTGCCAAAAATTTGTAGATTCAAAACAACATTTAATGACGGTATTGCTGCATTCTTAAACATAGATACGAGATTGAGCAAAGAGTTTCTATATTTTCTATTGAAATCTAAAACGGGATGGTATTTGAAGGAAGCTTCACGTGGACAAGGGCAACCAAACTTAAACACCGATATTATTAAAAACACTTTAATTGCATTCCCACCGTCGGATGAACAACTGCGAATAGTTGGAAAAATAAACTCCCTATTTTTATTTTGCGACCAACTCGAAAAACAAATTGAAGAGAATGTAAAGCACTCGGAGTTCTTGTTGCAAGCGGTGTTAAAAGAAGCGTTTGAAGGAAAGGAATGAAAATAAATGGTAAGATATGGCACAATGCGTCACCATTGTTTTCAAATTTTAAGATTATTGAGGACTCCTTAGGCCTCCCGGAAAAATTTATTGCCAATTTGAATGAAGAAGATAATTGGGGTTTTATTATTAAAGCACATGCATTAATTGAAACAATGTTAACGCAAGTATTATCTGCCAAAACAGATAAACGATTGGAAACAGTTTTTGGAAAGATGGCATTAACAGGAGGACAGGCGAGTAAAGTAAAAGCAGCCGAATCTTTAGATTTAATAAACGATGTGCAAATCGAGTTGATTGAATTATTTTCTGCCATTCGAAATAAATATGTCCATAGTGCAAAATATATTTCTATGGATCTTCAGAGTTATTTCAAGGGTATTGATTCAAACAAACTACGCAAACATGCAAAAAATATTATCAATTTGATGTTAGATAATCCTGATGAAGAAGATATAAATTCAATTAAAGAGAGGTTGCTTGAGGTGCCGCAACAAATATTATCGATAGCATTGTATTATATCATTGGCTCTTTGTTATTTAAGTGGAAGCCAATTGAACGTGCGATTGCTGAAAAGAAAATGAAGCGTGAAGGCTCAAATGTCGCAATGTTTATTATTTTTATAATGTTATTGAACCAAATTGGAAAGCAAGGAAAGCTGAAAACAAACTGAGAACTGTTGTTGTGGAGTTGAAAAGAGCGTTGAAGGAAAATAGAAACTAATTATTATCAATACAGAGGAAGGAGAATGACCATGGACTGTTTACTTTGTGGTAATAAAAATATACAGAGTGGTAGAGTAGATGATTATGATAAAGATTTTTTCAATTGTCCTATTTGTGGAAAATATGTTGTTACGGGAACATTAATACCTATGATAAATAGGTGGTCTTCTAGGTTCTATATTTTATCTGGTGTCATTAAAAATGCAACATTTACAGGAAGAACAATTGAATTATCCACAACAAACATTGACAATATAATTTCTTCTGCATTAGTTCCAAAATCTTTGACTGATTATTTGATTGAAACAATTAGGTTCATTGGTGATATGTCAACCTCTTTTGCGAACCCAGTTGAAGTAAATCCGACTAATAATTATCCATTTGTCTTTGCAAAAACCCCAGATGATTTTATTGAGTTCATCATACAATGTGAAAAACTTGGTTATCTTGAAACAATTGATAGTGGTATGTCAATTGTTAAATTTAATGTGCTCGGTTGGCAGAGATATGAAGAAATTAAATCGTTGCCTGCTTCAAACCCTAAGCATGCCTTTATGGCAATGCAATATGGAGATTCACGGCTTGATGCTATTTATAAAGATAAATTTAAGCCCGCAGTAGAATTGACTGGGTTTCAATTAGTTCGATTAGATGAAAGACCTGAAGCAGGGTTAATTGATAATCGCCTACGAGTAGATATACGGAATTGTCGATTCTTACTTGCAGATGTGACCAATGAAAACAAAGGTGCATATTGGGAGGCAGGTTATGCGGAAGGGCTTGGAAAACAAGTGATTTATCTTTGTGATAAGAAAGATTTTGATGCAAAGAAAGTTCATTTTGATGTGAACCACCATACGACAATTATTTGGGATGAAGCGGACTTAGATACTGCTGCTGAAAATCTCAAGGCAACGATCAGGGCAACATTTCCGAGTGAAGCAATAATGACTGATTAAAGTAGATGTATTAAAAGGGGTAAAATTAATGTTGCGTAAACTCAGATCAATTCACTCCATTCTATCCGATCAATCAATCCCACCGGCAGACATTATTGGTCGAGGCATTCTGCCTCCAAAATCTTTGTTAATGATAAGTGGACCACATAAATCCAAAAAATCCTTTCTTGGTATGAATATGGCGTTGTCCCTCAGTAATGGTAAATCATTTGCATGTTTTGATATTTCTAGACCATATAAAGTCATGTTGCTTTCAGGTGAAGGTGGGTATTACTCGAATAGTAATCGCTTAAAGAAGATGTGTGATTCAAAAAAAATGATTCTTGGATCTATATTGCACTGTTGGTTTGATGCACGTTTTAAGTTACCCCGAACGCTTGACGTAAAAAAAATACAAAAACTAATTTCTACATATCATCCCGAAGTATTAATTATAGATCCCCTAATAAGGTTTCATGAAGCCGAAGAAAATTCCGCTACAGAAATGTCGGTTATTTTAGGGATCATCAGGAGTTTTATAGAAGATTACAATCTGTCAATTATTCTCGTTCATCATACCGGGAAAAATCAATTCAAAAATGCCAGGGGCAGTTCCGTTATATTAGGTGAATATGATTCAAATATTACAATCCATTCTGGAGAAGAAGAGCAAACTCTCAGCTTCGACCTTCGTCACGCTAAATCTCCCAATAATATCAACATAAAGTTTGATAAAGATTCTTATTGGTTTTTTACGGGTAAAAATATTGAAAGCATATATCAAAAAGTATTCCGTGATGACATTGATTTGTCAAGGAGTGATTTGGTCGAACGATTGATGCCCATAATTAATAGAGCTAAATCAACGGCATACAGGCAAGTAGATAAAGATATTGCCAAGGGGATTTTAGTGTTCAGGGGAGGGCGTTATTCTTTAGTATAACGAATCCTACATATTCCGAAAAATCACTTATTTATATAAGAAATTCTGAAATTCTCATTTTCTCACTTCCCTAAAGAGCGTCAGCGAGAACGCACAACAGCTTAAAGCGATAAGTATTTCACTTCACCATCCTACCATTGATTTCAGAGAATAATTGTTTTTTAATCCCCTCAAACCTTTAAGCTTTCGCTATCTCTTAGCGAGAGGCATAGGTTAACTTATAACTACTAATCGCTTGCCGCTACGGATTGATCGTTCATAACCGGAGTATAAACCATTGTATCCTGTTACTTCGATTTCCGAACATTTCTGGAAAGGTTGGTGATGAAAAATCTCACTCCAATAACCGCTATTAGAGCATATTGCATTCAATGCTCTAGTGGTAGTCTCACAGATGTCATTGAATGCAGAATAACGGACTGTATTTTTCATGAATACCGATTTGGAAAAATACCAAAAGGAATCGATTTAGAATACAATACAACCTTAAAAGCAATACGAGGGGAATGCCTCAGTTGCCAAGGAGATCATTCTTCTGAAGTGTCAACATGTAATCTACCTGGTTGCAACCTCTACTCATTTCGCTTTGGAAAAAACCCTAACCGAGCAGGTATCGGGTGTTTATCAAATATCACTTCTACCAAAGACAATGAAACTCACTAATTACAAAGGAAAACTACCATGTCATACAAAACTGAAAGAATGGAAATAGAATCAAATATACGTTATAGGATCCCCACAGCTCTAAAAACCTCAGAAATACCAATACATAATTCTAAAGTTATTTTGGTCACTACAAAATGCGAATATTGTGGAAATAGAATTGATAGAACGCTAACTAGGGTATCGGGAATAAAAGAAAGATATTTCTGTAATCATACGAATTGCAGTGAACTATATGACGAGGATATGAAAATCGTTAAACGATATGCTGAAAGAGGTACGACATGCCATCTTATTTGTTTTGGGATATTTAAAGATAGCACTTCTGATACACCGTTAGAGCTGGATCAATTTTAAAATGACCCACTCACACCCCGACCTATTCGCAAAGAATGGGTCGGGGAAGGTATTCTTGAATGCACAGCGGGCTTGGCTATTTCTCCCTTGATAATCATCTTGACAGGATATATACTTCCAACTACCTTTATCACATGACATATTCATAATACATATACTTCATCTGCTCCTTCTACCGATCGAGTAATAGTCACGAAACCAAGCTAATCAAGGCTCCGTCGGTGCTCACTCAGCAAGGACATCCTCTCCATAGAAATGCTGATGAGATCGTTGTAAGGATCGTAACCTTATTATAGCATGCTATTATTACATACTACGCTTTTAACTGGACTTCATTCAAATAGAGTAGAATATAAATTAGCACGAAATTATTACCTACCTGATCTTTGATATTTCCACTTGTTGCTCTAACCTTTGAAACCTTCCAACAGCAAGGTGCGAGAAAAGTTCGTTCCGTGCCGCTTCAGCGCAATCGATATCAACAGTACCACGAACGATTGCATGACATCGTGCAGGCATCAATGGACGACGACACGAGATTTGTAATTATACATCTGTGTTCTTGATCCTGCTCTTGATCTACGGTTGCGAAGCAACCGAAGAAACCCTGCTATGGAGCAACAACTAATACGCAGCTGATGAAGGCTACGGAACCCGACAACAACAAACACATATTGTCGGAGAATCCGTAACCCACTGATGATACCATGCGACTCTATGGATTGTATTGTTCCTGTGGATCAGGTTCATATGAACCTCTACACGCATCACCACTAAATATCACGTGAAGCATCATGTACAGCGCAAACAATGGGAAGACCACAATCAACGTGAAAGCGGCGCCCCATCGCACTATTTCGAATGCCCAGATAAAGATATTGATGATGAAATCGATGATTCTGTACATGGTATTTCCTTTCGGCGAGTATTGTGATTGATAATTATTTCGTGTCATTTAGGGGCACTTGCGTGCCCCTAACACGAATGCGATGCAGCGTATGATGTATGATCGTATGCTATTATTAAAAGCGGGTCATTACTGAATCACGGTTTGCGGAGAACGAAAGCGAGGAAACGATTCGTTGGTTCTTAAGAAAAACTATATGCTCTGCTTCACTTCTTGGCGTGTGCGAGCGAATAAAGCTCCTCCCGTAGGTTATACGGGAGGATGTTGATGATCAGAATATCCGTTCATCTGTAGGATCAACTGTGACAACAACAGCTTCCTCGGTTGCTGGTTCACGGTCGAGCAGTTCCGGTCTGTAGTTCTTCGGGTACCCTTTTGCAAGGGATGCCTTAAACCTTTTTGCCAGTTGCTCAGCGCCTTCTTCAACGGAACAGATATTGTTCCAGTCAGTCCAGTAGAACTTGCCATTCTCTCGCACGCCAGAGACGTACGACAGCTTCAGAAACTTCTTGTCGAGCAGAGATTCCAGCGCTTCGTCAGGTATAGAATTGTCTGGATTGAGTGAGCCCTTGTAGCCGAGCTTCGCAAACGCTTCCTGCACGATGAATGCGGCGCCCCACGATGTCACTTCCTGGTTCTCATTGCGCTTGAAATCACCTGCAATTAACATCTTCGTGGAGAAGGTCTTTCCGATGTCCAGCGTCAGACGGATACCGATATCGACCTGTTTGATGAACGGCTGCGGCGTCGTACCGGAGACGTCTTCCACCTCAATGATCGTTGCCTCATTGATGTAGACTCCTTTGCCAAAAGTCGGTTTTGCGTACGGGTTGTTGGTGGAGAGTGTCATATGCGTGATCCTTTCATGATGCTTTCCGCAAGACAGTCAGTTTGCGGGTTTGTGGTGGTTGGATAGGTTCTTCCTGTGTATTCTTAAGAGGCAATAACTCCTTGCAATCAGATAACGACGCCATGATGTTCGGCAGTGAGTCAGTACTACTGATCTCTTGAGAGAGATTACCCGTAAAGCCGTTTTTGGAGAGGGTGATCTTGCGTGTTTTATCGTTGGTGAGCAGGAGAATAGCGTCAGCTTTATACGGCAGCGGAGCGTAGATACGTGGTATTTGTCGTCCCGTTGCTTTCTCACCGACGTATTCATCCTTCATGCGTGCAGTGATGACAAGGTTGAACTTCTTTGAGAACTTGATCTCGTCGATCACCGCATTGCACAGTCGCCACACTTCAGACCAGTTCCAAGCCATCCCGACCTTCTCTTTATCGGTACGTTCCAGGTACTCGATTTCAGCGAACGTCTGGAGATCGGAACCACTATCTATTATAATCGTCCCCTGCGGTTGGCAAGAGAGGATATATTTGACAGCAACGACTAGTTCCAGATAGTTCTTAGCAGTAGCGAACTTAATGTTTTGGAACTTCTTTGTAACGATCTGAGCCCGGTATTCGGTATCAATCAGATACACAGGTGCAAGTTCAGACATTGTGCAAGCGAGATGCGTCTTACCGGAGCCCTCCTTGCCAGCAAGGAGAGCTACGAACTTCGGTAAGTCATCCACTTCAGCAAATTGAAAGTTGTCACGGCGCTGGATCAGCTCCTGGCGTTCTTTCTCGTTGCTGTAGTACGGACTTGGTTTTGACATGATGTCCCTTTCAGTTTTTGGATAAGAGTTGAGCGTAGTTGATCATACCGTCGGTTGAGTATGAGTTATTGCGGAAGTCGGCGAACGTCTCCTTATCATGATGCCAGAAGGAATGTGTGCATGCGTCGAGCAGACCGAATGCGGTATGGGATTCATGAGACAGGTACCTATCAACAACCTTACCCCACAGACTTGCGGAGAGTTCTTTCAAGTGCGCTTCACGGATCGTCTGCAGGTCATTGATGACGAGATCCTTTTGCTTCAGCGCACCAATGGTCTTTGCGAACCGGGTGAGACGTGTACGGGAGTTCGGAAGCAGGAGAGCGAACGCTTTCTCAGTCTGTTCACTCCAAGTGATGTTCCCCTGATTGTGTCGAAAGGAATGTTTAGCAAAGTACATTTCACTGGTCATGCCGTTGGCACAGATCAGATGCTCAGCGTACATACCGACAGAAAGAGCTCTGGAACCATCATAACTGTTGTAAGCGATCAATCCGAACCGTACAATATCACCTTTGGTTATCTCAGCTGTGATGGTATCAGTGGTGAGCGTGTAAACGAACCGCCGACCGTCAAAGAACTGTTTACCAGGCTTCCAGTCGTTGATCTTGGAGCGCTCAGCAATTGTATCAACAGTCTCCTTCACCTGCGTGTTATGAATAAGCAGGTAGTTCGGCGAGACAACGCCCAGCTCATTCCAACCGGTCTTCGATTCAGCATCTTCAATGCGGACTGACTTACCTTGAGACTTCATCCCGTCTTTAGAAAACAGGGGCGTAACTTCGATATGTGCGTATGGATTCATGGTGCTTCTCCTTAAATAGTGTGGATTTAGTAAATAATTAGATGTATCCCTTCTCGACGAAGGAAGTGTAGGTGTCTTCAGCAAAGATGATGTGGTCATGAACTGGGATGCCAATGATCTTACCTGCTTCCACTATCTGTTTCGTGATGGTAAGGTCTTCGTTGGAAGGGTTTAGGTTGCCAGATGGATGGTTATGAGCGATGATAATGGACGCACAGGTTGCAACGATAGCGCCTCGAAAGACTTCACGAGGATGCACGAGCGATGAGTTTAAAAGACCTTCAGTGACGATCTCGAAGCCGGTGACTCTGTTGGCAGAGTTAAGCCAGAAAGTGACAAAGCGTTCCTTCACTTGATCCTTGAACAGGAACTGGAAGTATCGAAAGACATCTTCAGGACTCTTGATGTAGATCTTCCGCTGTTGGAGCTCTGGATAGGTTGATGTGCACTCACGGAATTTCCATGAGACTGATTGGATGTACGCCTTCATATGTTATTGCCTCCTTTTGAGAGACAATAATTCTAAGCGATTACTCGTAGTGTCTTGTAGTATGGTAGTAGATGTTGTTGAGCGGTTGCGTGCGAAGAGGCAGGATGAAAGAGGAATAGGTCAGCAGCACAATAGAAAAATGAGGGGGGGGGGGTGAGCTTTTATTCGTGACTTTTTATTGCGTTAAAAGGGGGCTTACAGTTGAGCCAATTTTTGATAGAAGTTTAAAGTATTGTGTCTCTTATTACAAATAGATAAATTGATTTGAATAAAAATCACTTAACAATAGAATCGAGAAAAAAATGTGGAAATCATTAGAATTTAAACAAAGTCCTTATGATTCGTCTCCTTTACGACCAACGGCTGAGGATGTTGATCTGCTAGTGGGTCGTCAAACTGATGCAGCAGCATTTATCACTCATCTTGAATCGAAAAGAAATGGTGTTTTTATTATTTCGGGTCCACCAGGAGTTGGAAAAACAAGCTTTCTTAACACGCAACTATTTTTATTAGAAACAAGCCAAGCATATTTTGGACCAAAGATAATGGCACCACGAAAATTATGTCCCGTCCAACCTGATGACACTCCTAGGGATGTTGCTTTAAGAGCTTTGAGATCATTAAGTGATTCTATTGAATTGTATTGTCAAACAATCAATGCTGATGTTCCAAAGCAAACCAAGGACATAATTAAATGGTTGGCTCACCAAGGTTCAAGTGGTTTTGAACTTGGTTTACAAGTCATGGGTTTTGGTGGCTCGTTAGGTAGGCAATTTTCTGTTCCAAGCGTAAGCGATGTCTCGTTTGAACATATTCAAGATGTTATAACATGTGTGGTTGACGAGGTTATTAAGCAATTTGATTTTAAGAGTCTTGTTATAGTTTTGGATAACGTTGAAAATTTAGAAGATGATACTTTAACTAAAATGCTGATGACCTTTCGAGATACATTGTTCACGATCCCGGATCTTTGGTGGGTGTTAATTGGACAAAGCGGATTAAGCAGCTTGATCCAATCAATTGATCCGAGAGTTGCGCAAAGGATGTCGGGTACTGGATTAGAGTTGAAACCTATACCATTAAATCAACTAAACGCAGCGATCGATAAACGTGTTACTCGGTTTCATCTATCAGGTACAGGGAAAGCCCCATTACCAGCAGCGATTCACAAATATCTTTATGAAGCTTCACATGGTGAATTAAGATTTGTCCTAAAATATAGTGAGAGCATTTGTATAAATATAGTGCAAAATATCCGTTCAAACGTTATTAGTAAAGGCACTATGACTGCTGATAATAAACCTATTTTCGATAAAGCCATTGGCAATCTTTTAAAACAAGGAGTAATACCGGAAAGCGCTGCAATAATTGCATTAAAAGAAATTGTAAAATCAGAATTAGATGGATTTAACTTAAAACCAAAAGAATTACAAGTGTTAAAGTCAATCGCCGAAAAGGGCGGTGCCCGTGCTAAAGACCACCAGATACACGGTGTAAAAATAATGCAAGATTTTTCTGGCAATTATTTGTCTAAGCTATACAGACAACATTTGCTTATTCGACAGCAAGAAGGTCGGTCTGTTTACTATAAGGTTGCAGGAATTTCTTCACTTGCTGCAGAATTTAATCTCTATGTCATGAAAAAGGTTTAATCAATGGAATTTGTCTCACTATTCATAAACATTTTGTCCTCAGTGATACGAGTTGAAAGCTTACCTGCGACTACAATCCAAAAACAAATCTAATATGCTATTTAAGCATGGACAATGAAAGGCATGTTAAGATCCACTGTTGAAAAACCAAAGATGCATCGCTGGTAAAATTTGTTGATCGATGTTGATTGCAATTTGAGGTAAGTCTATATTACAGCGAAGAAAAACACTTCAACATAGATCAAGTCCATCACAGTTTCGAAGTGTTCTGTGATTAATATGGAGTCAAAAAGTGCAAGCTAAAGTGCAAGCTGGAATCTCGTTAAAACCCTTTAAAAACAAAATCGCCAACTCGAAAGTTGGCGAAAATGTGTTGTTTTTAGTAGCGGGGCTAGGACTTGAACCTAGAACCTTCGGGTTATGAGCCCGACGAGCTGCCAATTGCTCCACCCCGCGATGATATTTTAAAGAACTTAGCCAATTGTTGAGAGTTGCGATGTTTGCAACTCGAAATCCCGACGTTGTTTGTCGGGGCTCCACCCCGCGATGATTTTGTTTAATAATATACTCAATAAATAGCAGGCAGTCAAGGTACGTTTTCACTATGGAAAAGAAACTTTCAATATTAGTCTCCAATGATGATGGAATTTTATCCGAAGGATTAGGGGCGCTCGTTAATGAACTGCAGTCTATCGCCGATGTGACGATCGTTGCACCGGACAGTCAGCAAAGCGCAGTGGGACACGCCATCACCGTGCATCGTCCTTTGCGTGTGCGTGAGGTAAAAAAGGACGGGAAATTTTTCGGCTATGCAGTAGATGGTACTCCGGCGGATTGTGTGAAACTTGCCATCCGCAGTGTTATGAAATCAAAACCGGACCTAGTTATTTCCGGTATCAATCACGGCTCGAATACCGCTATCAGCGTTATTTATTCGGGAACGGTCTCCGCAGCTACGGAAGGAACAATTCTCGGAATCCCGTCATTTGCCATGTCGTTGACGACCTTTGAGGCGAATGCGGACTTTTCCTACGCCGCAAAATTTGCACGAAATCTCGCATTAAAGGTGGTAGAGAATGGTTTACTGAGCGGTACTTTGCTGAATGTGAATGTTCCTCATCTTCCCGAAAACGAGATCCAGGGTGTTGTGATAACGCGCCAGGGAAAATCGATCTGGAATGACGAATTCGAAGCCCGCCGCGATCCGGGTAACAAGCAATATTTCTGGCTGAAAGGGGAACTGGTGGAATTGGATGAAGAGGAAGATATCGATCAGCGGGCGATCTTAAATAACAAGGTCTCCATTACGCCGATCCAGTTTGATCTCACAAATTATTCGATGATTGAAAAGCTGAAGTCGTGGGAGATTCAAGTGTAAGTAATAAATCATTTTAGAAAAATAAGACAAAGTCCCGAAATACGGAGATCCGTTTATCGGGACTTTATTGTATACCAATGGAAATAATCTTATGGAACTACTTTATCAATAACATAGTCCGCGTTTCATTGAATGCACCTGCGTGGAAAGAATAAAAATACATTCCGCTGGAAAGGTGTGATGCATCGAAAGCAAACGAATACATTCCTTCCGAAAGCTGCTCATCAACAAGAACCGAAACGACCCTTCCGAGCGCATCAAATACAGTCACATTTGCATGGGTTGCCTCTGGCAATGAAAAAGTGATTGTTGTTGCTGGATTGAACGGATTGGGGTAATTTTGTGATATGCTGTATTGCGTTGGAATTATATCTCCGGATTCACCTCCCCGTTTCTCCAAACCTGCCCCCGATCGTACAGTCACAACAGAACTATAATTACCGGTGTTATTGCCGACATCCTTTGCGCGAACTTTATATTCATGCCGTTGCGGCCCAAAACCGGCTCCGAATATCTGTGTGTCGGTATAACTGCTGATAGAACCGCTGATCGATGATTTTAATGACCATGCAGTCCATGCTCCGCTTCCAGTATTATCATCTCTTCGCCAGATTTCATATGCGGATGAATTAGCATACACGTCCGGTTCAGGATTTAGTATCCATGATACACGTGGATAGTTTTCTCCGTTAATATTCACAACGGCAATAGACGGGCTTTGAACTGTTGTTGGTGCGGCATCATATTGGCGGACGCTCAATTTATCTGAGAACACTTGATCTTCCTGAACAAGAAATAAATCGTTTCCAACGGATGAAATATGGTTTCTATCTCTCCGAATAAGGTTATTTTGGACTGTACTCCATGACGATCCATTGAACTTTACATGAGTGCTTGGATTAGTTTCAAAATACCGTTTGTTATAAAACAAGTGGAGATCTCCATTGGCCGTGGTGAGCAAATGAAGGTTAGGAGAGCTAGAAGAATATTCATCTGCGAGAGTGGTTGTTGAAAAACTCGACGAATTGACCGCACGTATATATTGTCTCACATTAAAAGTATAGGAGTCTCCAATGTAGTATGATTCCAAAGTGATTACATACACATTGTTACCCCTTACTACTGTCTTATTGTTCTTTACACTTCCACTCGGAAAATAATCCAAATCAACAGGATCTTCCCATGTGGGAGTAGATTGATTAATGAGAAAATCGCGCGATTTTGCAGTACCGTACAAGCCCTGGTAAGTAATATGTACTTCATTTGCTGAAACAGCAACGCTAGGATTAACACCGGCATGATTGCTATAGTCACTCACCTCTTTAAAATACTTCCAATTTGGACTTGGTTCCCCAACAGGTGCTAAAGCATAATATGCTTCATTAATTCCGGCTGCATATTCAGACCATACAACATGGACTCCTTTGTCATCAGATGTCGCGGACAAACTTCCTATTGAATTAGTTCTTGAATATTGTGTTAGAGGAGTTGTCCAACTTGATCCTCCGTCGGTACTTTTTGCAATATAGATATCTGTATTTTTATCGTATATGGCATAAATTTTATCATTATGTGTTGTTATCGCAGCATAATTACCAATTCCAGTTGCAATGGTAATATCTGATACCAGTGTTGAACCTGCAGAATTAATTCTACCATATTTCAACGTTCCACCTGAATAATACAGAATATGAATACCGAATTTATCTGAAGCAGATGCAATCTTTTGATTACTGCCAATTTGAATGCTTGTTACTTCGTCTGTCCAAGATTGCGCAAACACAAATAGTATGTTCACCGCAAAAAGTAAAACCGCGAATAGCTTCTTCATCATAATATTCCTTTACTTAATTAAAATTGCCTTAATAGTTTTTTTCACGCCCTTCATTTCAACCGAGATAAAATAAACACCGGAATTGACAGACTCTCCCTGTATTGTGGTTCCCTTCCAGGGGATGGTATGCGTTCCGGCCGGTAAATAGTCATTGATAAGTTCAACAATCTCTTTTCCCAAAGAGTTATATATTTTGATAGTAATATTTTGATTTTGTGGAATGCTAAACCTGATGTTTGTTTGATTGTTAAACGGGTTCGGATAATTTTGATATAAATGAAAATCACTGGGTATTTTAGATTGAGTGTGATGTACCGATGTTGACAGAGATCTTTTAAATACCGTTGTAAATTTTTTTATACCAAATCCCTCGGGATCTAAATCTGTTTCAAGAATTATTTCCATGTTTCCGTCGCCGGTAAGATCTTCTGCATCGGAAGAGTAAATGACACTGCCCAATCCCGCTGCTGCCAATTCATTAATCTTAATGAACCATAGTTCGAACTTTCCCTGGTCGTTGCTCTTAAAGATCAGAATCCGCTGTGCAAGATGGACGAAGAGTTCGTCTTTACCGTCGTTATCCATATCCCGCGAATGCATGCCAAACCCGATAAACGAGAATAAACCAACAATATCGATTTGATATACTTTTTGATATTGATCATCTCCCGTCGCCTCGAATGCAAAAAGCCTTGTTATAGCAGTGCCGTTAAAGAACGTATCACCGCCAAACCAGACCTCAGGCTTACCGTTTTTGTTAAAGTCGTTGGTGACGCATGTTAAGTACAAATTTTTAGTTGGTACCTGGGCGATCAATGTGGTTGTAAATACATTGTTCCCTTGATACTCATGGGTGTATGCATATCCATTTTGGCTGCCGGTTCCGACATTCAACTTTCCATCACCGTCAAAATCTCCGAATGAAAGGCCATGCGTATAGGTTAGGCTTTCACCAGGATCTTTTATTTTGTAATTAAGGATAGTCTTGAACTCTTTCATGATAGTGTCATAACGAGCAACAACTGTCGGAATCCCTGAAAATTCTTCATAACTAGAACCGACAACTTTATAAATCATTTCATCCCGGCCATCATCGTCAAGATCGACAAATGAACGAAGTTGTGCATCCAATCGTGCCAACGTATCAAATTCCGATTGGACAGTGTATGGGAATGAATTCGGAGAAGATTGAGAATAAAGAAAATTACGAATATCCGGATAAGCACCCTTTTGAATCACAAAATCAACCAAGGCATCACCATCGACATTACCAGCAGCATGTCCTAAGACGAATGAGTCAGGTAAAAAAAATACTTGCTTGAATAACGTATCACTTCCCACTTCAAACCCAATAACTCCTTCATGGGACCAAGCATCTCCAACAGTATTACGCATTTTATTACCATAGAATTCATTTATCCCATTGTTGTTAGCATCAAGGATGACATACTTATTTGAAACAGAAAAATCCCCTAAAGGCAATTCAGCCATGAATCGATATTTGTTGTAATATGCCATAGTATCAAGATCGGCAAGAGTCAAAATCAAATCACCAGTATCACCAATTGATATTGTTGGTTGCTGTAGATTTTTAATTATTGCTGGGCCATTTCCGTGACGTAAGAAAATATTGTACTGATCGATAGTGCTTTGAGAAATGCCGTGTTGTCTCAGCAATGAAAGTTCATCGTCGAATTGTTGCAATAGACTTTCTTGACTTAATACAACAGAAACATTGAGCAGAATGACTAAAAGGCTTTTCATGGACATTGGGTATATTCCTTGATTATTAATTTGGGAAAAGAAATTGTTGATCTTCGAATTCACGTAAATCCAGTAAAATACTTCCGTGTATTGGTTCTAATAATTAAAAAATCAGTTTCGCACAACATCCCCCGCAAAAAGTTATGTTTGGAAATACATCGTATTGTTTGATGCTTAATATATGCTGGTGGAATTGCGACAAAAACGGTGTAAAAAGAATCGAGGTGGTTGCCTAATTGTGGTATAATCCGCCGGAGTAATAATTGCAAGCGGAAGTGAAACTGAAAAATAATACAGAGAATTTCATAACGATGCAAGAACGCACAGTCTGCGGGGGGGGGTACCATCATTATGGACTCAATAATCTTCAATTAAAAGAGGTTCACTTTTTTCGTATTCATACCAGTGTAATGCTGCTATGAAAATATTTGTGATGTAATATTATTGTTGGTCATTCATTTTTTAAATGTTTTAGAAGAGTGTAGAAGAGGTGCTGATAGGTGAAGTAATTGTGCATCGGATGATAGTGGGTAAAAGTGAAACAAAGATGTAAACTCTTGAATATTGGATAGTGTAAATTTTCGATGCCCGCCCGGCGTCCGTACACACTTCAAGATTCCTTCATCCGTCCACCGTTTTACAGTCGATTTACTCACGTGGAGCAATTTTGAAACAGTTTCAGTATTGAAGAGAATTTCATTCATCATATCGTTTCCTGTCCTCCCCGGTTTTCCAACAACTCCCGAAGTGTTTCCAGCAGTTTTTCCGTCAGGAATGGTTTTCGCAAAAATTCAATCTTTCCTGGAATGAGATTTGTCGGCATATCTTCCTCCATAATCGAACCGCTGATAATCAATATCTTGATCCCGGGCTTTAAAGATAAGAAGGTTTGCACCGCTGCATTCCCCCCTAATTTGGGCATATTCAGGTCACAAATAATTGCATCAATTTTCTCCCTATTTTTCTCGAATTGGCGGATTCCATCCAGGCCGTCGCGGGCAATTATCACAACGTATCCGGCCATTTCCAGCAATATCTTGGTAACTTCCACAAATGAATCTTCATCATCGATGATCAGTAGTGTCTCACCGTTCCCTTTGAATGGATCGGTGAGTTCGTCCGGTGTTTTCATGATTTCCTTTGTTTTCACTCTTTTTCAGGAAGAAATAGGTCTTCTTGGTTTCCCTTTGTAAGTTTTTTTTTTACCTTAAATCAATTGACTGGTGGGGGTGGAATTTGTCCAATCGGTTCCGCACAAATCGGTGCTTCGGTAGTGGTATCAACGGATAATGAAGTGGTTTCAACGGCATACCCAAGGGTTAATGCCAGGTACAAGGTTGTAAGAATTGTTGTCATATAAGCTCCTTTTATAATGAATTTTTTTGATAATACGCGTGACGCTGATTTGTCCTTGTACGTACATATATCCGAAAAATTTCCAAATTGGAGCCTCAGGGGAAAAATATTTTAACTTTTTTTTAGGCAATAATGACGGTCAATGCTTCGAAATTCTTCTGTTTTTGCGCTATTCTGGTTTTGATCAGTTCCAGCAGTGCTATATCTGCCGGTGATCGGAAAAAATTAGCGGAAGCGGATAGCCTGATACGACAAGCAGACCGTTGTTTTCAACGGTTAGAATATGACAGCGCACTTTTTTCATATCGCAGTGCTTCCAATCTGATCCAACAAGAAAAATCCCTTTCCTACTTACAATCCCAGATCGGTATATCGAATATCCTGTTACGTAAAGGTGATTTCGAAAATGCAATAATACTGCTGCAAAACGCGGAATCGATTGTCCTAGAAAAACAGTATTCACAATCTGCCGAAGCCGGCACCATCGATATGCTGTTGGGATTTTGTTTTCTGGTCAATGAACGGTTTGATACGGCGGAAACGTACTGTACCCGCGGACTTGCAACATTGATAGCGAATTATGGTGAACAGAGTGAAAAGACAGCATCCGCATATTATACATGTGGTGCCGTTCAAAAAGCGAAAGGAAACTACGATGCAGGAATCTCGTACTTTGAGCGCGCGCTCGCAATCCAACAATCACTGCAGTATATATCCAAATTGTCAATTGGAAATACTTTGCTGTTTCTTGGGATGATCCATGATGATAAGAATAAATTTGACGATGCAATTCACTACTACCATAAGGCGGACTCACTCTTTGCTCTTGTCGGGAGCAGCGGTACAATGAGCGCAGCATCGTGTAATTTGAACACGATGTCTTCATACAACAATAAAGGTGATTATCGGAATGCTTTAGTGTACGGTAAAAAGGCGTTGGCGATTTTAGAGTCAGCGAATTTGCAGGAACACGCAAATATGGCAAGCACCTTGTCCAAACTCGGCGAAGTGTATGCGAATCTTGGTGATTACAACAATGCGGTAGAATATTTTTCTCGGGCGCTCACCATATTTTCTACGAAATATCCTCAAAAAAAATCTGCTATCGGCGCGGTGTATCAGCGGTTGGGCGACATCTATTGGAAGATCGGTGAAAAACAGAAAGCGATACAGCAGTGCGAACTGGGGATGCGGTTGTACGAAGAAGCCTACGGCGAATATCATCCGCAGGCGGGATTTATGTATGAAGTACTTGCAGGTGTCTATTCGAATGCGGGACGCTATGATGACGCTGTCCGCTTTTATCATAAAGCGCTGGTTGCTCGTCAACGTGTCACGGATGTCGCCGCACGGAACGATATCGCAATGTTGCATGTATCGCTTGCGCATGCATGGTTACAGAAACATCAGCGTGATTCGGCCTTCGCCGAATTGCAGCGGGCAGCTTCAATTGAGAACACATCGTCCGAAAAAAATATCCTATTACTGGGACTTCTTCAACAACAGTACGGCGATTATTATGAACAGCAAGGCAACTATTCTCGTGCATTGCTTTCCTACAACATTGCTCTTAAAACATTGTCGCAGGATGATCGGTACGATGGAGAACAGAGAATTCCTTCCTTCGAGGGCAGCGTCAATAAGAAAGAATTATTATCTGTGCTATTGAACAAGGCCGGAGTTCTTGAAAAGATCTCTCGGAACAAGAAAGACCACAGTGCACTGCAGGCATCATTAGCGCACTATCAATCGGCGATGGATCTCCTGGACGATATCCGGAAGCATCTTTCATCCGACGCGTCGAAATTTTATGTCGCAGAGACCGGATCACAGATCTACCGGAACGGATGCCGCGTTGCATTAGTACTGTATAAAAAGACGAAAGATCGCGGGTATCTCGAACAGGCCTTCCTTGCTTCCGACCGCAGTAAAGGAAATGCCCTGATGGAACGACTATTCGACAACGAAGCGAAAGCCATCGGCGGTATACCGGATTCGCTGTTGGCCTATGAACAGGATTTGCTTAATATCGAGGCAAAGTCCGAATCACGAATGGCGCGACTGGTGAATGGTAAGGAAAAAAGGGAAGATCCGGAATTTGCCAAAATTCATGCGGAATATTTTTCTGCACGTCAACGGCACCAGGATTTGGTGGGATTGCTGGAACAATCCTATCCAAAGTATTTTGGATTGAAATATGGGAGGTATACACTTTCTCTTCCGCAGTTGCAACAGAAACTTGATCCGAACACCGTCATCGCGGAGTATATGATCGATAATGATTCGATCTATCTTTTTGCGGTGACGAAAAATTCTTTGTCTGTGAAAATACTCCGCAATACTGCGCGTATTAAGGAGTTGACAAAACAATTTTCCGCATCCTTAAAGACCTATGATACGGAAATGTTTTTCCGGACCGGCTACGATTTATACAATTCGGTACTCCAACCGATCGCAGCGGTGATCGGCCGCTCGTCGGACCTGCGCATCATACCGGATGGATTCCTGTATCACATTCCATTTGAATCGTTGCCGACAATGAGCTACAACGGCAGTGCATTCGATTTTTCAACTGCATCGTATGTTATTTCGAATCACGAAGTGACATACTCATATTCCACCGCGTTTGATTTGAAATTAAACGCTGGAACGGACAGAAAGTCCGCTGGACCGCAAAGCTTCATCGGTTTTGCGCCTGTGTTTAAGGATACGGGAAAGAACAGTGATTTTTTTGCCAACCGCTCGTTTGCAGAACGGAGCGGCATGTCCGATGTCCGTTCCATCACACTGGACGGGAAAACATTCAACGAATTAAAATATTCGGATGAGGAGATCACATCCATTGGAACAACCTTCCGGCAGCATGCGCTTTCCGCGGCGAGCTATTTGAATGAAGAAGCAACGGAAGAGAATTTCAAAACGTACGCTCCGTTATACGACATTGTTCATGTGGCAACCCACGGTTTCATCAATGAAAAGGATCCGAAACATTCGGCGGTGATATTCTCTCAGCCCGGACCAACGACCGCAGGGGAGGACGGGATTCTGCATCTGCATGAAACATTCAATCTGAATCTGAAAGCGAAACTGGTAGTGCTGAGCAGTTGTGAAAGCGGTATCGGTACTTTGGTGGACGGCGAAGGAATGATGGCCCTTTCGCGCGGTTTATTCTATGCCGGAGCAAAGAACATCATCGTTTCATTATGGAAGGTCTCCGACCGGCAGACCTATGTGCTGATGGATGAATTCTATAAGAATCTCGCATCCGGAAGCACGTACGCTGCTTCCCTGCGTGCTGCGAAACTCTCCATGATTCGTTCGAAGGATTCCGCATTCCCCGGCAAGTGGAGCGGATTCGTGCTGATCGGTCAATAGCCTACTTGACAAAAAATTTCCCCACGAACAGCAGATCATCGTTCGCCTCCAGTTTCCAATAGTACAATCCCGGTGCAAATGGTTTTGCCGTGACGAATGAATTTGCGTTCACTATTGATGTCAACACCGTCACCTCTTTATTCGAAAGGACTTTAATCTTCACCGGTGCTCCGTACGATTTCCAACGGAATGTGATGGGAGGGGCGACGATCGCCCCGATCTCCGGTGAAATAACTGTGATCGCTTCGGAGCGGAATTCACTTTGTACCAGATCATCCAAATTGGGAGACGGGGTAAAATTCATCGCATACTGATCACTCGTTGTTTTTGGAGAAGGTTTTTCAATCTCCTCAGCCAGAGTATCGGCAGGCAATGAATACCGGGCTGTTTCCGGCATACCATTCTTCTCATAAGAGGAGAGATAATAATAGAGTGTTCCGCCGAATATTCCGAAAAGGAAAAGCGCGGCGACACGATAGAAAGTGAATAACCGTTGTGGTTCCTTCGCTGACGCGTCCAGTGTAGGATGCTTCATCGTCCGGTCGATCCGGACTTCCTGCATGATCTCACACATTTCCAGCACTTGTGCCGCACATTCGGTACACTGCTCTACATGGTCCAAGATCTCGGTCGGAAGATCATCTGCCCGGTCCAGCAGTACAGAATCGACATACAATGCAATACCGGATTCATTCAGGTGATGTGTGTTGGTGAAGAACGTCTGTTCTGTCATGATGTGACCTGTGCTGTTATTGTTCGTTAATATATTGCTCAAAGAGTGTTTTCACCGTTTCAATCGTATGTGCTTTTTGCGGTGGTCTACCGTTCAACAGTGTTATGATTCTATGGATATGTTCGTTGGTCCATCGTCTTAATGAATCTGCGGAGAATGTTTTTTGCTCCTGGTTGATCATCTGCTGAACCAACCTCCCAAAATTTTCGATCTCCGGCGTTTTGTCGTAATACCGCAGACATTCCTTCAGCAATGTCGCACGCTCTTTGCGGGTGCTCCTGCTGAAACATCGATCCAGATCCTGCTTCGTCACTGGTATGCGAAAGTAGGTTTTTAAGCAAACAACAAGTTTATGTTGCTGCGTGCCGTACATTCGGAACAGAATACCCAGCCGGTTGGCTTCTTCCCGTATGAGAATCGAAGTGAAATTCCCGTCCACCATCAAATGAGCAGCGTCATGCAGCGGGATCGTTGCAACTGTCGCACGCTCCTGCTCAAACAAACGAATGCAAATATTGCGGATGACAACATTCATATACGTGACCAGCATAACGCTGTTATCGAAATTGTTTTGAATGCCGGGCAGCCGTTTAATCAGTTCCTCATTCACCGATTGAACGACGTCGCTGTAGTGATCCGGCAAGAACATCCCTTTCTTAATTTGATGCTTGACGATAATGGAGATGATGCGCTGACAACGCAGAATGAATTCGCCCGTGTCAGCGTGCAGCAGGGAGATATCTAAGAAATCGTCGTTCGTTGGCATTGCGTATAGCGGGATCATGATTGAGGATGCATGTCTGACGGTGAACTATGGTGTGCATCGAATATACAAACTGACCCGCATTGCCGCAACCTGGCGATGAAGATATCAACCGCTGTACATGTTGTCAACCTCCTCCCTGCGGCACATTTTTCCAGTGCACCGGAAGCAGTTGCTCTACTCCTTCGGAACTCTTTTGTTCGTCCGAAACAATCCGGACGATCTCCCAGCCGTATTGGCTTTTCTTTCCATAGTCATGTTTTGCGATAATATCACCCAGGTGATCGCGCTTGAAAAAATAAAAACCAAATTCATTTTGCGCTTTTTCCCACACGGCATTGATCGTGCGATTGTCGAAATGCTGCTGTTCTGTGACAGTAATGGTACGACTCATAGTTATATACCTCGATAATGGCGAAGTAATCAGATATTCTGTTGTTAAAGATCTAGTGCGTACAATGAATCGCTTTCGGTAACAGTCGGACACACTATGACTATCTGTATACATATATCCGGAAAAAACGGAAATTGGAGCCTGTGGCGGAATTATTTTTAAAATATTTCTCAAGAAAAGATTTGACAGGCGAAAAAACGTCATTTCAGAGGATTTTTTTTCAGAGACCCCGCTATGGTGGGACTCAAACAGCGAAGTTTTTAGCGGGAATCATTTCTGCAGACACCCATTTATCACTCGGGCGTAATTCACAAGTCCGTGGGATGAGTCCATACAAGCCTGCAGAATTACTCTTGGTGACGGGCATTCATTGCTTCTCAGGTGGATTTTGGGTAACTTTAAATCCATTTTTTGAGTGAATATGCGCGCAATTATTCCTGTGGCAGGGGTCGGCAGCCGGCTTCGTCCACATACATTCACGGTTCCAAAGGTCCTACTCAATGTTGCCGGAAAACCGATTATCGGCCACATTATGGATAAGATCATTGCCGAAGGCTTCGATTCTGCAACGATCATCGTGGGATATCTCGGCGATCTGATCAAGGAATACATCACGGGAAATTATAAGATCAAGGTCGATTTTGTCGAACAGGAAGAGCGGCTCGGTCTGGGACATGCCATTTATCTTTCTCGGCACACGATTTCTAAGGATCCCATCCTGATTATTTTGGGTGATACTGTGTTCGATGTCGATCTTGGGAAAATGATTAAGAGCGAGTATTCGACGATCGGAGTAAAAGAAGTTCAGGATCCGCGCCGATTTGGTGTAGCCGAAACGAAGGACGGATTCATCACGAAACTGGTTGAAAAGCCGGAACATCCGACCAGTAATCTGGCAATCGTCGGACTCTATTGTATCAAACATCCGGATATATTGATTGACTGTCTGAAAGAAAATATCAAACGCGATGTGCGAACGAAGAACGAATATCAATTAACGGACGGTCTGCAAGCGATGATTGAACGAGGTGAGCGATTGACGACGTTTTCCATTGAAGGCTGGTACGATTGCGGGAAACCGGAAACACTGTTAGAAACAAACCGTCACTTGCTGGAAGAGACGCAGACAAGCGGAGTCCATGAAGGCGTGGTGGTCATTCCGCCGGTCTTTATTGCACCGACGGCGAAGGTCGAACGCTCCGTGATTGGACCGTTTGCCACCATTGCGGACGGAGCCCGCGTGATCGATTCCATCGTGAAGAATTCCATCGTCAGCGAAAATGCGACGGTGGAGAAAGCGCTGTTGGACGATTCGATCGTCGGCAGCAATGCAATCATCACCGGCGGTTTTCGCAGGATTAACATTGGTGATTCATCGGAACTTGAATATCATTAACATGCGGGAAAGAGTTTTCCTGCTTTTCTACTTTTTTCAAACATCTAAACAGGAGTTTTTCATTAATGCGTTATCTTTTTACCTCTGAGTCGGTTTCCGAGGGACACCCCGATAAAGTTGCCGATCAAATTTCTGATGCCATACTCGATGCTCTGTTGACACAGGATAAATATTCACGTGTCGCGTGCGAAACGTTGGTCACCACCGGACAGGTGGTTGTAGCAGGCGAAGTAACGACGAATGCCTATATCGATATCCATGAAGTAGTTCGCAGTACGATCAAAGAGATTGGATATACAAAAGCGGAATATAAATTCGATGCCGAATCGTGCGGCATTCTGAATGCCATTCATTCGCAATCACCGGATATCGCCATGGGCGTGAACACCGGCGGCGCAGGCGACCAGGGAATGATGTTCGGATATGCAAATAACGAAACTCCGGAGTTGATGCCCGCACCAATCATGTACGCACACCAGTTGGTGAAAAAACTTGCTGATATCCGAAAGAAGAATCCAAAATTGATGCCGTATCTTCGTCCCGATGCAAAATCGCAGGTAACAATAGAGTACGAAGGCCGTAAGCCGATTCGTGTGGATGCCGTTGTGATCTCCACCCAGCACGATCCAACTGTGTCACAGAAGAAGATCAAGGATGACATTATTAATAATGTCATCAAGAAAGTGATCCCTGCGCGTTTCCTGGATAAGAAAACAAAATATTATGTGAACCCCACCGGCAATTTCGTCATCGGCGGACCTCATGGAGACAGCGGGCTGACGGGACGCAAAATCATTGTCGACACCTACGGCGGACGTGCACCGCACGGCGGCGGAGCCTTCTCCGGTAAGGATCCCTCTAAAGTGGATCGCAGCGCGGCATATGCGACGCGTCACCTTGCAAAGAATGTTGTTGCTGCAGGACTTGCCGAAGAATGTCAGATCCAGGTTGCATATGCCATCGGCGTTGCGGAACCGGTCTCCATCTATGTGCAGACCTTCGGTACCGGTGTAATGCCCGATGCCGAGATCTCGAAAATCCTCGTGAAGAATGTCGACATGACACCGCGCGGAATTATTAAGCGATTGAACCTCTTGCGCCCTGTATACAAGAAATCTGCTGCGTATGGTCATTTCGGCCGAAATGAATTCTCATGGGAACAATTGGATCTGGTTTCAACGTTACGAAAAGCAGCTAAATAAATGTTCGGCGGCTGCCTGCTGTCGATGTCTACCAACGAATCCTGTCTCGATGGAATACTGTTGAGATAAGATGAAATTCACAATCAAAGGAGCAACAATGAGTGCAGTTATGGACGAAGCAGTGGCAAAGAAGTTTACCAAGCCATCACTTCCGTATAAAGTAAAAGATATTTCGCTGGCAACATGGGGCCGCAAAGAGATTACACTGGCAGAAGCGGAAATGCCCGGACTTATGGCGATTCGTGAAGAGTTCAAAGGGAAGAATCCGTTAAAAGGCGCCCGCATTGCCGGATGCCTGCACATGACAATCCAAACCGCAGTGCTGATCGAAACGTTGATCGATCTTGGCGCGGAAGTATCGTGGTCTTCGTGCAACATCTTTTCCACACAGGACCATGCTGCGGCTGCCATCGCGGCAGCAGGTATTCCGGTCTATGCATGGAAGGAAATGAGCGCAGAAGAATTCGATTGGTGCATTGAACAGACATTGCATGCGTTCAAGGACGGCAAACCGCTGAACATGATCCTTGACGATGGCGGCGATTTGACAAACATGGTGTTCGATAAATACCCCGAACTCGCGGCAGGGATCAAAGGCCTTTCCGAAGAAACGACAACAGGCGTTCATCGTTTGTATGAACGGATGAAAAACGGTACACTGCTGATGCCCGCGATTAATGTGAACGATTCTGTCACAAAATCGAAGTTCGACAACAAATACGGATGCCGCGAATCGCTGGTTGATGCGATCCGCCGCGCAACGGATCTGATGCTCGCCGGTAAGGTTGCAGTTGTGGCTGGTTTCGGTGATGTGGGGAAGGGATCGGCGGACTCGTTACGAGATGCAAAAGTTCGCGTGATCGTCACAGAGATCGATCCTATCTGTGCTCTTCAGGCGGCGATGGAAGGCTACGAAGTAAAACGAATGGACGAAGCGGTGAAAGAAGCCGACATTATTGTTACCACCACCGGAAACAAAAACATCATCACTGCGAAGCACTTTAAAGCGATGAAACACAATGCCATCGTCTGCAATATCGGTCACTTTGATATTGAGATCGATATGGCTTGGCTGAATGCGAATTACGGAAAGACAAAAGATACCATCAAACCGCAAGTGGATAAATATACCATCGACGGCAAGGATATTATCGTGCTGGCGGAAGGACGTCTTGTCAATCTCGGCTGCGCGATGGGACATCCGTCATTCGTCATGTCCAACTCATTCTCCAATCAGGTGCTCGCCCAGTTAGAATTGTGGAATCACTCGGAAAAATATGAGAAAAAGGTTTACACACTTCCTAAGCATCTGGACGAGAAGGTTGCACGCCTGCACTTGAAGAAGATCGGCGTGGAGCTCGACGTTCTGACGGAAGATCAGGCGCAATATATCGGCGTAGCGGTTGAAGGACCGTATAAACCCGAATATTATCGATACTGATTTTTTCTGGTATGAAAACCTTAATCCCCGGAGCGTACGCTTCGGGGATTTTTTTTTCCTGTACCGGTTTTATCGGTCCTTCATCACGTTCGCATACCGTTCATTTAGCGCAAGCCATGCCTTCACATTCTTTGGATGGACCCAGTCATTTCCGATCTCTTTCCATTCCCGCAGGGTATGGGGCAGTCCGATGCTGTCCACGAAATGTTCCTCAACAATGAAATATTGATTCTTAAACGGAAGTAAATATCCCCTTCCTTCCCCCAGAACCTTTTTTGCCTGCGAATATTTCGCGAACCAGATGTTCCAGTATGTTGTGAATCCTTTCGGATAGAACTGCTCTTTAATCTCTGCAAGAGGAGAATTTTCCGCAGCGTTATCCAACGCAGATTTCAAATCATTCCATGATTCGTAACCGTTCTCAACAGCAATAACATTGAATGCATGTTTCAACTGCAGATCATTCAAAGCATTGTTATCATCGGCAGTAAGGGTTGCGAACGATGATAATTGTCGAAACCGGTCAACAGCATTTTCCTGCGAGTCATTCTGATCAATCACATCGGTTTTTGCAGAAAGGGTCGAAGCGTGACTTTGCTGAACGATCTTTAATAACAGCGACGCTTCGTTTTTGAGATATTCGTAATGTGTGTGAAATATATTCATACAAACTCCTTTTGTTCTATCTCGTGCCCTCGGTTGATAGATGGCGAGGCCGCAGCTTTGCCGGAAGTTTTAGAATATATGTCTGGTCGAATGGTGCAAGATGAGGTTCTCTTTTAGGGCAAAGGCGTTCTTGCAAACCTGATGAACAAATGTACTGAAAAATTGCCCAAAATCCATAGGAAATATTCCCCCCGTCGATTTTCACATTACCGTCGCACGTTGAACTATTTATGACTATTTTAATGTTATAGAATGTGTCTTTATACTATTACTTTAAGGATCGTTCAATGAAGAAAATTGCAATAATAATTTTAACCGTTTTTATCGCCGCCGGAACGATTTCGGCGCAGGAGAAATCAAAGAACATGAGTGCGCCCATTTACAGCTTCACCATGAAAACACTCGAGGGGAAAGAAAGATCTCTCGCAGAATATAAGGGGAAAGTGATCATGGTCGTGAATACCGCGTCGTTTTGCGGGTATACGCCGCAATACAAGGATCTGGAAGCGGTGTACAAACAATACAAGGATCTGGGATTTGTAATCATCGGTTTTCCGGCGAACAATTTTGGTAAACAGGAACCCGGGAACGATGGAGACATTGCAACATTCTGTGAACGCAATTACGGCGTGACCTTTCCGATGTTCAGCAAGATCAGCGTGAAAGGGAGTGATATTCATCCCTTGTATAAATACCTGACGACTGAAACACCGTACAAAGAGGAGATCGCCTGGAATTTCACGAAATTCCTTATCGATAAGAACGGCAAAGTGGCCGCGAAATTTCCGTCAAAAGTGAAACCGAATGAAAAAGAAGTTCTCGCAAAGATCGACGAACTTCTTTCACAGAACCAATAATTCCATTTCATACGCATTTGTCCGATCGTCGCGATCGAAGAAAGGATCGTCAAAAAGGAAACCGGGAAAACGGTTTCCTTTTTTATTATATTTAAACACCATGATGAAAATAATTGATGTACGAAAGAAGAAGATCGCAGCGATCCGATCAATATCGGGACCGTCGGACAATTCAACTATTGAAGCAGTAGTCGCACAGATTCTCCGTCGTGTTCAAAAAGATGGCGATACTGCTCTGCGCTATTATGCCAAAAAATTTGATAATGCATCATTGAATTCCATTCTGGTTAAGGAAAAAGAGATTGATGCAGCCCGCAAAAAGGCCGACAAGAGATTTATCCGGATCCTGAATGCGGCAGCAGCGAATATCCGAAAATTCCACCAGGCACAGGTGCGCGCGCCGTTTACTATTAAAGTGAAGGATGCTTCACGGCTTAGGCAGATCTATCGGCCGATAGAAAAAGTAGGTGTGTATGTTCCTGGCGGGAAAGCGGTGTATCCTTCCACCGTCTTGATGAATATAATTCCAGCGCAAGTGGCGGGAGTAAAAGAGATCCACCTTGTTTCACCGCCGGACAAAGAGGGGAATATCCATCCGGATGTACTCCTTGCCGCTTCTTTACTAGGAATAAAAAATGTTTACAGAGTCGGCGGCGCTCAGGCAATCGCAGCGCTTGCATACGGAACGAAATCCATTCCTGCCGTAGACATGATCGTCGGACCGGGAAATATCTTTGTCGCTACTGCTAAAAAGATGGTATACGGTACCGTCGGTATTGATGGATTTGCCGGCCCCAGTGAAGTGGTGATTCTTGCGGATGCTTCCGCCAATCCAACGTTTATTGCATCCGATCTGTTAGCGCAGGCAGAACATGACGAGCGCTCTGTCCCATTGCTGGTAACACCGAGCAGAACGCTGGCGACTACGGTGAATCAAGAATTGAGAAGGCTTCTGGACACACAGCCGAGAAAACACATCCTGGCGAAATCGCTTCAGGGACAGGGCAGGATATATCTTGTTTCATCGCTGCAACAAGGTATTGCGGTGACCAACGCCCTTGCGCCGGAACATTTGGAAATTATTACTACCAACGATGAAATGATATTGCAGCATATCCACCATGCCGGATCCATATTCCTCGGGAACTATTCTCCTGTTGCGATCGGTGACTATTTTGCAGGACCCAATCATGTGCTGCCGACCGACCGGACCGCACGGTTTGCCTCACCGTTGTCTGTCGACAACTTCATCAAAAAATCGAGCGTGATCCGTTATTCACAAAAAAGAATGAAAGCCGTTGCGGACGATGTGGCCTTTTTTGCTGAACGGGAGGGACTAACGGCGCATGCACTTTCATTACGATTAAGAAAAAAACAATAAGCAAATGACATTCATTCAAAACATAAAATCATCAGTACAGGCACTGGAAGCCTACTCGGTAAAAAGTAAACCAATTTCACCAGATCTTATCAAGCTCAACCAGAATGAAAATCCATTCGATCTTCCGGAGCAAATGAAACGGGAATTGGTCGAAGAGTTCCTTCAACAACCGTGGAATAGGTATCCCGATGTTTTCCCTGCAAAACTGATCGAAGCGCTGTCGCAATTTGTCGGTATTCCTATGGAGAGCATCATCGCAGCAAATGGATCGAATGAATTAATGTATTCGGCGCTCATGGCGATTGTTTCCAAAGGAACAAAAGTTCTGATCCCGGCTCCGACATTTTTTCTGTACGAAAAGATTGTCAGGATTCTTGAAGGTGAATTGGTTAGCGTTCCGGCAAAGCCCGACCTGTCGTTTGATGTGGAACGAATTCTCGCAACAGCGGTAAAAGAACGGCCGTCACTGATCATTCTGAATTCTCCCAATAGTCCGACGGGACAGATGCTGACGCTCGAAAATATCGAACGCATCATTACGGGTACGGATGCGATGATCTTGGTGGACGAAGCATACATCGAATTTGCCGATATGCCTTCTGTGCTGCCGCTTCTGCAGAGGTATGACCGGCTCATCATCCTGAGAACATTCTCCAAAGCATTTTCTCTTGCTGGATTACGAATAGGTTATTTACTTGCCCAACCAGCAGTGTGCTCCGAACTCTTGAAGCCAAAGATCCCGTTTACAGTCAACAATTTATCAATGGCAGCAGCGGTAAGGGTGATGAAGGAAAAGAAATTGATTTCCGAACGAATTCAATACATTAAACAGCAAAAAGAGAAATTGTTTAAGGAGTTGTCGATAACCGACGGAATCAAAGTCTTTTCTTCACAGACAAATTTTCTTATCTTTCAACCAATGAATAATGCACAGCAACTGTTTGATAATTTGCTTACGGAGAATGTTTTGATCCGCGATGTCAGTTCGTATCCGCTGCTGGAAAATACATTGCGGGTGAATGCCGGTACGGAATCGGAAAATAAACTGTTCCTGGCAGCCGTGCACAAATATTTGAAATAGCTGGATAATCTGGATTGATTCTGTTCTGGTAATCCACTCACACACAGGAGTTCAATGAAGATCTTAGTTCTGGTAAACCATGTTCCCGATACGGAAACGAAAGTGAAGGTCGGCGCAGATGGAAAAGTAATCGATCCTACAGGGGTCAACTACATGCTAAATCCATACGATGAATTCGGCGTTGAAGAAGCGTTAAAAACAAAACAGCAATTCGGCGGAGAAGTGTTGGTTGTTTCGCTGGGTGGCGATTCCAATAAAGAGACGCTCCGCAAGGCGCTGGCAATGGGATGTGATAAGGCGGTTCTGTTAAAGGATGCAGTTTCTCGTGATTCCTACGCAGTGGCATTCGCGCTGGCTGAATATGCAAAGGAATATGGACCCGACATCATCTTCTGTGGAAAACAATCGATCGACTATGATAATGCACAGGTCGGCGGCTTGGTAGCGGAAATGCTCGGCATTCCGTCGGTATCAGTCGTTGTAAAATTGACGATCAATGAGAGGAACATCATCGCGGAACGAGAAATTGAAGGAGGACATGAAATAATTCATGCAACCCTCCCCGCGCTCATCAGTGCTCAAAAGGGATTGAACGAACCGCGCTATCCTTCGCTGAAAGGAATCATGGACGCGAAACGGAAACCGATCGAAGAGAAAGCGCCTGCAGCGGCAGACTCTCGAGTTGAAGTAAACGGAATGAGCAAACCTCCTGCGAAAGCACAGGGAAAGATCGTCGGTGCGGATGCAACCGCTGCTGCCGAATTGGTCCGCTTATTGCATGAAGAAGCCAAAGTGATCTAATCATTTAATTCGGAAAAGTATTTATGAAAATTTTAGCATTTGCGGAACAGCGGAACGGTCAATTCAAAAAAACTGCGTTTGAAGTAGTCAAAGCTGCAAAAACAGTTTCCGATCAATTGCAGGGAGAAACAATTGCGGTCGTCATTGGCAACGGTTGTGCATCGATCGCAGATCAACTCGGCGGGTTTGGCGCGGCGAGAGTGATTGTTGTGGATGACCCACGTCTCGAATTATACTCGGCAACAGCATACGCAAAGATTATTGCAGAAGTAGCAAAAACAGAATCAGCGGAAATAGTTTTCCTGCCCGCGAGCGAAATGGGCAAGGATGTCGCACCACGCGTTGCCGTGAAACTCGGCGCAGGTCTCGCGGCTGGCTGCACCGCTGTCAAAATCAACCAAGGAACCATCACAGCAACCAGGCCTGTGTATGCAGGTAAGGGATTGCTCGAAGTTTCCGTAAAAACGGCAACAAAAGTCTTCACCTTGCGGCCGAATGTTTTCACCGCCGGACCATCGAACGGTTCTGCGGCAACCGTGGAATCAAAAAAGTTCGACCTCTCCGATACGGATTTTTCTGTTATGGTCAAAGAAGTAAAGACGGCAAGCGGAAAAAAAGATGTTGCTGAAGCGGATATTATCGTTTCGGGCGGAAGAGGATTGAAAGGTCCGGAACATTTCAACATGATCGAAGATCTTGCTGGTGCTTTGGGTGCAGCGGTGGGTGCTTCGCGAGCGGTTGTTGATGCGGGATGGCGTCCGCATGATGAACAAGTTGGACAAACAGGCAAGACCGTTTCTCCCTCGCTGTACGTGGCAGTTGCAATTTCCGGTGCCGTGCAACATCTTGCAGGAATGTCATCGTCAAAATACATCGTTGCCATTAATAAGGACAAGGATGCACCAATCTTATCAGTTGCAGACTATGCAATTGTCGGAGATGCATTCGAAGTTGTTCCGGCATTGACTGCGGAAGTGAAGAAATTACTCGGTAAGTGATACAGCGTATTGCACCTCGCTTTGGAAATTGATATACTCGAAATATCGAAGAATTAGGAGTAACATAGTGGAGAAAGTTCAAGTTGACATACTCGGTTTATCGACAAGTCCGTCGAGCGCCGGTGCGTATGCATTGATCTTGAAGGAAACAAATGGAAAGCGGAAGCTGCCGATCATCATCGGTGCGTTTGAAGCTCAATCAATTGCATTGGAATTGGAAGGAATGAAACCGCCGCGTCCGCTCACGCACGATCTAATGAGGAATATCATTGATACGTTCGCCGTGTCGCTGAATGAAGTATGCATCAATGAACTTCGGGACGGCACGTTCTACGCAAAACTGACGATCGAAGGATTAAGCGATATCCAGGAAGTCGACTCACGTCCCAGCGATGCGATCGCTCTGGCAGTGCGCTATGGCGCACCGATCTATGTCGGCGAAGAGGTCCTGAACGAAGCAGGTGTCATCTCTGAGGATGACGAAGAAACGGAAGAAACAGCGACCAAAGAAGAACCGGAACAAACGCAAAAACCTTTATCGAAACTCGAACAATTACAATCGTCGTTGAAAGAAGCTATTGAAAAAGAGGATTATGAAAAGGCGGCTAAGCTTCGGGACGATATTAGGAAACTGGGAATAATGGATCAATAAAAAAACCGCGAAAGCGGTTTTTTATTTCAGTAAAGCGAGCATTTCTTTTACAGCCTGCTCCAAACCCACAAAAGCAGCGCGCGAAATTATCGCATGACCGATGCTCATCTCATCGATAGGAGAACTCGTTGAAACTGCCTGCACGTTACGGTAATTCAATCCATGTCCTGCATTGACCTCCAGGCCAATCTGTTTTCCGAATTGTGCTGCATTGATAATTTCCATCAAAGTCCGTTGAACATCCCCGGCGTTTCGCGCTTCTGCATATTCTCCAGTGTGAATTTCAATCATGTCGGCACCAATCTCCTTTGATGTTTCGATGTGTTGCTGCAAAGGATTGATAAATAAACTGACCGGGATCTTTTTAGAATGGAACTGCTGAATGACATGTCTCAACCGTTCCTTTTGTGCAAGCACTTCCAGTCCGCCTTCGGTCGTCAATTCCTGCCGTTTTTCCGGTACGAGTGTCACAAGATCGGGAACAACTTCCATCGCAATTCGTACGATCTCCTCGGAGGCGCCCATTTCAAGATCAAGTTTTGTGGAAATTGATTCCCGTAATTTCCAAACATCATGATCTTTAATATGTCGGCGGTCTTCTCGTAAATGAACAACAATACCGTCCGCACCGGCTCGTTCGCACGCGATTGCCGCTTCCACCGGATTTGGTTCCGTTCCACCGCGCGCATTTCGAAGCGTCGCGATATGGTCAATATTTATACAAAGTCTCATTGTTCTTCGTAAAAATTACATAAATTCATCGATTATTCAAAGTATTTGCGTCAGCAGTTCCGTAACTTTTTATTCCACAGGTCGTAGAAAAGTGACACAAATTCGACGGAGTTTCCCATGAAACAATTATACACACTCGTACTTTTCCTCTGTTTTCTCCTTCCACTTGCAACCGCTCAGGATGATGTCGACAAACATAGAATCGATCAAACAGCAGATAATTTCGGAGAATTTGTTGAAAGCCTCGTCGAACAAATAGAAACACAAGTAGATCGGATCGTTGATGAGCGGTCACCGCGGAGCGAATATTATTCAGATGTAGATCAGGATAAAGAAAAGAATACACCCTCTCTTTCTTCAGACGCAATCACGTTCAATGGAGATACAGAAATAGCAGAACAGGATACGGTTCAAGGCGACCTGGTTGTAAAGAATGGTACATTAACTGTTCGAGGAACTGTTACGGGAGATGTTCTGGTTGTCAATGGTGATATCGAATTGAAGAGTTCATCGAAAGTGTATGGGAATGTCCGCGCGATGAATGGTGGGATCAACAAAGACGATGGAGCATTTGTTGAAGGGTATACCGAGCAATCCTCATCCACTTCAAAGAGAAGCTACAATCGTAAAAAGACTTACAGAACAAAATATTCCTATTCCTTCACTCCATATTTTTGGAACAAAGAGAATGTCATCGATGATAATTTCCTTTTCCGCTATAATCGCGTTGAAGGATTCTTCTTCGGTTTTGGCTCGGAGAAAAAATTCTATTGGGACGGAAGCAAAAGAGTTTCTGGATACGGGTCTTTTGGATATGGATTTGCTTCGCACAAATGGCGATTGCAACTTGGTCTAGATAGACAGTATGCCGTATCTGATGAAGAACTCTACGAAATCGGTGCGGAAGGTCATAGCGTTACGGACACAAAGGATGAATGGGTGATGAATCTTGCGGAGAATAATCTTACTGCATTGTTCTTCAGGGAGGATTTCAGAGATTATTATCAACGGGAAGGTTTTTCCTTGCATACAGCCCGCTATACGAAAAGCGGCGATGTCTCCACGATGATTGATGTACGATTTTTGAATGATCGTTATGCGTCTATGTTCAACACAGCGCAATGGGCAGTCTTTGGGGGCAGTTCCTTCCGTTCAAATCCTGCGGTCAATGTTGGAACGATGAAAAGCGTCACAGTAAGTGCTGGAGTCAGTACCGTTGAAAAATACAGATATCATTCAGAAGGCTGGAACATTTTTGCGCGGGGCGAGTACGGCGGGAATGAACTGGGTGGAGATTACTCGTTTACACAGACGATTGTTGATCTACGTCGCTTCCAACCGGTGATAGACGAAGACCAGATTAATATGAGAATCCGCGCCGGGTCGCTGGGTGGTGCTCCAATTGCACAAAAAGTATTCGAACTTGGAGGAGCGAACACACTCCCGGCATTCGGTTTCAAGGAATTCTCGGGTAACAGAATGGTGTTGGCAAACGTGGAATATAGAATGACCGGAGATTGGATCGACGAAATTTTCTTCTGGCCCGGCAGTTTAAATCTGATCGCATTTGGTGATGCAGGCGCTGTCGCCACGACAAGTACCAAACAGGAAGTGTATCAAGGATTCGATGCGATCACATCGAACACGGTGAAATCAGATTACGGTGTTGCAATCTCATGGCATGATGGAGATGCTCGTTTAGGATTTGCATGGAGAACGGATAAACAAGCACCGGTATCCATTTTCTTCCGGTTACACCGGGCATTCTGATTGGTCGAAATAAATATCTGCAAAAATGCCTCTGTCACGACAGAGGCATTTTTATTTTCTGACCACATATTGGATTTTCTCCGGATCGATCTGTACAATCTGAACGTTGTCCGGTCCTACAATATTCGCCTGCATCAAACCGCTAGTATCCAGTAAAATCGATTTGTAATCGATGAAAGCATAAAAATCCTTAGCCGATAGGTTGGCGACGTTATTGACGCCAGAGCGTACTATGATCGATACTTTAGGCGGTATAAGTACTACCTTTCTGCTTTCGGGAGCCTGAAGAATTTCGACGGAGATATCGTTGATGGTCTTCTCGGCGATCGGTTGAACATCAAAAAAGACATGGACATTACTTATTGGGCGAGCAATTTCAAATTGCAGTGAGTCTGTCAACGGAATATCTACATCCACAGGAGAGTTGATGTCAAACAAATGAATTGTCTCAGTTTGCCACCGGTGAATATTCTCTAACAGTGAACGTGCCCCGGTTACCACAATGCTGTCCGGTGATGATTTTACTTTTCCCACAATTCCAAAACCATCCCGAAATTCTGCTTTCACTATTGGCACGACAGGAACTTTCTTCGATACTTTTTCATCTAACTGAACGATCAGCGTTTCAGGTGAAGAATCCATCACGCGAATATCACTGGATAAATTCACTCGTTCGTTGAGATCACGAGAAGTGAGAAGAAGGCTCTTCCTGGAAAGGGACTTGAAATCGATCGTATAGTACAGGTTAGGTGTCAAGAGAGTGTTTAGTAACTGCCAACCGGTGCCTTGTACGCTAATCTGTACCGTGGTCGGTAATGGAATTGCAATCGCCTGGTTTTGCCGCAGATTTTCCACTTTTACCGGAACATCGATGGAAATTTTGAATTGATTCCCCAAATTGACCGACACCCAAACAATAAAGGCAAAGATCAATGAAAAAAGGACAATCGGAAATTTTCGCTCAGTCATATACATGTGGAGAAAATATAACGACGCTATGTTGCAGAATCAATTGGAAAGTTGGTTGTAGTAATTGACATTCGCTTCGTCAATATTATCCTGACCGTACGTTATAACGGCAGAGCATCATTGACTGCGGCGCTTTTACTTTGTATCTCTGCGGATTTTATCCTATTTTCATTTAATAAATTTTATCGATTTTTCATAACTACAGTTGAATATTATGGCAATAATGAAAAAAGGAAAACCGTCCAAACAAAAATCCGAAAGTCAGCTGATCCCGCCGAAGTTTCAACATGCTGCGTCGATAGCAGTGATTTTTTTCTCTTTAATCATTTTCTTTCATGATGTAGTGTTTGAAGGAAAGGTGTTCGGTGCCGCCGATACCATCGCATCAAAAAGTTTTGAAACACTGATCGATGATGCGATGCAGGCAGATGAGGCGCCATTATGGAATCCGTATATTTTTTGCGGAATGCCTGGCGTTGGCAGTATGATGGTGCACGGCAGCCGTATGTATGATGTTTCCGCATACTTGTTGGGGTGGGCGCAAAACTTTTTTGCATTCATCGTGAACAATAAAGATATCGGGTGGCAATTGATGTATTATTTCATTCTTGGATGCGGATTTTACTGGTTTGTGTACGATAAACTGCAAAATAAGATTGCAGCATTGATTTCAGCGCTGGCAGTAACGCATACAACGTATATAATAATTCTGGTCATGGTCGGCCATATGACCAAAGTTCCAGTAGTAGCATTTTTTCCATTTATTTTTCTGATTCTCGAGCGTCTCCGCGAGAAATTTTCATTGATATTGTCATTGTTGCTGACTCTGCTCGTGCACTTTATGTTCCTACCCGGCCATATTCAAATGATTTTTTACTGCTATCTTGCCTTTGGACTGTATTATCTATTTTTCTTTATACGTGCCATAATAAAAAAGGAACGCTGGCAGGGCATTATCAGATCAGGATTGGTATTTGCCGCAGCTTCGATATTGGCTTTTGCAATGACTGGGGATCAATATCTTTCGACACTGGAATATTCTAAGTATTCAACACGCGGCGCCGATTCCATTATCCCTTCACCAAAACAACAGGAGATTGGGAATTCAAATGGAGGACTGGACTATGAGTATGCAACGAATTGGTCATTTTCCCCTGGTGAGATGCTGACATTCTTTATTCCATCATCCCATGGTTTCGGATGGTTCAATTACCAGGGGGCCTTGTCGCAGAATCAAGAAATGCGTTTGAATACGTACTTCGGCAATATGCCATTCACGGATGCACCGCAGTATATGGGCGTTGTGATTGTGATTCTGGGTGGAATAGGTTTTTGGAGGAATCGGAAAGATCCATTCGTACAATATGCCGGTCTTGTCATTTTTCTTTCATTGATCATTTCGTTCGGGAAAGAATTTCCGCTGCTGTATGATTTGATGTTCAATTATTTCCCGATGTTCAATAAGTTCCGTATCCCTTCAATGATACTGATTCTTGTCCAGTTATTGATGCCTGTCCTCGCCGGCTACGGCATCGCTACGCTAATGAACGATGCGGAAGAATCAAATGTGAAAAGGAACGTACAGTTCCGCTATGCGTTGTTTGGTGTGGGCGGTCTGCTGATCCTTTCCCTCATCGCGAAAAACATTTTTATCTCATTCTACGATATGATATTTTCTCAGCAGGAAATCATACAGAACCTTTCACGGTCGTACCAACCGAATCCAACGGTGATGAACGAACTGTACAGAGTCATTACGGACATGGTCTCGACAGACATTACGTTTGGTCTCATGTTCACGCTGATTTCGTTGGGGGCATTGTATTTGTATCATCAAAAGAAATTATCGATCACGGTGTTAACAGGAGTTCTAGTCGTGATAGTATTGTCTGACCTGTGGCGGGTGAATTATAAACCGATGGATACGAAACCGCATCGTGAAGTGCAAAGTACATTTTCTACACCGGAGTATGTTCACTTCCTAAAACAGGATACAACAATGTTCCGCACGCTGGAATTTGAGAACGGACAACCTCCGTATAATAATACACTCGCGTACTGGAAAATTCAAAGTGCGTATGGATATTCCGGAACAAAAATGCGCCAGGTGCAGGATATGTTCGATGTGATCGGATTGGGAAATCCGCTCATGTGGGGATTGATGAATGTGAAATATATTCTTTCAGACCGTCCCGATTCCAATAACATTTTGCTGCCGGTCTATTCCGGTTCCGGAAAGAATGTGCTATTCAACCGAGCAGCATTGCCGCGTACCTTTTTTGTGAACCGTTATGCAGTGGCAACCGGTATTGAGATTCTGCAAAATATAAAATCGATGTCGTTTGATCCGCGTGATGTTGCCTATGTTATGGAAGATCCGGGATTGAAAATAGATCCGCCCCAAACTGAGGCGAAAGCAGATTACAAAAAATTTGGAATGCACGATGTGGAATTATCTGTAACGGCCACGGGAAATAATCTTCTGTTTATAAGCGAAACGTGGTATCCGGAAGGATGGAAAGCATATATTGACGGGGAAGAGACACAGATCTATCGGCTGAATTATATGTTTCGTGGTGTTGTAGTGCCGCAGGGAGAGCATACGGTGACAATGAAATACTCCTCTACCGCATATTCTTTAGGAAAACAGTTGAGTATGTGGATTAACCTATTGTTGTTGGGGGGGATTGGGTATATTTGGGTGATGTATCTTGTAAAACTCCGTGGTAAAAAAGAAGTGCAGAAATAACTGCAGCAGTTAATTATCCTGCAATTAAGAATTCTTGATTGGATATGTAAATTTTTGAGTTATAGATCTCCCTTTGTTCTGCTGTTTCAATACCACGTATTTACGTGATTGTAATATAGTGCATAATTTAATAGTTTGTTCAACAAGGCAATAGCGACAACATTTCTCTCTAACAATCAGTAATAGTCAACAATAGGATAATGCTGACAATAATTGCGACTACCGCTTGCATATTCTATCGTAGCCTCGAAAAACCAACTCTGGACAATTATGAAAAAGTTCGTTCCTTTCATTGCTCTTATTCTTACAGTGTCGATTAGTGACGCTCAATATAAAATGTATATCAACACAATCTCAGGAAAAGTTGATTCGCTTCAACTGTCCCAGATAATAAATGTCGGTTTTCAATCATCGCCAGGGTATGACTCAACAATAACGCTGTGGGAAGATCATCCCGGAAATCCTATTCTCCGTAAATCAAAGTATGATGCAATTAGTACGGGTATATACATACCGCATTTGCTCTATACTGATAGTTCCTATAAAATGTGGTTTTCATTAAGATCGCCCAACGGCGGAGTTGGATATGCAGCTTCAGTTGATGGAGTTCAATGGACTCATATTGACAAACGTTCGGTTCTAGAGGCTGATTCTACTAGTTCCTGGGATAGTCTTTTAGTTGCAGCAGGACCGGTTATAAAAAAGGATACGTTATATCATATGTTCTATACGGGATATGATGGTATAATGCTTCGAATTGGACTTGCAATTTCTTCAGACGGTATCAACTGGATTAAAAACCAAAGTCCCGTTTTGTCGCCAACCGAATCTTGGGAAACAAATAACATTGGTGCAACGAGTGTCATAAAAACTGATAGCCTATTTTACCTGTACTACCACGGTGTCAACGAACAAAGCAAAACAGCAATTGGAGTAGCTACATCGCTGGATGGAATAACATGGACAAAATATGGCGGAAATCCTATTCTTACCGCATCCGAGCCATGGGAAGGTGGTGAAATCTATTTCCCCTCTGTTATTAAAGATAGCGAAAGCTACAAAATGGTCTATGCCTCACGAAACACAAATGGTTTTGGTATGGCATCCTCATTTGACGGAAAATCATGGTCGAAAATATCTTCAACCCCATTCTTCAGCCTCCAGACTTCGCAAATCCCATGGGCGAATAGTATTGGATATCCCTGCTTTATTAACATCGGGGACAAATATAGAGTTTATTATGCTGGCGTTCTTATCAGCGGACCTGAATATGATGCCATTGGATTTACAGAACCGCAGAAACAATCTATTTCTTTACGTCCAACCGATTCCATGTTTGTTGAAATGTACAATGGAATGAAACTGTGGTATTCAGTCACCGAGATTCATGAAATTACATTCTCATCCGAAGTGATAACCGGAAGAGAACAACAATTGATCCAACATATTGTCTCCTCATTTGCATTGCGTCAGAATTATCCCAATCCTTTTAATCCGAGCACAACTATTGAATATTCGATTCCTGATCGAGGCAATGTTCATGTGAATATTTATGACATCCAGGGTCGTTTGGTGAGCATATTGGAACAGACACCTAAGGAGGCGGGAGACCACAAAGTGGTATGGAACGGAAGAACCACCAATGGAATTCCGGTATCGAGTGGAACATATTTTTGCAGTGTTGAATTTAACGGAAATGTCTTGGTAAAGAAACTTGTATTGATTAAATAAATATTATCAAATTAACCTGAGGGGCATAAATTGAAATTTTATGCAATAATACTATTTTTGTCATTGATATCATGCTTTACAATTGCACAGACGAAATTGATTATCAATAAAACTGATGGAAGTGCCGATTCAATTTTGATATCTCAAATTCAAAGTATTTCGTTTAGAGGTGATGAAATGAAAGTTTCCAACGAAGGATTAGTGTTATATTGTCCTTTTAACGGGAATGCCAATGATTCAAGCGGCAATCAATTTAATGGAGTGGTTCAAAATGCTACATTGACAAATGACCGTTTTGGAAATCCAAAGAGCGCATATAGTTTTAATGGTAATGGAATAATTAGTTTTGGAGACATTCTGGATTCTGTATTTTGTAAACCATTGGCAAAGTTTTCTATCGTAGGGTGGGCAAAATCGTTATCCAGTTTGAGTTTTGGTAGGTTGATAATAGGTAAGTTAGCGGGAGGGCAAGGACCATATCAGTGGGATGTAAGCCATTTTTTTAATACCGTAGCATCTTGTGGCGTATTTTCGGATAGTCTTGCCCAAAATTATCAATTAAAAAGAATTAATCTTGGATTGAATAAATGGTTTCACTTTGCCTTAGTATTTGATGGTAGTTTAACCAGTGATCAAAGAATAATGTTCTATGTTAATACGGATTCAAAATTATCCGAATTTGTAAAAGTTGGCAGCTTAGGCACGACAACACAAAATACAGCAAAAGATTTGACGATCGGCGGAGTGAATGTAAATGAAAATAATTTTGTTGGAGATATTGATGAGATCAGAATATATAACCGTGCATTATCTGAAATAGAAATTTTAGCTTTATATAGACTAAAGTAATTGGTTAAGATCATACCAATGGATAATTGTACGCATATTATCATTAGGAGACTTCTGAAAAACCCCTCTCCCAGGTACAATTGAGCGAGAGGATGTAAAAAAAGAGTTAGTTGTTATGTAAAATGTTCTTTGACAGGGTCAATTTATCATTTGAAGATCCCCCGGAGAGGAGATCATTGTTAGACACTCCTTCAAGTTCTTTTCGGCGTCAGAGTCATCATTCTCCTGATATTATAGACAAAAGCAGCGATCGAAAACTGGAACCGGTTATGTTTGATGTCAAAGTATCTGCAACATGTGTAATTCAAGACCACTTTCATAAACGCGAACGGTTTCTCCACTGCGTTTCTGATTCAAGAGTATATCTTGTTCTAAGCAATTTGATTTTTGGTTAATGGTCGATTCTGGTATCACTTATGGATGATCTTGGGAGCGATACCAGCTTTTCGAAGTGCGATACGACATTCTTTGTTTGCATATCCTTTGTCAGCAGGCACTCGCTTCTCTGTGCCAAGCAGGAGTTCGTCGTGAACTTCAATGATTATTTGCTTTGGGTCGTGATGTGTTTCTGATAATGCTTGCTGGCTGCCGTAGTAAATAAATCTGCATTTTTGATCTTGTTTGAGCGTTTTTCTAGTTTCATCGTTTCATTTTTCGATTATGTTATTCGAATATAACACTTCACCGAAAGAATTGGTACTAAAAAACCTCTTAAACTGAATATTTCAGAAATCTCTAAAAATAAAAATGGCTAAAAATGAGAACAGTTAAACTTTCTATACAGTTAGTCGCAATGTCAATGATGACATTTGCGCAAACAACCATGTATATCAATAAGTACGATAATACAACTGATTCGGTTAATGTATCCCAAATTAAAAGTATTACATTCAAAAGTGCTGATACTACTACTCTAACTCAAGGATTGGTGTTGTATTATCAGCTGAATGGCAACGCAATTGATTCGAGCGGGAATCATTATAATGGAATTGTGTATGGAGCAACCCCGACAAAAAATAGGTTTGGAATTGATTCAAGTGCAATGAGCTTTAACGGTTCAGGAAATTTTATTAGAGTCGGCGATATTTTAGATGACGTTTTTAGTGTATCGGCAGCAAAGTTTAGTATATCAGGATGGGCAAAGACTAATGTTCCGGGAAGTGTTGCATCCGGAGGGGGACTTATTATTGGTAAAACAGGAGGTGGTATTGGTCCGTATCAATGGGCAATGGCACATTATAGTGATAAAACTGTTCATGGACATGTTGCTAGTGATAGTCTTTTTACAAACGGCACATCGGTAATGTCGTCGACCGCCGAGATGAATGAATGGTTTCATTTTGTATTTGTGTTTGACGGTGGGCTACCAATCAACGAAAGGATTAAGATTTACATAAACACTGAGTTGAAAAATACATTCGAATTACAAAAAGGAATTTTGGGCACACATACAGCAAATACATCTCAGGAAATTTGTATTGGTGGACAACATCTGCCGGGTGATTCGTCAACCCCAAGCATACCAACGTATAATGGTTCAATAGATGAAATCAGAATTTATAATCAAGCACTGAGTTTAACTGAAATTAATGCATTGTACTGGAGTGAAAACTAAAAAAGAAAACGCTTAAGACAAATTACAGCAAATGCCCTTTCGTTTGAAAGGGCATTTATTATTTAAATGATTATGTATCAACAGTACAGGAAAATTTTTCTTTCCAATGGAGCTTCATATATGCGTAAGGAACAAAGCCCCAAAATTTTAATAAAAGCACATTGAGAGTTATTAAAAAGATGTTGTCAGTCTTTAAAGTATTGGGAACATATCCATCCCGGTTAAGATAAAAAAAACGAAAGAACGACATAGATGCAGTTGTTTTGTAGGAATTTTTTTTAAAACGTACCGTAGTTCTATTTTTTGTAATAATCCATTTATGTGATGCTGTAGGCATTAACCACTCTGTTAGCGGTCCGGGTGTTTCAATGTAGCCTTGTTTAGCAACGCGTTGCAATTCTTTGCAAAACTGTACCGGGTCGTCAACGTGTTCAGCAATGTGAGATGCAATTACGAAGTCAAATGCTTTATCAGGGAACGGCATACATAATCCATCGCCTACTACCATATATTTGTCTTTAGGTGCCGGAACGTTTTGATTTGTTCTGTGTATTGTTGGCTCTAAATAGCGTTCTAGCAAAACATTTGCTCTGTGATTTGGCTGATGTCCGCTGCCTACATCAAGTAATTTCCAATTCGGTAAAATTGAAACAGGGAAGGATGTATTTCCAGCACTCCATTTCGTGATTGATTGTTGATACATCGTGTATGTCTGTTCTGCAACACTAAATTCGCTAAATCTATTCTTCCCATATTCCGCAAGCTTTGATGGAGAGTATGTTTGGGAATGATCCAGCATAAAAACAATTGCCTTTTCAAGTTCTTCATTATTGCGGCGTTCAATTAGTATGCCTGTTTTAGAGGTGACAAAATCTTCTGGTCCGCCGCAGCGGGTTGCAATAACCGGAGTGCCGTAACATATGGATTCGGCAGTTACGACCGAGAATCCTTCTTCATCGCTATTTAATACATGAACGTGAGCTGATTGCAGGAGGCGCTGCTTTTCCTTTTCATCAATAACACCGTGAAAAAATATACACGTATTCAACGTATGGAGTTCGTTGGCAAGTTGTTCAAGTTTTTTTCTATTACTGCCTTCACCAACAATGTGAAGTTCAAAATCCTGTCTTGCAGTATAAATTTTTGAACAAACGCGGATGATATCGTAAACATTTTTACGATCGATTAAATTTGAAATGTGAGCAATGATTTTTATGCCGGTCGATTTCTTGGGAAGAGATACGATTTCTTCATTGATTTCAACCACATTGGGAATAACAGAAAAATTTCCCTTGAATCCGGTTTTTTGTAAATATTGCAGCGATTGCTGCGAATCGACATTGAGTGCAGAACTGTTGCGAATAACAAGGGATTTGAAATACTTTAGGGAGATGTGTGTTTTTTGTTTTAATCCTCTCAGGAAATCGATGTCTGGCGTTGAATGTTCAGTAATCACATATTGAAAACCACGGAGCCATTTCATTATGAATGCAAAGTAACCAGCACGGTCAACTACATTAACATGGAGCAGATCCGGTAATCCCCAATTTGTTTTTACCGTTTTCCAACCGAGAAAATATGATTTGAAGTAACGAAAATTATAGACTAATCCTTTTAGCAAAGGATGAGATGCAGGTTTGAAATACACTATGGCAGTAGGTATGTTCTCCTCAATTGAAAAAGAAATGTGATATGGAGTCTCTAAAAAAGGATCATCGGTAACGTGAATTACGGCAATGTCGCAAAGCTGAGCCATTGCTTTTGCCTTTCTCTTTACAAAAATACCAAGGAGCGGATGTACTTTATTAGGGTACCAACTAGCCAGGAAAAGAACTTTATACCGTAGTTTTTTCATGAAAGCCCGGAACGAATTATTTTAAGTTGAGAAAATTCTCTATATTACCACGTCTAAAAATAAAATAGTAATTATCGGTTTCAAAAAGAAATTGATTTATGGCATAGAAGGAAATATTTTAATACATGGGAATAATTGTCCGCCAAAGTCTTAAGACAGTAGTCGCAACGTATTTCGGCATTTCTTTTGGTGTATTAAATACTTTATTACTGTATCCTCTTGTTCTCACAGAAGAGCAAGTGGGATTGACCCGTACAATGATCAATGCGGGATTATTGCTGGCTACCTTTGCTTCCTTTGGCGCCGCAAATATGCCGATGTTATTCTTTCCCTTTTTCAAGGATCAATCAAAACAGCATCATGGCATATTATTTTTTCTGCTCACAGTCGGAACAATCGGTATCGCAGTTTTTTGTTTGGCATTTTTTGGATTAAAATCCGTTTTAGTATCTACCTACATTGAAAAAGCACCGTTGTTTCTTGAATATGTCTATTATTTGATTCCGCTTACGGCGGTGCTTGTGTATTGGAATATTTTCGAAAGTTACAGTATAGTTAATCAATTACCTGTAGTACCGGCTTTAGTAAGAGAGGTTGGCGTAAGAGGACTTTTAGCAGTGGGATTGATTTTGCTATATACCCAATATTTTTCTTTTGATTGGTATGTTCGATCGATTGTTTTGACATATGTATTTGCTCTTGTTGCCACCCTTTTGTATCTGAAGTCGAAAAACATTCTATTCTTAAAACCAAGCCGTTCATTTTTTGCACATCATCGTATCAATGATATGATGGTGTATGGCGGCTTTGTGCTTATGGGAAATGCCAGCGGTGCTATTATTGCAAATATCGACGGCTTGATGGTGAGTGCCTATTCGGGATTAAAAAGTACGGGAGTCTACACAATTGCATTTTTTATTGCACAAGTGGTAGAAATCCCGAAGCGATCACTGTCTCAGGTTTTGGTCCCATTAGTATCGGAAGCAAATAAAAATAACGATATTCCCAAGTTGCGTGAATTATACAAAAAATCATCGATCAATCAACTTATTATGGGCGGAAGTATTTTTCTTTGTGTTTGGTGCAATATTGAAAATATTTTTCAATTAATTCCGAATGGGCATCTCTACGTTGCAGGGAAATGGGTGGTGTTTTACATAGGTCTTGCAAAGCTATTTGATATGGCGACAGGAATTAATTCTGAAATCATTGGAACATCAAAATATTATAAGTTCGATCTGGTGTTTTATATTTTCCTTAGTATTGTGGGAATTGTTGCAAACGTAATACTAATTCCTCTCTTGGGAATAACTGGCGCCGCAATTGCGTCTGCGATTTCCGTGTTTCTATTTAATACTGCTCGATTTATTTTTATTGCTAAACTATTCACTATGCAACCGTTTTCATTCTCCACTGTTGTTGTAATAATGTTAGGTGTTGCTGTAATTGTGGGAAATGTATTTATGCCCGAGATTGGATATCCCTTGATTAATATTTTTGTGCGGAGTATTCTAATACTCTCAGTTTTTCTCGGTGGCGCAGTCTTTTTTAATACATCTGATGAAATTAATGACATTATGAGTAAGGTGCGCATTCGGATAAAAATGGTATTAGGAAGTCGATGAGCTACCGAATTGTAAAAATCACAACATACTATCGTGATTTTCTAAAAGGATATTACGGTGCCCATCCGCATCTTCCCGGTTTGTCGTATGCCGACCAGTATTCACATCTCATGGCGCAAGCCTTTGGTTGGTCTGATTATTATGCAAAAAATCTCCAGTCACTTGGAATTGATGCACATGAAATTGTAGCAAATGCTGAACCGTTGCAAAATTCTTGGGCGCGTGAACACGGATTAAATGTTCACGGTAAGGATATTGTTCTTGAACAGATTAAATCATTAAAACCCGATGTGGTTTTTTTTCAAGATAGTCTGATATTTAACAGTGAGTGGATTGCCCACCTCAAAAAAGAAGTTCCTTCTATAAAACTTGCGATAGGGTGGTGCTGTACAATATTCTCGCAGGAACATTTAAAAGAGTTTCACGCGTTTGATTGGATGTTTGTTTGCTCTGATAATTATGTGAAGGAATTTACGAAACATGGATTAAAGACATATCTGTTGAGACACGCATTTGAAGAATCTTTGCTGAAACGAATACCAATAGCTAATACTTTCCCTCAATCAGATTGTATATTTTTGGGTTCTTTTATTCCTGGAGCCGGATTTCATGATGATCGGCAAGTGCTTGTTGAAAAAATTTTGAAGGCGGGCATTCATATGGATTTGTATGCCAATATCACCAGCCTGACGACAAAAGATTTATTTTTACGTAGAAGTGCTTACATAGTAACACAAGGTTTAAAGAAACTAGGATTAGGAACTGCGGCTAAAAAGCTACCGTATATTCAAAAGGCGTATGTTTTAACGGAATTGCCGAGAAATTTCGGCGATGTTACGATGCTTGAAAAAAATTCAAAGCCGCCAATTTATGGTTTGGATATGTTTAAAGCATTGTCACGTGCTAACATTGGATTGAATATCCATGGTGAAATCGCTGGTGAGTATGCCGCGAATGTCCGTTTGTTTGAAGTCACTGGCGTGGGAAGCTGCTTGGTTACCGATTGGAAAAAGAATTTGCAAGAAATATTTGATGTTGATTCGGAAATTGTTACATATAAATCTCAGGAAGAGTGTATCGAAAAATTACGATGGCTCATTGATCATCCGAAGGAATGCAAAGAAATAGCCGTGAGAGGGCAGCGGCGAGTATTAAAGGATCATACGTATAAACATCGTGCCGCATTACTTCATGAGATCGTTCAAAATCAACTGAAGGATTCTAATGGTAAATAAATTTGACACTCCTGAAGAAAATGATAATAGAGCATATTCGTATGAAGGTCATGAGAATGAAGTTCGAAAAGAATATAACCGTATTGTTGACCTTGTCAAACCAAATTCTAAAATAGTAGACCTTGGCTGTGGGAATGGAGTATTACTTGAGCGTTTGATTCTCCAGAAGCACGTTCATGCGTTCGGAATGGAAATTTCGGAAAATGCAGTCTCAATTTGCCGACAAAAAAATCTCAGTGTTTTGCAGGGGAGAATTGATGAGGTATTGCCATTTAATGACACTGAATTTGACTACGCAATTTGTAACGTTACAATTCAGATGGTGATGTATCCCGAAAGATTATTGCGCGAGATGAAACGTGTAGCAAAACGTCAAATCATTTCATTCCCTAATTTTGCATTTTGGAAAAACAGAATTGATTTACTATTGCAAGGAAGAATGCCGCATCATGTACTCTTTGGATATCCATGGTACGCAACAGGTCATATTCATCAACTCTCAATACATGATTTTAAGAACTTGGTGAATACGGTTGGTGGATTGAAGATCGTTGAACAGCAATATGCTGATGATCTGTCGCCGTTGAAAAATATGATTGCCGATTCTTTCCCAAATCTCTTTCACCTAATCCCAATTTATTTGATAGAGAAAGAATCGACATAATTAATGTGCACAGAATGTCTATGAGTTTGATAACACGCATCATCAAAAAAGAACAATTCAATCCCGGTGTCATCGGCATCTTCACCAATCCATTCTATTTTTCGCGCCGGGGATTGTTTCACGCAATGACCGATCTGGGAAAAGAACTTTCGGGGAACCTACTCGATATCGGTTGCGGCACAAAACCCTACGAACCGTATCTATCAGTCAGGAAATACATAGGTGTTGAGATTGATACGGAACGGAGCAGAACGACGTCCAAAGCGGATCTGTTTTACGATGGAAACAAATTGCCTTTTGCCGCACATGAATTTGATTCAGTATTGGCAAATGAAGTGTTCGAGCATGTCTTCAATCCATCGGGATTCCTGACCGAAATTAATAGAGTATTGAAAATCGACGGAAAGTTTCTCCTCACTGTACCATTTGTGTGGGACGAACATGAGCAGCCGCACGATTATGCCCGCTATACTTCGTTTGGATTACGGCATATTCTTGAATTGCACGGATTTGAAGTAGTTCGGCACAAAAAAAGTGTCACAAATGCCGCAGTAATCTTTCAACTGATCGCTGAGTTTATCTATAAAAAAACGTATGTCAATAATGTGTTCCTGCGACAAATGCTGAATGTTTTGTTGATCTCCCCCGTAACGATCATTGGAATCATCATTTCGGCAGTGTTGCCCACCAACGAAGATCTCTACCTGGATAATATCATGCTCGCGAAAAAGGTGAAGGATGTATAATTTCTGCACTTTGTTCGATTCCAATTATCTCTCCCGAGGTATTACATTATACCGATCCCTGGAACGGGTGTGCGACAATTTCCACCTGTATATTTTCGCTTTTAATGAGAAAAGCCTGAATATTTTACGCCATCTGCAATTGCCGCACGCCACCATCATCTCTTTACAGGAATTCGAGGATGCAGAACTTCTGCAGGTGAAACCGTCCCGTTCGCGGGCGGAATATTGCTGGACTTCGACATCGTCGACGATTCTTTTTGTGCTCGAAAAATATCATGTAGACATGTGCACATATCTCGATGCGGATATGATGTTCTTTGAATCTCCCAAAACCCTGTTCGATGAAATGGGGAACAAATCTGTCTTGATTACGGAGCATCGGTATTCGCCGCGCTATAACAAAGAAGCACTCAGCGGAAAATATTGCGTGCAATTCGTCTCGTTCAGGAATGATGCGCGGGGATTGACAGTACTGAAATGGTGGCGCGACCGCTGTATTGAATGGTGCTTTGCACGGTTTGAAGATGGGAAGTTCGGAGACCAAAAATATCTGGATGATTGGACGACTCGATTCGAGAATATCCATGAACTTCAACATCTTGGCGGTGGAATGGCGGCGTGGAATATCCAACAATATGAAGTCGACGAAAAAAATGGTAAATTAATCGGCATCGAATTACGCACAGGGCACAGATTTCCAGTGATCTTTTATCATTATCATTATCTCCGGTTTCTCGATGGTGATCGGATTGAACTGGGACGGAGAGTGCTGTCGGACAATGTTATACAAAAACTATATGTTCCATATCTGAAAGCATTGGAAATGGCAAAACAAGAGATCAATCGAATAGACCCATCGTTCGATCCTCATGGTACATCCAGCTCTCCATTTTCATGGAAAACACCGATCCTATTTTTGTATCGAAAGATTTTCGGCATTTATCATATTTATTCGAAAAGCCGATTTATCTCATCCATTGACTGACTGACAAATAGATTGCAGACAAAAAATATTTATGGCATATCTGCTTCAATTAAAAACTCATTCCGATAAACGCGGCAATCTTACGGTAATAGAAAAAGAGATACCGTTTACAGTGAAGCGGACCTTTTATATTTACGGGGTCGATGACTCAATCCGTGGCGGCCACCGGCATCATACAACATATCAAGCGTGTATCTGTGTGCATGGCAGCTGCACCGTCTCCAATAATGACGGTTCGGTGAAACAGGATTTCATTCTCGATCATCCGAGCAAATGCTTGATCTTGGAACCGAAAGATTGGCACACAATGCATCATTTCACTCCCGAAACGGTTTTTCTGGTATTTGCTTCCGAATTGTTTGATCCGAACGATTATATATACGAACCATACGCATGATCGATTACGAAAATCTCCGAAAAGCGAATGAAGCGTTTTTTGACGAATATAAAAATTCATTCTCAGGAATGTTGGACAGCGGCTGGTTCATTCTCGGCAATGCTGTGAAGAGCTTCGAACAAGAATTTGCAGCATGGAACCGTAACAAATATTGCGTCGGTGTTGCGAACGGTTTGGATGCACTTATTCTTTGCCTGCGGGCACTGAATCTTGAGCAGGGAAGTGAAGTGATTGTTCCTTCCAACACATACATCGCTACGATTCTTTCCATTCTCCATTGCAACCTGGTCCCGGTCCTAGTCGAACCTGATATTGCTACGTATAATATCGATCCTCATAAAATTGAATCAGCGATTACTAAAAAAACAAAAGCAATCATGGTTGTCCATTTGTACGGGAAATCGTGCACGATGGATGAAATAACAGCCATTGCTCAAAAACATCACTTGCCTATTATCGAAGATTGCGCCCAATCGCACGGGGCAAAGTACAAAGGGAAAATGACGGGAACGTTCGGTCATGGAGCATTCAGTTTTTATCCCACAAAGAATCTCGGATGCCTCGGGGACGGTGGAGCAGTGACTACTGATGATGAATCGTTCGCACAGAAAATCAGAATGTTCAGGAACTATGGCTCAGAAAAGAAATATTACAACGAAGTGGTTGGATACAATTCGCGACTGGATGAATTGCAGGCAGGATTCTTATCAATAAAATTATGTCATCTTGAAGAGATTACAGAACATAAGCGTGCTCTTGCCCAATTGTATCATGATGGATTGAAAAGTGATTATATTAAGCCGCAGGTCCATCAAGACTATTATGACGTTTTCCATATCTATAATGTCCGTCATCCGAAACGGGATATGTTGAAAGAATATTTACTAAAGAATGAGATTAAAACCGATATCCACTATCCGGTCGCTCCGCACAATCAAAAAGCAATGGTCGGCGTGCTGACAAAACAGTCTTTCCCGATTTCAGAAGAAATTCATGCAACAACGTTAAGTCTTCCAATCTCATATTGTCATACGAAGAGCGAAATTGAGCGGGTGATAGAAGTGATGAACGGATTTTGATCAGAGGAGCGAGTTCAGGATTTTCGCAAGTGATTCCGCAATTCCTTCTCTGCTGTATTGCTTAGCGTTGGACGCGTTCGGGTTGAGTGTTGTGAGCTGTTCAAAAATATCAGATTGAGCGTACGCATAGGGAAGTAGAATTCCAGCGTTTGCTTGCCGTAAGATCCCCTCGACTTCAGTATTATCATCCCCGAATGCAATAATGCGGTTTCCTGTCCGCAGATATTCGAACAGTTTTCCGGGAACATGGCGCTTTTCCGTCGCACAGACAATCAAATATGATGCTTTCATCATTTCCTGTACCACTTGGTGATAGGGAAGAAATCCGGCAAAATCAGTGTGTGCATCCAATCCGGCGGCAGCAACCGATTGTTTGATTCCGGGACTAACCGTTCCGACAAAGCGAAGCCGAAGATTTCTCCCCCGATCGATCTCCGCCCGGATATTTTTCCACAATCCTTCTGGATTTTGATAATCGAAAATATTTCCGGCATGCAGGATCACTTCTTGTTCTGTAGATTTTTTAGGTTCTGAATTTTCTAAAAAATTTTCTTCGTTGTAGCCCCAATATAAGACATGAGACTTTTTCTCTATCCAGGGATATTTCTTCAGATATTCTTCACGAGAACTTTGAGTCACAAAAATGATCTGCCGTGCATGTTTCATTGTGGACCGTTCGAAATGGCGGTCCAACGCAAGGGTAAGAGGATTGCGCTTGAAATCCTTGTAATACACAATGTCAACCCATGGATCGATCAACACTGGAATATGGGGAATTCCGAACTTCATGCTCAATTTCTTCCCAATCAGGTGGGAACTGTGCGGAGGTCCAATCGACACAATCGCTTTGGGACGGTGTGATGCGATAAGTTCTTTTCCGCCCCGTACGGCAGACAAATACCAGCCGACCCGCGCATCCGGAACGAACAGATTCATTCGAACCCAAATTGCCAGACGGTGTTTCCAATCAGTTGAGCTCAGCGAGATTGTTTCAGAGGCAATAAGTGGGGCATCAGAACTTTTACCGAGAAATTTTCTGTAGATGTCGAACGGTTCATTCGCCCTGGTCTTTACAACTTCGACCTCTTTCCCAACAACGTTCATCAGACTTTCGTCTTTGTGTGAAAAAGAATCTTCGTCTACCGTCAAAACACTTGGCAGCCAGCCAAACTTCGGCAAATGTTTCATAACAAACAACGGCCAGTGTAATGACGCTTTGCCGGAAGGAGGCCAGAAGTATGAAATGAAAAGGACGTTATTCATCGGTGTTATTTTGTCAACCACAGGTCAGCGATCGATTCGCCTTTCCATTTCAAATCCAGAAGAAGATCACATACTTCACGGACAGCACCGTGGCCGCCTTCAGCCTGTGTGACAAAGTCAGCAATTTTCTTGTTGATCTTGGTGGCGTTGGAAGGGGCGGCGGCAAAGCCCGCTTTTTTTAATACGGGAAGATCGTTGATATCATCGCCGATATATGCAAGTTCCTGCCATGTCAGCGAATATTTTTTTAGCAGCTCTTCAACGGCAGCCACTTTATTGATCACGCCTTGATAAATATCGGTCACCTTCAAACGTTCAGCGCGCCGTTCCACAATTTTTGTCTTTTCGGTGGTGACAATGGCTACGATATAACCGGCCTTTTGCATTAAACTGATCCCCATTCCGTCACGAATGGAGAATTTTTTCAGTTCAATCCCTTCGTCGGAATAATATGCTCCGCTGTCGGTCAGCACACCATCCACGTCTGTTACCAGGATCTTAATTTTCTTGAGTTTTGCTGTAAGAGTCTTATTCATAAGTCCATAATTGTTCTTGTGTTCCACAAACTACGAAATATTTTGTTCATCCCAAAGAAAGAGAAAGAAAGGGTAGTGTCTTAATTTGAAACTTCAGAATAACGTCATGTCACGAAGTGATGACTTCGTCACTGACGGATGTCAGCATCTTTACTATTAAAAGATGCCGAAGCGAGTTCTGCTTGACGCTATTTGTTAAATTAAAAACACTACAAAAGAAAGGGTACTGGAACAATTTAAGATATAGTGTTGGTGGCGGAAGACGCGCGGAGCAAAAAAAGGGGACCGATTGCTCAGGAAGACTCTACTTGCTAATGCATAATAACCAAACTAAGACACGACCAAAGAAAATCTATTTAAAATGAAAACCCCGGACATAGCGGTCCGGGGCAAGCATGTATTCTTGTTGATTTGCTTTAAATGACAGATTTTAATTCCTGCGTGAATCTCTCTTTGGATTGCAATCCGACAAGTTTTTTTACGATCGCACCGTTCTTATCCACATAGAATGTAGTTGGATAGCCTCGCAATCCGCCGATTGCCTGTTGCAGGTCTCCCTGATTATCGATGACAATCTGATACGGTACGCTGTACTCTTTCGTGAATGAAGTGACGAGGTCCATGGCATCATCTCCCAGGTCGGCGGAGATGCCGATGAACAACGCGCCCTGCGGCTCGAATTCCTTACTTAACTCCACAAGGTCCGGAGTTTCTTTTATACACGGTCCGCACCACGTAGCCCAGAAATTCAGCACCACCGGTTTTCCTTTTGAATATTCTGCAAACGATATCTTTTTTCCGGTTTCATCGAACCACGAAAAGTTTGGGATTTGATTGTTCCCGGCGGTCTCTATGGTTTGCAACAAGGACACATTTTTTTTGTACTGAGGTGCCGGTTGCTGTTGTTGTGCGGATTGCTGCGGATCGGTCTTAGGTTGGCAGGCAGAGAGGGTCAATGCCAAAAGAGCAATGTATAACTGTTTCATTCCTTTATATCCTTTTCGGTAAGTAATGCTATCAATTCGTTCTTATCCATTTTGCTGACTGCGGAGCAAAGAGTATTCTTATACCGCCATAGCACGATCGTCATGTTATCTGAAAGGTCGCGAATATACCAATCGGTCTTTTCCAATTCCTCGCGTGCTTCATCCGGTAAACCGATCGTATGTCCGTCCATTGCTTCGTTCATGGACGCCTGGTAGATATAGATAATGTCTTTATCGCCGACCCGGTAGACAACATGCGCGAGTTTTACACCGTTGAAACTGGAAAGTACGCCGGCACAGGAACTGCACCCTTTCATCTTCGGCACGTTTACGTCGAACGTCACTTCTTTCGTCAGGAACGAATGTACATCCTCTTCGGTACTGATTAACTGCGGTTTAATGGAACCGCCGATCACCGCCTGATAATTCTTGACCGACTGTAAAATAATGTTCGCATCATCAGACATACCGGCGTTCGACGGTGCGAACAACGAATACAATCCGACAGTTACTGCGGCAAACGCTACCACAGCGATAACTGGATTCAATTTGAATCCGAAGAGTTTCTTAAACCACGAAGAGTGGGACCGATTCAGGGTGGCGTTTACAATTGCATAATAAACATCTGCAGGGACACGTTCCTGTTTGAGCTTTTCGTGTATGATGTTCTTTGCAGATAGGAGTGAGAAATATTCGAATTGACAATGCGGACAGACACGGGTATGCTTCATCAGTTCGTCGGCGCGTTCTTCGGAAAGTCGTTTGTCGACGGCTTCGCAGACGCATTCTTTGAATTCATTGCAATTCACACGAACACCTTACTATCAATAATTAATCGTTGGCCTCTTTACCAATGAAACCGCGCTGTTTTGCGTAGTCGTACAATTTCACATATAACAATTTTCGTCCGCGATGGAGCCGGGAACGAACTGTACCGACAGGGATCTGTAAAAATTCCGCTATCTCCTCATATGCCAGACCTTCAATATCGCACAAGATCACTACCGTTCTGAACTCTTCCGGAAGCGACTCGAGCGCTGCCGAAACATCGTCATCGAGCAGCTGTCCGAACATCTTTTTTTGAAGATCATTATCATCGCTGTTCCGGTCACGGACAAGATTATAGAAACCTTCGATCTCTTCGTAATCGACCTTGTCCGGCTCCTTCACTTCCTTGCGGTACACGTTGATGTACGTATTTTTCATTATTCTAAACAGCCACGCCCGCAAGTTCGTTCCTTGTTCGAACTTATTCCAGAATCGATATGCTTTCAGGAATGTTTCCTGAAGCAGGTCGCTGGCATCTTCCTTGTTTCCGGTCATCCGCAGGGCGTAATTGTACAGCACTTCCATATGGGGAAGCGTTTGCTGTTCAAATTCTGCATGACGAGGATCTTGCGGAATAACTGCGGAAAAGATTGGGAACATGGATGCTCATATACTTGCGACCGCCGGTATTGAAACACTCCAGCATTGTGCGCAAGTTCCGATAAATATAGGATGAATAATAGGATTAACTTAGCAAAATCTTTGTCCAGTATCAATAATTGAGTCCAATTTGACATCTTGCTCACCGTAGAGAAGATTGCTATATTCTAGGCAAGTCATTTTTTCATATTTCAGATATCAATGAGAATTGTGTTGATGGTTTCTGCGTCTCTGGACAAGTTCGGATATTGTTCCACTGTATCACTTCCGCCAGTTGATTCCGCGTCATCCACTGCAATCGCAGTTCGTCAGTCTGTCCATACTTCACTGCCGACTAGTCGTTCCACATGATAATGCAGTTAAGGAGAGAATGATGTCATGAAATACAATCCCAATCATTTAATGATTTCGAACAATAGGAAAACCATATGAACATAGCCATCCCCAAAGAGAATTCAACCGTCGAACAGCGCGTTCCAGTGCTGCCGGTGACAGTTGAAAAATTGGTGAAAAAGGGAGCGACGATCACCGTCGAAGCAGGACTTGGCGCCACGCTTGGTATTACGGATACCGAATACAAGAAAGCCGGAGCGGTTATTGAGAAGAACCGGAAAAAACTGGTTGCTTCCGGCGATATCGTACTGCGCCTGCGAAAACCGGATGCTAAAGAGCTTACCGGTATGAAGAAAGGAGCGATCCATGTCAGTTATCTGGATCCATTCAACGAACCAAAACTAATTGCAGATCTGGCTAAGAAGAATATTTCCGCTGTCTCCATGGAAATGATCCCGCGCTCCACCCGTGCACAAAAGATGGATGCGCTGAGCTCGCAGGCGAGCCTGGCGGGATACGCTGCAGTACTGGTGGCGGCGAACACTATTCAAAAGATTTTCCCGATGATGATGACCCCGGCAGGTACGATCCAGCCGTCCAAAGTATTCGTCATTGGCGCGGGTGTTGCAGGCTTGCAGGCTATCGCAACGGCAAAACGTCTCGGTGCTAAAGTTGACGCTTTCGATACCCGTCCTGTTGCAAAGAATGATGTGCTTTCCCTCGGTGCGAAATTCGTGGAGATTGATCTCGGTGAAACTGGACAAACTGCGCAGGGATATGCGAAAGCATTGACGGAAGAACAGCTGAAGAAACAGCGCGAAGTGATGAAACAATATTGTGCTGCTGCCGATGTCGTTATCACCACGGCACAGGTGTTTGGACGCAAAGCACCGGTTATTGTCACAAAGGAGATGGTCGAAGCGATGAGACCCGGCAGCGTTCTTGTAGACCTCGCGGTGGAAACGGGAGGAAACGTGGAAGGCGCTATTGCAGGGAAGATCGTGGAGAAGAACGGCGTGAAAATTATCGGCATCAAAAACATGCCCGAACGCGTTGCCATGAATGCCAGCTTGATGTATTCCAACAATCTGTACAATTTCCTGGAAGAATTCTGGAATAAAGAAACAAAGCAATTCGACCTGAAACTGGACGACGATATCATCAAAGGCTGTTTAATAACGCACGGCGGAAAGATCGTTCATCCGAACTTTGCGCCGAAAAAAAATGAAAAAAAATAATCACGCCGGCAACGGCGCCAACGTACGTTGGACTTTCCACGAGGAGAACCTATGAATAATGAGTTTATACCACTAATTTATATCCTGATTCTGGCCGGCTTTGTCGGCTTTGAGATTATCAAGAAAGTAACCCCCACGCTGCATACACCGCTGATGTCCGCGACCAATGCGATCTCCGGTATTTCGCTGGTCGGCTCGCTCGTCGCCGCCGGGAGTGATCACTTCACGGGACAGATGCTGGGTTTGGTTGCTGTGACCGCTGCGACGATTAACGTCGTCGGCGGATTCATGATTACGGAGCGAATGTTGAAGATGTTTAAGAAGAAGGAGAAGAAATCATGAATTATTCCATGGAAATTGTCTATCTCATCTCTTCTATCTTGTTCATCCTTGGATTAAGGGGGCTCAGCCATCCTGAGTCGGCGCGGCGCGGTATGCACATGGCCGAAATCGGTATGTTGCTTGCCGTTGTCGGAACGCTTGTCAGCGGCCGCATTCTCACTTGGGAATGGATCATCACCGGTATTGCGATCGGTTCTGCAATCGGTGCCGCAATGGCCATCTTCATGCCGATGACCGCGATGCCGCAACGAATTGCACTCTCACATGCTTTCGGCGCACTAGCAGCCGTACTTGTGGGTGTGAACGAATATATCGAAAAGAGTCATCTTGGCGAACTATCGCAGGGACTGATGAGCGCGATCGGATTTGAATTGCTCTTCGGTGCGCTGACGGTAACCGGCAGTTTGATGGCATTCGGTAAGCTGAATGAAATGATCAAAGGCGCTCCCATCACGTACAAAGGACAGAATATTGTCAACATCACTTTGTTCTTCGTGACGGTTGGTATGTTTGTCTATCTAATCTTCTTCCCGTACGATGTCACTATTTTCTATACTATGATCGCTCTGTCGTTCCTCATTGGCATCTTCATTGTTATGCCGATTGGCGGCGCTGATATGCCGGTGGTCATCTCTCTGATGAATTCCTACGCGGGGCTTGCGGCCGCGGCAACAGGTTTTGCCATCGACAATAAAGTGTTGATTATTGCCGGATCGCTGGATGGTTCGTCCGGATTCATTCTTTCCATTATCATGAGTAAAGCGATGAACCGGTCATTCTCCAACGTATTGTTCGGTGCCGTGGGAAGTCCGCAAGTGGATACGTCTAAACTGCATGAAGAACGACCGATTACACGGTTCGGGATCGAGGATACGAAATTCATTCTTGAACAAGCGGAACGCGTTGTGGTTGTTCCTGGATATGGTATGGCGGTTGCACAGGCACAGCATACGGTTCGTGAATTGAGCGATGAGCTGGAAAAACGCGGCATTAAAGTGGAGTTTGCCATTCATCCCGTGGCCGGTCGTATGCCTGGTCACATGAACGTGCTGCTGGCGGAAGCAAATGTTTCCTATGATCAATTGCTGGAAATGGAAGTGATCAATCCAACGATGGACACCGTTGATGTGTGTATCGTAATTGGAGCCAACGATGTAGTGAATCCTGCCGCCCGCACGGATAAAGGCAGCCCGATCTACGGTATGCCGATTATCAACGTGGACAAGGCAAAGACGGTCATCGTCATGAAACGTTCTATGGCTACAGGATTTGCCGGCATCGAAAATCCTCTCTTCTACGAACCAAATACGAAGATGCTTTTCGGCGATGCGAAGAATGTGATGCAGGAATTAGTAGCAGAATTTAAGAAGGGTTAATGGAGAGAAGCTGCAGAACGATGCAAAAATTGTTCTGCCATATTATTGCAGGAGACGACCAGACGGTCGTCTCTTTTTTTAAACAAAAGGTACGGTGTCCACGTATGTCCTCGAACAATTCTGAATATCTTCTCGGTGCTAATCAATCGGAGTTCGACCGGCTGCAATTTCAGCACAGCGTCTGGCGCTCCAATACGAATGCGTTCTTTGACAGGCTTGGCGTGGGAAAGGGTTTGCACTGCCTTGATGTTGGCGCGGGACCCGGTTTTGTCTCGTTCGAGCTTCGGGATCGAGTCGGAGAGACGGGATCGGTAACCGCACTGGAACCTTCGACGATGTTTCTGCAGTGGTTCGAGAAACACATTGTGCAGAAACAATGGAAAAATGTTTATGTGTTGAACGGCACCGCGGAAGATACCGAACTACCCCGGGAACAGTTTGATTTTATCTTCGTCCGTTGGGTGATTGCGTTTGTAGCGCAGCCGGAGAAATTCCTTACGCAGCTCCTTTCGGCGCTAAAACCGAACGGCATCATCGCTATACAGGATTACTATTATGAAGGATTATCGGTCTATCCGCGGGGCGGGGCGTTTGACTGCATGGCCGATGTTGTTCGCGCTTATTACCACACTGCAGGCGGCGATCCGTACATCACCGGAAAGATCCCGGCATGGTTCAAACACTATGGTCTGCAGACAATCGACTATTCACCGCATTCCTATGCCGGCGGACCGGAGAGCCCGATTATGGAATGGGCACATCGGTTTTTCTCAACACATATTCAGCATATGGTAGAGAAACAGGTGGTAACACAGCAGAAAGGGGATGCGATGCTGGCGGACTGGCTGGAGCACCGTAACAATCCGGATGCACTCTTCTTTTCACCAATCGTTGTTGATGTTGCCGGGAGAAAAAATCAATAACCGCAGGAACCATAGTTGTGCGGTGATTATTGAAAACAAAAATGCCCATCTGACGATACAGACGGGCATTTTCGTTTCAGTGATCCACTGATGAAGCATTCTACTATTTCATTTCACTCACCATTGTGCCGCCTCCCATTGCCGCGGGCATCGTTGCTTCGCTTCTTACCATAGTTCGGTCTGCAGCATTCACCCAATATAACGATTTCATGTTATCCCCCTCTCCGTGGCCGACCTCAATTTTGAATGTTTCAAAAATACCTTTGGCATTTGTCACTGTTTCTTTTCCGAGCACTTTTAACGAGATGTTCTTTGCCGATGCCGTCATCATATCGAAGGACGAATAGATTGTTTGATATCCTTCTTCCAGCGGAAGCGTCGAAAGAATCACGCTCACTGATGATGAACTCGGCATCGTCGGACCCTGCACCGAAGCGTTGATCGGCATTGTTTGACCGCCGGATTGAATATTTCCCGTCACCGTTTTATCTGTAAAGGTAAAGGATACCGTCGCAGGTCCTTGCTGCACCTGCTGCCGGATGGGCCACAGTGTAACCGCATCATAATCAACTGTATCAACGGCATTGCCCATAGCTCCGCTGGAAGTTTCGATGATTCGGAGAACTTCCTTGCCGTTGTATTTTGCTTTCGACACCGAGCGTGTCATGGTCATCGCCATTTGTTGACCGCGCATCGTTATCGTAATGTCGTACACTGTCGTTCCTTCGGTTATGAGAGCCGGATTGAAGAGAAGTGGCGATGCGACAGCGGGAGACGGCGTGCTTGCTTTCGGCATAGTTACGGTCGCAACGTCAACAGTAATCTCATCCAGTTTCTTTTGGATATCTGCCGGGATGTTGTCCTGTACGCGGCCGCCGAGATGTTTCGCAAAGAATTTTTCCATTGCAACGATCATCGCCAGCCGATTTTCCCTACCTTGAAATCCATGACCTTCGTCAGGAGCGACCATGTATTCAACCTGTCTGCCAAGGTCGCGAGTTGCTACCACGATCTGATCTGCTTCTGCTTTCTTCACTCGCGGATCGTTTGCTCCCTGTACAACATACAACGGCGCTATAATATTCTTTGCAGAGTTCAATGGTGATTGTTCTTCCAACATTTTTTTCTCTTCCGGATTCTCCATATCTCCCACACGTATGGCAAATGTTTTTCGCATTGGTGCCCAGTAAGGAGGAATCGAATTGAGCAGTGTAATAATATTGGAAGGACCCACGATATCGAATCCGGCTGCATACAGATCCGGTGTGAATGTCAATCCCGCAAGCGTTGCATAACCGCCGTACGAGCCTCCGCCGATAGCAATTTTCTTCGGATCTGCGATACCTTCTTTAATCAAATAATTTACTCCGTCAGTAATATCGTGCTGCATTGCGCCAATACCCCATTGTTTGTTGCCCGCGTTCAAAAATTTCTTGCCGTATCCTGTTGATGCACGGAAGTTTGGCTGCAACACTGCATAGCCGCGGTTGGCAAAAAATTGTGCATACGCATGATATCCCCACGTATCCCGTCCCCACGGACCGCCGTGAATCCACATAATAACGGGAAGATTCTTTGCCGGGATTCCTTTGGGAACGGTGAGATATGCCGGGATAGTCATACCATCGCGTGCTTTGTAACGGACAGGTTTCATTGGTGCGAGATTCTCACTCGGCAGGTTTGGACGCGACTTATAGATCAGCGTTGCTTTCTCCGTTTTGGTATTGTAAATGTATCGGGAGCCGGGATCGACGTCGCTGGCGACGCTGACCATCCACAATGTTTCATCTTCGGTCATACCACTGAGTCCGATCTCGCCGGGAGGAAGTGCCTTTTGCATCTTCTTATAATTCGATTCGAATTGTTTATCTTTAAAATAGATGCGCAAACGGTCCCCAAGGTAGAACGTTGCCAGCAGCTTATCAGTTTTATCAGAGAATATTGATCCGCTGAAATCGACCTCCTTCAACGGATCCTTTTCAACAATGGTCGACTTTAGAGTTTTCAGGTCGAACAGTTCAAATTGCTGTTTGTCGATCTTTCCTTTGTTGGTGGTGATATAAATCTTTTTATCATCGGGAGTGAAACGGATCGTACCGAACGATTCTTCGGAAGTGGCAGAATATATCGGAACGAGTTTATCGCCTTCAACGGAAAGTAATTCTGTTCCCCCGTCCGGAGTTTGCCTCAATCCCAACCGCACATTCCCTTTGTTATCGATATCCCAACCGGCAATGTTCTCATCATTCTTCCGCAGAAGTGTTTTTTCGCCCGATTCAATATTCAGCCGGTAGACATCATGCAGTTCCGGCTTCCGGTCATTCAAGCCGATGATGATCTCGTTCGGAGTTTTTCTCGGAACATCGTAGATGTACGCCCGGACCTTTTCCATTGGTGTCAGATCGCGTGCCGCGGGGACCGGGTCTCCCTGGTCTGCCGGGTTAACGGCATAAATACGGAAATTTTCATCTCCGCCTTTATCCTGAACGAAAAGGATGTATTTCCCGCCGCGCGACCAGAAGTACGACGAGATCGGCCGTTTGGTATCATTGGTGACTGGACGGGCTTTTTCGAATGCCTCGTCGATTCCTTTGATCCATATATTTCGGATTCCGTTGAACGGTTTGATAAATGAAATATATTTTCCATCAGGAGAGAGTTGGGCGCCGGAGATTTCTGGGTCTCCGAAAAAGAGTTCCCGATCGATGATCGGTGGGAGTTGTGAATACATGATTCCTGTAAGGATTAAGGTGAATAGAATAGAAAGCAATAGCTTCATACAACCTCCTGCCAGACGTTTTGAAATGGAGTAATTATGAACTAAATTGAAATGAAGGTAAGGAAAGTTTGTCTTAGAAAAAGGACTTTTATTGATGCGAAAAACAGTGATTTTACTAGCTCTATTGTGTTTTTATGGCACAGCCCAAACTATCCGCCCATTGCAGGAATCTGCCGTAATTAGTACGGTAGATTATTATGAATCTGCCTATAAACTCTATGGCACCGCTTTGCGAACAGCGTTGCATAACATTATTAAAGGGCATACGGTCGTTTCATATGCCTCGCTTTGGACACATATGCAGACAACGGATAAAAAACCGAACGGGAAAGTGTGGGACATGTATTCTGATGTTCCTGGAGGAACGCTTCCCTATGAATTCACATTTTCTACTGATCAATGCGGTTTGTACAGCGTTGAAGGGGATTGCTACAATCGCGAACACTCTTGGCCGAAAAGCTGGTTCAATGATGTAAGCCCGCCATATTCGGATTTGTTCCATCTCTTTCCGACAGACGGTAAAGTGAACGGCATACGAAGTAATTATCCGTACGGGAATGTCGGAGTGGTGAATACGGTTTCGTTAAATGGAAGCAAACTTGGACAGTCTATCGTTCCGGGATATTCCAAAACAGTTTTTGAACCGATCGATGCCTACAAAGGAGATCTTGCCCGCGCACAGATGTATATGTCAGTCCGCTATTATTTAGAGGATGGTACCTGGAGTTTCAGCGATGCGACGAATAAATCGGATCTGGTTTCATGGTATGCAGGATTACTCTATTCGTGGCACATCAAGGACTCTGTCAGTACGAAGGAGATCAACCGCAATCAGGCGGTGTACGGAATTCAGAAAAACCGTAATCCGTTCATCGATCATCCGGAATTTGCCGCCGAGATCTGGCAGACCGGAATGGCACCTGCACTTGTTTCGATCAGCAGTCCGACAGTGACAACAGTGATCCTCGACTTTTCCCGCTATCTCGATTCGACGGCAGCGGTCACGAAAGAGAATTTTATCATCGACCATTCGGTTGGAACTGCTGCGGAAGTCACATGGGGAGTGAACGGGGATATTTCGCAGATTATGGTGACAACGTCTCCGTTGAAACCGGAGACGACGTACACACTGCAGATAAAAAACCTGAAGAGCATCAACAACGTGCCGATGCCGGAGACGAGTATCACGTTCAAAACATCCGGCATTACGGCTGCGCCTTCTTCACAAAGCGTTCCTCACTCGTTCATTCTGGAACAGAATTTTCCAAATCCGTTCAATCCGTCGACGGAGATCCGCTTCACACTTCCCGTGTCTGGATTTATAACACTCAGGATTTTTACTGTGCTCGGTCAAGAAGTGAAAGTGCTGCTGGATGGAAAACAGGAAGCGGGAAGTCATCGTGTCCATTTCGCTGCCGACGATCTGCCGTCCGGATTGTATTTCTATTCGTTACAGTCCGGCAGCAATGTGCAGACAAAAAAAATGACGTTCCTTAAATAGGGACTACGAGCAGCCGTTTCACCGCGTGAATTGGTTCGAATAAAAAGATAATTCGTCATAATTATAGGGGGATAGGTTATGTACGGTCTGGATAATGCCTCTCGCGAAGCCATCCAAAAACATCTGCGGACAGCAGATGAATATTTCAGGGTGAAGAATTTTGATGCGGCACTTGCAGAAATTGAAAAAGCCTTGACTTATGATCCGCGCAATATGCTTGCACGGAACTTCATGGAAAAAGTGAAGCTGGCATTGAAACAAGGGCAGTCTGCCGCTGCTTCGCCGGCCGGTGCGAAACACCTTACTCCGGAAGAAAAGATGAAGCTGATCCCGGCGTTATTTAAGGATATTGAACAGCTGCTGTCAAAGAAGGATTTCCACCGCGCGAAGGAAAAGGTCAATGAGATACTTTCCATTGATCCGGAAAATTTTTATGCGAAAGCATACCTCGACAACATCAATCAGCGCCAAATGACCCACGTTGCCGAAGTTGCGAACGTGATTCAATCTTCGCCGACGGAATCGTCATCGTCGCGAGAACAGCTGCCGAAAGGAAGTCTGTTCATGTACAGAGAGATGTTGAAAGAGTTCTGGTTTGATGGGAAGATCAGTAATGATGAAGCGATGCAATTACAATCCGTGCGCGATCTTTTCGGAATTACCGTAAAAGAGCATACGGAGATCGAACGGGAAGTTAAGGTTCAGGCGTATGTGGAAGCGCTGCAGATGGCGTGGAAGGACGGCATCGTCACCGAGAATGAGCAAAAGGTGCTGGAAATGATGCGGCAGCGATATTCCATCTCTGCAGAAGAGCATCTCTCTGCGGAATTGAAGATCGACGAAGCCCGCTTATCCCGTTCCAGCAAAGGGACGATTCTGCTGGTAGACGGCGATATGGAGACACTCACCAGCATGATCGGTGAACTGAAACGGCGAAATTACGAAATACTGGTAACTCATTATATCGATGACGCGCTGAATGTTTTGATCAACCGGACACCGAATATCATTATTAGCGAAATCTTTTTTGAGGAGAAAGGCGTGGATGGTTTTTCTTTCTTCAAGAAACTGGAGCAGCTGCCGCACCTGAAGCATATTCCATTCTTCTTTATGTCGGCATTCGACGACGACAAGGTGATTCGTGCCGGTATCCGGCTGGGTGTCGATCATTACTTCCATAAACCGCTGGATATGAAATTCCTGATGGCTGAAATTGATGTGGCATTAAGATCGCAGAAGAAGTGAAAGTGTTATCACATGACTGTCATCTGTCAGATGACAGTCATGTTTTTTTATCACCGTACATCATACCGTAAAAACCTTACAAACGCACCGGCAAAGACCGCAAGTGAAAAGATCCCCAACAGACCAACATCGATAATCGCCGGAATCGCCGCATCCCTGAACGAGTGTGCCGGGTGTTCGAACTGAGGCATATCGGAAATATCCAGCACGCCTTTTTCCCGCCCGGTATCGATCTTCACTCCGGTATCGCTGTTCATCTCGATCCGGATCCCGCCGATACCGCCGCTCTCTTTTTGTTTCTTATCCTTGTAGGAAGTGAAGAGAGGACGGAAATCGTTCAATGCATCCTCATACCGTGTCTTTAAAGCGATATCTGTTCCTGTAAGGTTCATCGCCGCAAGTTGAAATGCAGAGGCGGGGGAGAAACGGGAAAGAGTAAATGCGAACCGTTCCTGTTCAGATTTCTTGTTCCGTACGTCATCGTTCACTTTCTTTGTGAACGCATCGATATCTTGCTGTACCTGTTTGCGGTCGTTGTCATCTTCTTCCATCCATTGCCACATCTTTTCCTCGCGGTATGTTTCGCGTTCTTCTTTGCTCAATCCGTTTGTCGGAGCGTTTCGCGCCTTCCATTTATCCTGCATCACCTGCTCGTACTGCGTCCACCGATCCTTACTGTACGCATCGCGCTGTCCTTCAATCTCCGCAACGGTCGGTACGTTAATGATCTGCCCTGCAACCGTCGCCCCCGCCCGCGGGAAGATGAACACCAGGCAAACCCAGACAACAAGGGAAAAGAGAAAAGAAACGGATGAACGTTTCGTCGTTGTCGACAGGAAAAGTCCGAGCGCAATGAAGAATGTCTGATACAACAATGCGGCGCCAAAGAGGGCTGTTAATTTCAACCAATGATCGTTTGTCATGGGTACATTCCATACAAGCAGCAGCAAAACGGAGAGCAATAACGGAAGAAGGAGCGGTATCGCCAATCCCAGCCACGCACCGATGAATTTACCAGTAATATACTGTGTTCGCGGAACGGCGTTGGAGAATATTAATTGCAGGGTTCCCCGCTCCGCTTCGCCGTTCACCGCATCAAATGTAAACAGAATGGCAAGCAGCGAAAAGACCACAGTGACGATAAAAGCAAAATCGATGAAACGGAAAACCGCATAGATCGGGTCGTCGCTGTACGTGCTGTGTGTCAGTTTAATACTGTTGAAACTGTTTATGCCGGAGATTCTGCCGATGTCGTTGTGCACGCCGGAGACAAAAATCTGCATTGGATCCGGTTTCCGGAAGATCTTGTTGTTCAGCGCCATCCACCCGCGCGCCTCCCGCATTTCCTGTTGAACCAGCTGTGTGCTGGTCTCATACTGTCGCGTGGCATTGTTGAATTGTCCGATCCCGACGACGACGCTGAGCAGGAGTAACACCGTAACGACAGCGAAGGTCAAAGTGAATTTCGGACTGAAGAAGATATTCTTTAATTCGTGCGTAATGATGTAGGAAAGCATGGCCGCTCCATAATTGAATTGTGTCGCCGTCCCGGCGTTGCTCACCGGACGTCATAATACTTGAAAGAAATAAACGCTCCGGCAAAGAACAGCAAATTGAACGCTGCAAGGATTCCTGTATAGCCGGCATAATACCCGATTCCCGAAATGGCGGATAAGGGTGCAAACTCGAATTGCGGAAGCTCACTGATATTAATTGGTTTTGGCTTTTCCGCATTATCGTCGCTTACCATGCGAAAGACCATGGAAAATCCTCCGGTGTTCATCCCGGTCTTCTCCTTCATGAACGCGGCGTATTGCTGCTGATAATTCTTCGCTTGAGAAAGATAATGCTGTTCGAGTCGAAGCGAGGTCCCGGTCGCCTCAGATGCCGACAACGAGAATAATGCCGACGGCGAGATTCCGGAAAAGAACAGTGCCAGTTGTTGCTGCTCCGCTTGTCGGTTCATCCGGTCTTCGTTCAACCGGGCGGCGAGCTCGTTGAATTTCTTTTCCCGTTCATCAGCAAGATCCTGCATGAATTTGTTGAAGGCAGTCATCACTTCCTGCATGTTATCCGTTTTGGGAGGAGAGAACGCGCTCATCTTTTCCCTATCTTCGTTCCAGACCTGGGACATGAACCTGCTTTTTTGTGAATTAATTTCATCCAAACTCGGCACATCCACGAAAAGATCGGCGCCAATCACAGACAACCGCGGAATGATCATCACCGTCATGATCCACAATGACAGCAGAACAAGGAAGGAGGTGGATGACCGCTCGGTCTTTGCAGATACAGAGAGCGAAAGAGAAAGGAAGGCTCCGATCGATAACATTCCTGCTACGATGATCAGAAAAAGCTTGAACCATTCATCGCTGGTAAGGGCAATATTGAATACCGGCAAAAAAAGGATACCGGCCAATATCGGGATCAGCAGAGGGACGGCAAGCGCCAGAAACGATCCGACGAACTTTGCGACCACATAGTACCCGCGCGGGACTGCATTGGAGAATGTCAAACGGAGTGTTCCGCGTTCCTTTTCTCCGTTGATCAGGTCATATCCGAACAGAATCGCAAACAAGGAGAGGACGATGGAAAAAATAAAATCGAGATCCAGAAACCGGAACATGGCGAAGATCGGATCATCGCCGTACCGGCTGTCTTCACTCCGTAATTCGCCCCGTCCGCGCACTTCAATCGTCCGTCCGATGTCATTGGAGATACCGTTCACCAATGTTGCCAACGGCTGCGGTGGAAGGAAAATCTTGTATTCATGCACACGGACCCAGTCGGTGATCCCTTCGTATTGCCGCACATTTGCCCTCTTCGAAGCCTCGTACTGAGATTGTGCAATCTGATAGTTTTTAACGCCAATATAAAATGATAACAGGATCAGTACGGAACAAATGCTGAACGTGATGGCAAATTTTGTGGATCCGATGATATCTCGAAGTTCTTTTTCGATGATGAGTTTTAGCATAGGTGTTTCCTTTTGTTGGAGCTTCAGTTGATCTGCAGTCGACGGATACGTTTACTCGTTTATGCCTGCCATATAATTCATGTACAATTTCTCAAGATCTTCTCCCGAAAGTTCTGAACGCTTCTTTTGCATCACCAGATGTCCCTGGCGCATGATACCAATGGTGTCTGCAGATTCTTTCGCCCGGAAGATATCGTGGGTGGACATCAATATCGCTTTCCCTTCGTTTCGCAGTGATTCCAACAGCTGCATAAATTCAAATCCCGATTTCGGATCGAGTCCGGAGGTCGGTTCATCCAGCAGGATGGCAGGGGCATCTTTCAAAATGGCAATGGCGATGCCGCACTTTTGCCGCATTCCCTTTGAGAATTCCCTCAGTTTCTTATCATGTGCTTCATCCTGCAGTCCAACCCGAAGCAGCACCGTGCGGTAATCATCCTTCGTGTAATGGGTCTTTCCACCAAGCCGGACGAAATAATCCAGATTCTGCAGGGCGGTGAAGTTTGTATAGAGCATCACATTTTCGGACACGAACGCGACATGTTTCTTTGCTTTCAACGGTTCCACATGGGTCGGAATTCCTGCAATGCGCGCCTCGCCCGATGTCGGTTCGAGGAAGTTCAGAAAGATGTTGATGGTGGTCGTCTTTCCAGCGCCGTTGCCCCCGAGCATGGCAAAGATCTCTCCCGGGTGGACAGAAAACGAAATATTGTCGACGGCAAGTGCACCGTCCTCATACCGTTTTGTCAGATCGACCGCTTCAAGCAGTGGCAGGTGTTCCATAATACATTTCTCCTTGATAAATGAAAGAAACAATTTTCAGTAGTTCATCTCTTTGACAGTTTGATACCATACCAGACGATTCCCGCGACAACGCCTAAGATCAGGAGCACAACGATGAGAGTGCCGAAGACATTCGTTTCCGCCTGGATCTCTGCTGTGATCGTTTTATCCTCTCCGTTGACAGGCTGATTGTCGGACAACGCCGTCGTTCGTAATCGTATTTCGTAGCGACCGGTTGCGATGCCGGAAGGAGGAGTAAATTCCAACGAGATCCGTTTTTCTTCGGAAATATCGAGGGATTGGATCACCATCGGATCGATCTTCTTCGTCCAGTTCAGTGGTACATCGGCTTCGATCTTTAAATTATCCAGCCTTCGCGTCCCTTCATTAACGAGCTCAACGGATAGCTGCACCTTTCCATCCGGCATGATGGAGTGGAACAACTGTTGAGCGCGGACAAGAAGCCTTCCTTTCCCGCGGGGGACTAGCTCCAGTTTTACATAACCGATTTGCAGTTTTTCGACCTCATCCTGAGTCCACAGACGCGAGGCGACATTCTTAAATTCATCCATCCGGTCGCGCGGGATCACCAACACGAAAAAGAGAATCGGTTTGTCCATCCTGATCTCGTCCGTGGGACGGTCGGGAAGTGAAACATCCAGCGCAGCCCGGCGGGTGTTGGCATTTTCCAGGAATTTGAATTGACTCAATCGCGCACCTGTTTGCGGATCCTTAAAATACCTGTTCAATTGCTGCGGCAGGTTCACCACTTCCAGTGCGAAGGTGTTGGACGTACCGCTGAACAGTTCAAGTGTCAGATCGTAGGTTGCAGTTTTACTCAGTTCCGCTTCCTGTGAGAATTGCTGTGATTGTACGATCACTGTGTTTTGTGTCGCATCTTTTTGCAGGAAGATCTTCATCGTTCGGGAGGAACCGTTGCCGTAAATGAGATTGACCACAACTGCATCAAGATCCTGCAGCAGGATAAAATCCAGTTCTTTCGGATGGCCGAAGCGGAGTTCATCGATCTTTGCTTCATACGGCTGGCTGATAATAGAATTGTCCGTATTTGCAATAGAGACGTAGATATTCGGTATTACATCGGGCTGCAGCGAGCGGAAGAGTTGATCCTCCATTTTGATCAATTTCTGAAACTCGGCATTCCCGCCGGAGGTATTGATAAGTGTAATGCGGACATGTTTTTTTCCGTCCCGCGTCTGATACTTCACCGCTTTTTCCACCGAAATAAACTGGGTCTCGAACAATACGGCAAGCAGGGATTGCTGATAGTTCACTTCAGCATCGGAGTACGAAACTTTCGCCCGGTCGAGTTCTGCTTGCGAGAGCAGTCCTTTCCGAAAAAGGTCCTGCTGCCGCTCGAATTCTTTCCGGCTGAATTCGTATGCTTCTTTTGCACGCTTCAAGCCGAGCAGACGATATTTGTCATCCCGTTGATTGAAGTACGGGTTTGCCTGTGCAAATGATTGTGCGGTAGGGAATGCGACCACACCAATGAAAAATAAATACCAGAACAACTGTTTCATAATATTGTTGGAAAGAAAATGTCTTCGTCGTTGTTTACTGAACGGATGAAGGTATCATCCCTTCGTGTCGTTGATGGAAATACCGTTCATTTCCGCATGATCATCCGGCCCATGGGCTTCGGCTTGTTGAATGTTTCCTTGGATGTTTTTCCATCGCGTGAAAATACGATTGTTACTTTATCGCCTTCGTTCAATTCGGTATATGCTTCATCGAACTCTTCTGCAGATGAAACGGATTTCCCATTGATGGAGACGATGATATCATCCTTTATCGGTGAAAATGTAATAAAATTATTGGATGCAGTCGGAAGTGTTTTGTTCACGACGGCCTTGTCTCCCTTCGTTTTCAGGGCAAGCCCGAGTGCCGGCAGAAGAATTTCGCCCTCTTCGCGTTCCATCCGCATCACCATGCCGCCGCGGCTTCCTTCTTTGTTCAATTCTTCATTGCTCTTTTTCGTAAAGGTGGCAATTAAAAGATTCTCGTTCCGTTTCAGACCCAGTTTAATTTCCTGTCCAACCGATGCTTTTTCGTACAATTCACGAAGATCTTTTATCCCTTTTAGTTTTTTCCCGTTCATCATCAGTATACGATCATCCTTTTGGATATCGACAGATGTTTTTTCATGGTTGCCGAGGATGATATTGACAACAAGCATATTTTCTTTCGGAAGAACCACCGCGCCTATTTCGCGGATAATTATTGCATCATCAGCTGAAATAGTCCGTGTGAATTGTTTTACTTCCTGCGAGGAATGGAGCGGGTTGATCAGCAGCAGTGCAGTGGTGAGTGCAGCAAGAAAATGTTTCATAGATTCTCCGTTTGTTTTTGTTGTGCTGTTTCACGGACAATCTACCTCTGCAGTTGCACGTTTCATAGTTAAAGAATGTTATGCTCTGTTAAATAGTGTTAAAAGAGAGGAATTTGTGGTGGAGGATCATTAGATTAAAGGTGTGAAAAAAGGGACAAGGAATATCGCAATCATGATCGCTGTTATCTCCGTCGCGCTCGTCGGACTGATAGCATTGCAAATCTATCTATTGTCCGAATCCTACGCACAAAAGGAGCAGGCGTTTGACCGTAATGTGTTGAATGCGCTTAATACCGTTTCGCAACAAATCGAAAAGAATGAAGCCGCGTCGAAGATTTTCACCGTAGCTCTGAATCCATCGGATATTCCCCCCTCCGGCCCTATGAAGAAATTCAGAAGGACCATCCCTCCGGTTCCTGGCAAATCGGCGCAGAAGAAGGGAAATTATACATGGATCATTTCAGATACAGTAAAGAACGAACAAGGGAAACAGATGCGCGTAGAGGTGTTCCATTCATCCGGTGTGGACACGATGACTTCAGTATTCGTTCAAAAGCATACCGGAACGCCTCACGAGAAACAGACGATTTCCTATAGTTTTTCAACCGATGAGCAGGGTGTGCGGATTTCCACCAGCATGCGCGATTCCGCATCGGTGCTTTTCCGGGATACAACAAAAAAGAGACGTGGTGAGATTGTCGCCCGGGTCGTGGATAAACTCTTTTTAATCGAAACACTGCCGCTGGAACAACGGATCGAACTGGGGACATTGGATTCATTAATCAAACAATCTCTTTCTTCGGTTGGTATTTCCATGAGATACAGTTTTCGTGTAACCGTCGGCGATGGCGATTCTGTAAAATTGGCGAACGATTCAGTGCGGCATACGGAATTATCAGCGACTCCGTTTAAAGTCCAATTGTTCCCGAACGATGTCCTTTCTTCCCGGTACGAGTTAGCGCTGCTGTTACCGGATAAAGTTTCGGTTGTGCTCGGGGAAATGGCTGCTTTGATGCTGATGTCGTTGCTGTTTATGACGATCATCATCGTCAGCTTCGTGTATTCAATTCGTGTCATTGTTCTGCAGAAACGCCTCTCTCTATCGATCATCGACTTCATTAACAATATGACCCATGAATTCAAAACGCCGATTTCAACCATTGCGCTTGCGTCGGAAGCAATCGCCAAACCGGAAGTGTTGAAGAGCAGGCCAAAAGTTTTGAAATATACCTCACTCATTGTGGACGAAAACAACCGGATGAAACATCAGGTGGACAAGATTCTGCAGATGGCTGTTCTGGAAGAAGGAACTGCCGAATGGAAGATATCCGATGTGAACCTGCATGAGTCGATCCTTCAGGCGGTGAAGAATTTCTCTCTCGTCATAGAGCAACGGAATGGAAAGATCACCACAGATTTGAAGGCGGCCAGTTTCGTCGTGAGAGGGGATTCTATTCATCTTTCGAACATATTGAACAACATCCTGGACAATGCGGTTAAATATTCTTCAGCCATCCCGGTGATCGAAATCAGCACGCACAATGCCGGTCCCTCTGTCGTTGTCCGGATCAGCGACAACGGCATCGGCATCGCGAAAGAGGATGTCGAACGAGTGTTCGATAAATATTATCGCGTCTCTACCGGAAATACACATGATGTGAAAGGATTCGGATTGGGATTAAGTTACGTGAAACTGATCGTCAGTTCCCATCATGGTACTGTTTCGCTCAGCAGTATTCCCGGAACAGGGACGACAGTGGAGATCACGTTTCCTGTATGAAACCGCATCGCCGCATATTGCTGCTGGAAGATGATGCAAATCTCGGTTTTATCTTAAAGGAACATCTTGAGATGAACGGTTTTGCAGTGACACTCTGTGCCAACGGCGTCGAAGGTTTAGCCGAATTCCGAAAACAAAAAATTTCAATGTGTCTGGTGGATGTCATGATGCCGAAAAAGGACGGGTTCTCGTTCGTGAAAGAGATCCGGGGGCATGATCAAAAAACACCCGTAATTTTCCTGACAGCAAAATCGCTGAAAGAGGACCGCATCGAAGGACTGAAGATCGGAGCGGATGATTATATCACGAAACCATTCAGCATGGAAGAACTTCTTTTGAGGATTAGCGCCGTACTGAAACGATCGTCTCCAATGGAACTGTCTGATAAACCGCAAAATGAATTTAAGATCGGAACATTCCGATTCGACGTCCGGAAATCGCTGCTGCTGGCCAATAAGAAAAAACCGATCACACTTACATCCAAAGAGGCGGAACTGCTGGCATTTCTGTGCGCTGCAATGAATACCGTTATCGAACGTGAACGAATCCTCAATTCAGTGTGGACCAATGACTCTTATTATTCTGCACGCAGCATGGATGTATATCTTTCGAAACTCCGCAAATACCTCAAAAGTGATCCGAAGATCTCCATCATCAATGTCCGCGGCAAAGGATTCAAACTGCTCGTTGATGAATAACACAATATTTTTCATTTCTTTTAAGCACATCTCAGTCTCGATTGTCTAAAATCTGATTTTTGCGGTTTTTTCGCTAAAATATAGTAAATTCAATCACCACAGATGAGACGAACCACAACATTGCTCTTTTTGGGCATTCTTTTGACCGGCTGTATTGACGATGCGCCGCATGATAATCCGCTTGATCCGGAATCCGCTGGATATGTGAACGAGGGGAACTTGACTGGTAGGATCATCATCGCCAACCAATCTGAAGGAGTTCCGGGCGCCTTTGTCTGGAATAGTACAGAAGGCATCGGTACGACGACGGATACCTCAGGAAATTTTTCCTTTGCGAAATTATCGGAAGGGGAGCACCGGTGTATTGTGTCGGCGGAAAAATATGCCAACGATACATTTATTGTGACGATTCGACCCAAAACAACAGCGCAAGTCGTTCGTGGATTAAATGCAGCACCGGTAGTGACCTTTCAACAGATTCTGTCGCGGAAGATCGACTATATCGATTATAGTCCCCGATATTTTGTCGATATTGTCGCGACCGTCACAGATCCGAACAGCATTTATGATCCGGATTCGGCATGGTTCAACGTCACCACCTATAGTTTTCCGCTGACATATTCCACTTTGTCAAAAAATTTTACAGTCACACTTGAAAAAGATTCCTTTCCAACAAATACCATTGACTGGCTTGTGGGAAAACCGCTGCACATCATTGCAAAGGATATCCATAATTCCTTCAGCGTCAGCGAATCATTTTTTGTTACCAGAGTCATCGAAAATTCTTCAGTACCGGTCGATCAGGACACAACGAGTGCGACCCCGCTGTTTTCCTGGACCCCGCCGAATGTTAATTATGAATACACGAATACCGTCACGGTGTATCGTGCCGGAACTGAAACAGTCGTATGGACCTATTCCGGATTGATACCGTTCTTCGAAGAACTGCAGTATCCGTCGAACGGGAGTGCTCCAACGTTGACCAAGGGGAATTATTTCTGGACGATTACCCTCGTCGATAAATTCGGGAATTATTCCCGTTCACGTGAATCTTATTTTGTGGTGCAATAAATGGAACATCCCAAAGACAACTTTAACGCCTTATTTGAGATCACTCGGACGATCAACTCCATCCTGGAACCGGATGCATTGCTGGAAAAAGTGCTGGAGATCGCCATGAAGCATCTTTCGGCAGAACGGGGTTTTGTGATTCTGGCGGACACCAACAGTGAAAGCGGATACACTGTCGTGACAGTGAAGAATTTTAATTCAAAAAAAGCGAGCGAAGAATTCGCAGCTTCTTCTTCGGTAGTGAAATCCGTTCTGCAGTCCGGCGAAGCGATATTGACATTTGACGCTATGAGTGACGAACGATTTGAATCGTCCGTGAGCATTATGGCGCAAAAGATTCTTTCAATCATCTGCATCCCTCTCCGTGCCGGCGAACGGATCTTCGGCGCCGTCTATTTGGACAGCAGTAAATCCCGGAAGGCCTTCACGGAGGATGCTTTGAAATTCCTGACGGTTTTCGGCAGCCTGGCTGCGATTGCGATTGAAAATGCGCAACGGTATTCCACATTGGAAAAAGAAAACACACGGCTAAAGAATCAGGCCGATGTGTCGCATCTGTTCAGTAATATCATTGGAGCGAGCGAAAAATGGCGGAAAGTGTTGGAAATCTCCCAGCGCGTTCTGGATGTGGATGCCGCAGTGCTGATCACCGGAGAGAGCGGAACCGGCAAGGAACTGATTGCCCGCGCCATTCATGAACATGGAACGCGTGCCGGACAGCCCTTTGTGGCTGTCAATAGTTCTGCGCTGCCGGAACAGTTGATGGAGAGCGAATTATTCGGTCATGTGAGAGGATCGTTCACGGGTGCGGCATCGGACAAGAAAGGATTGGTCGAAGTCGCGGAAGGGGGAACGCTTTTTCTGGACGAGATCGGTGAATTGGCGCCGACACTTCAGGCGAAGATTCTCCGCTTGCTGCAGGAAAAAGAATACCGTCGTGTCGGGGATACTGTTAATCGGAAAACAGATATCCGTATCATCGCCGCCACAAATAAAGATCTGAAAGAAGAAGTGAAGGCGAACCGGTTTCGGGAAGATTTGTATTTTCGTTTGAATGTGGTCGGCATCCATCTGCCGCCGCTCCGCGAACGAAAGGATGATGTTCCCCTGCTGGCGCAACATTTTGTAAAGCGGGCGGCAATAAATTACAAACGGCCGATCGACAGCATTCATCCCGAAGCGATGCAGTTGCTGCTGGCAAATCCATGGAAAGGGAACGTCCGCGAATTCCAGAATGTAATCGAACGGGCAGTGGTGCTATGCCGGGGGACGCAATTAACGAAGGATGATTTTCTGTTCGATTCGAGCGACCAATCGGCGCTGCAGAAAAGTGCGATGACTCTTGCAGATGTGGAACGTCAACTGATCGAAACAACTTTGGCAGAAATGAACGGCAATCGTACACGAACAGCAGAACGACTGGGCGTTTCGCTGCGATGGCTGCAATACCGCATTAAAGAATGGGGTAATGAATAAGGATCTCATACAAAGACGAAAAGCGACGAATGTGTATCCTTTGCGTCTTTGCGTGAGAAATAGCGATGAACGGAAACCAATTTAAAATAGAACACAAGATCAACGAAAGTGCAACGACCATCGTCTACCGCGCTTTTGACGAGATGCTGCATCGTCCTGTCCTGCTCAAAGTACTGCAAAAGCATCTGATCGGCGATGACGGATTGAAGCAGCGTTTTATGCGTGAGGCACGCGCTTGTGCTGCGCTGCGAAGCGAGCATATTGTGCAGGTGTACGATCTGACGGAGATCGACGGTGCACCGGCGATCGTGATGGAATTTGTCGAAGGGCGATCGTTGAAAGATGTGATCGCAGCCGGAATTCCCGAACCGCTGGCTGTGACAAAAAAAACCGCGACCCATGTGCTCCGGGCATTAACAGTTGCCCATGAGAAGGGAATTATTCACCGGGATATTAAACCGGGAAATATTTTGGTTTCGGAAAAAGGTGCGATTAAGGTAACGGACTTTGGACTGGCGTATGTTGCGCTTTCTCCCACCGTGACGATGGAAGGGATGGTGCTCGGCACTCCGGCGTATATGGCTCCGGAACAGGTACGCGGAGACGAAGTCGATCAGCGAACTGATCTCTTTTCACTTGGTGTTACCCTGATTGAAGTGTTGAGCGGGGAACGTATCTTCGAAGGGTCGACGTACTCCGAATGCATGAAAAAGGTACTGGTGTTTACTGGAGAGGAGTTGAAACGATTCGATGATCGATCGGATACGGAATTCTCGGATTTTTTAAAAATAATGCTTCAGCCCAAAAAGGAAAATCGTTTTGCATCTGCACGCGAAGCGTTGAATGCTCTTCATGATACCGCCTCTTCCTTATTTGAACAGCAGAGCCAGCCTGTCCGCCGAAAACATACGCTGCCGATAAGTTTAGCGATAACGGCGATTGTGTGCCTGGTGATTGTAGGATTAGTGAAATTTGTGCAGCCGGACACTGGTGAAGAAGGGCCGAATATTCAATATCAAACTCCGCAAACGGCAGATTCTGCAAACTCTCCTTTACTGGAGGCCGATCAGCGTTCCGAAAAAGGACTGGACAACATTTCGCATCCCCCGGTTCCGGAAAATGTGATTGAAAAAAGCACCGCCGCCGTTTCAGTCGATTCGGGAAGAGTGTTCCTCAACAGCACTCCATGGGCGAAAGTGTTTATTGATAATCAATTGATCGGCGAAACACCGATCGCAAAACCTGTGAAACTCTCTGCGGGAAATCATTCGGTAATGTTCGCCAATCCGGCATTCGATCCGATCATCAAATCCGTCACTGTCCGCTCCGAGCGGGATATCGTCGTGACCGGAAATTTTTTGGAACATGCTGGATATTTCATGTGCACGATTGTACCCTGGGCGGAAATCTATGTGGATGAACAATATAAAGATACAACTCCGCTAACGAAGCCGATCATTCTCTCTGCGGGGAAGCATACAGTCCGATTCAAAAATGAATCGTTTGCCGATCAGGTAAAAGAGATCGTCATTATTGCCGGAGATACAACACATGCAGCAGTAACTTTTGTCCAATGAAAAAACTCTTTATCATATCATTCATAGCGATTGCACTCTGCTGTATAACATCGGCCCAGCAATTTTCAGCTGACTCGGCACTAATAGAAATCGAACAGATGTACACCTCTGGCCAATATCTTGCCGCAGAACTGGAATCGCGAAGGATGACCGAACAATCAGGACTGTCCGATACAGTAAAAGTACAACTTGAAAAATGGATCGCGTTTTCACTCATCGCCCAGGGGAAAAGTGCCGCTGCAAAAGAACGATTTGTAGCATTACTCTCGATCGACGAGGACTTTGAGTTGGATCCGGTGTTGACATCTCCGAAGATTCTTTCCGTATTCAATGATGCGCGAAGTCGATTCGTCGCCCGGCGGAAGGAACAGCCAAAGAGGGATTTTACTTTGAACAATTCAGAGGATCAAACTGTAACGTTTCGTTCTGTACTGTTTCCGGGATGGGAACAACTGTATCAAGGAAGAACAAGCGCCGGAACAGTTTTTCTGAGTGCGGGGATCGCCGCATTTTCATCCGGTATTGTCTTTGAACTACTCAGGGCTGATGCACGGCAGGAGTATTTGAATGCGACGGCGGCATCGGACATTGCGTCGAAATACAAAACATATAATTCATACCGCAAAGCAGAGATTTATTCTTTTGCCGCTTTTGCTGCAATTTATTTTCTTTCCGAATACGATATTTTTACACACGGTGCGGTTTCCATCGAATCCGTACCGGCTCAAAACAACGGTCAACAGGTTCAATTCCGGGTGAGGTTTTAGCGGGAATTCCGATGCATATCCTGCATGAACTATGCAGAGCTTGCGCACCAAAGCAGGAAAAAACAGCGAGAATTGATGAATATTGCAGTTTTTTCTTTGGTATGGTGATTGCAATAATAATCTGCGTCGTTCTACATTCACCTGCATCAATTCCCGTGGATTTTGGTGCTGTCCAATAGCGCGGGAAGAACTCGGACTGCCGGTACATCGGCAAATTGAATTTTTATCAGTTGGTTGTTTTGAGTCTCATATTTTTGGAGGAGTTATGAATAAACGTCTTACATTTTGGTTACTGCTGTTGCTCGGGGCAGTGTTATTACTGGCACAAGGTTCATCGTCGCAGGTGAAACTGATCGCTTTGAAAGTTGAACTCAACGGCGAGGTGAAACTAGCGTGGACAACGCCATCGAACGGCATCGATACAACTACAGTGTACGAATTGTACCGTGCAAAACTTCCCGATACAACTGCGCAGTTAATCCTTACAACAACGGATACCTCCTTTGTTGATCACATTCCTCCGGTTATTTCTTTGACGCCGATAACGTATGCATACAAAATTGTTGCAAAAACCGGAATCCTTGTTGAGCTTAGTAATATTGTTTTTGTTCCTGTGCCGGGTATTCCGGAATTCGGTGCGTTTAAATTGGAAGGACATGTGGATAGTGTTTCGGTGAGTTTGCATTGGGATGCACCTCCGGTCGGTACGGTGAGTTATTATTTGGTGTTCCGCGGTCACCTTGGGGATGACAAACCATTTCATACAAAAATAGATTCCACCGTAGACCGGTTGTCGGTAACAGCCGCACCCATTGTATCAGATCCGGACTCGCCGGTAACATTTATATTTTATGTGAAAGCGGTCCTCACGACAGGAGAAGTATTATTCAGCACAACTCGTCAGCTGACGGTGTACGCCAAACCAACCGGAGATAAAGTGTGGTTTGTCACCCGGCCGAATCCGTTTGCAAAAAAGGATACGTCGTTTGAATACACAGCGGTTGCACAATCGGACAATTCGTCCGCTGTGATTCGGTACTTTGCCGAACATTATCCAGCGGGATTTTCCATAGATTCTGTCTCCGGCACAGTGAATTGGACACCGACGGAAAAGGGAACGTATAAGATCGTTCTTGCCGCAAAATCTTCCTTCGGCGGGAAAGCCCGACAGGAGTTTATGATCTCCATAACAAATGGGAACGGGGTGATGTACGGCAAAGTGACCGACAAAAGCGACATTGGAATACCGAATGTTATTCTCGAAGTGTTCAGAGTGGATGAAGTGTCCAACATTTCCTTTGCGTATGCTGCAAAAACGGATAGTAAAGGGAATTATTGGATCAGTCATATCGATCCCGGAAACTATAAGGTCCGCGCAAATTCACCATCCATGATGTTTCGCAGCGTGTGGGCAGATACCGCCCGTGATGTATCGAATGCGAGAATCGTTATTATACCGGATTCATCCGAAGGAATCACACAACTCTCGATAAAATTACGTGATGCCGGCCCGGCACCGCTGCCGGTCACGGTCAGCGGCAGAGTGACCGATACGACGGGAACGGCGATCAATGGATCTGACAGTCGCGTGGTATTTGTCCGTGCGGAGTTTGCATTGAATTTCGGCGGAGGTATGGGAATAGGGATAGAAAACTTCCGGAAATATTTTGAAATGAATATGCACGGCGATTTCCGTTTGGAAGGAAATTCGGAATTTGTGTTTAAAGTAAAAACAGATTCCCTTGGCAATTATCAAATGAAGGTTCCGCCGGGCGCCTATATCGCCTTCGCAAAAGCAAAAGGGTATGCAGTGGAGTTCTATAACGAGCAACCCAGCATTCTTGCGGCAGATATCATTCGTGTGCCGAAAGATACCATGAATATCAATTTTACACTTTCCCCGATGCCCCCTGTTGTGCTGGGAGAGATTAGCGGATCGGTGATCGATTCTGTGAACAAAGTGTTTGTTCCATCGCGGGTGATTGCATTCCGTGACGGCTGGAGATTCAAGGATATCCACAGGATCGGACGTGTGTATATAGCTGATACCGATTCGACCGGGACATATACGCTGGAAAACCTACTCCCCGGAAACTACGTTATTTTAGCTGTGCCGCTGGGTGAATATGCACCGGCGTTTTATTCGCAGGATACGAATAATGTCCGCTGGAGATTTGCATCCAAAGTGGAAGTGAACGGCAACAGTATCGACAATATTAATATCTATGTGAGACATTTCGAACCGTCGGCACACGGATTTACAGCAATTGTTGGAACAGTATCGTTCAACGGCAGCAACGGAAGCACGAACGGATCGCTGAGGGCAGGTGCTCTTGTCTATGCATACCGGGACGGTGTCCCTGTTGGATACGCGTTCACCAATGCTGAAGGAAAATATGCCATTACAGGAATTGGACCGGGCGAGTATTCTATATTTGCGGATAAAGCGGGATTCAATGAGTCGATGCTTGTTAATGTTTCTGCTTCGTATGACGGAAGCGGAAATCCTGTTAACGGCATGGCAAACCTGATACTGAACGCGACAACTAGCGTTACGGTGAATACCTCAGTGCAGCCGACATTGTATGGGCTGGAACAAAATTATCCAAATCCATTCAATCCAAGCACGACGATTAATTATTCACTGCCGAAGAGCGACCGGACAACTTTAAAGATCTATGATGTTCTCGGAAAGGAAGTGGCGACATTGGTGAATGAATATCAGCAGGCAGGACAATATTCGGTACGGTTCACCGCTTCCCAACTGTCTTCCGGTATTTATTTCTACAGACTTGAATCTGGATCATTCGGCATTGTAAAGAAAATGATGTTCATTAAATAATGTCGAAGTAAAATTGTTACATACAAAAGGCGGACTGAGGTCCGCCTTTTTTGTTTCCATCGAAGAAATGCCCTTTATCTGTACCTCTATAGGCGCATCGTGGTGAGTCCTGTAACTTTTAATCGGGACGATGCGATCTCATTTTTTTATCGGCAGCGCATTCACAAACGTCATCAGATCGGCAATAGAGTGGGAATGATGGCCAGCCTGAATTCTCTTTATTAGTTTATCCGTGATAGCAAAACCACCCACAATCATTTTTGCATTGATGATCTGTGCTGTTTCAAATAACAGTGCACACGATTCCACAAATTGTTTTTGGGATTTCGGTGTGGTGGAAGAAACGCAGATAAGATCGGGCACGTGCTCTTCGATGGCATCGACAAAGTATTTTACAGGAAGGTTCGTACCGAGAAAGAGTGTTGTCCACCCGTGTGCTTCCAACACATTGTTTACACAGGTAATGCCTATCTCATGGTATTCGTATTCCAGGCAGCCGCACAACGCAATGCCTCCGTGTTTCGGCTTTTTTGCGATGTTGTCCTGTAGTTTCATTATGGCATGCAGCGCAGTATTGGAGGCGAGATGTTCCTGTTCCACCCCCAGTTCCTTGGTTACCCATTTCATGCCGATTCTTGCAAACGCAGGGAAGATGATCCGGTCGAAGAGATCGACCTGAGAGATTCTATTCGCGGAAAGCAGATTGAGATACTGAAAAGTGTTTTCGCGATTTCCCTCCAGCACAGTGTTATAGAAAATATCAGTCAATGCTGAAAAATCTTTTGTGAGTATGGCATAATCTGCAGATGTACTCACAGTGCTCATCAATTTCTTGGATGGGATGATCAGGTCGATTACATCGTAGGCATTGCTGTCCATGAACTCCACAACATCTTTTATCTTGTACTTCCGGTGCCCGCCGGGAGTTTTAATGCAGCGAAGCATACCTCTATCTGTCCACCTCTTCACCGAGGATTCGTTCACTTTCAATATGTTTGATACGTCTGCTGTAGAAAGTAGTCCTGGTTTCATAGTATTGCTTAGTGAAGATGAAAGCACGTTTTGCACGATTTAAGATAGGAAGAGTTTATTGATTTTCAATGAGTGAAAAACATTTTTACCATAAAATGGTTCGACGCGGCGCAGAACCAGCAATCATCTTGAGTGAGTCCCGAATTTCCTTGAGGATGAGTCGTTGGATGACATAAATATCTTCACTGGAGCCTTTCCTGACCGTCCGGCAGGAGGGCTCATCATGACCGGTTTTCTTGTGATATGGAACTTCAATTACTGATTAGAATACACATACTGGAGACGCTATTCTCTTCCGAAAATCCGCACTTTTTTGTATTTTAATCCATTATGGAAGAAAAAGAGAAATCGGATTTTATCCGCGAAATCATTACCGAAGACCTCACAACAAACAAATTCCAGGGGCGTGTTCACACGCGATTCCCTCCCGAACCGAACGGATATTTGCACATTGGTCACGCAAAATCCATCTGCCTCAATTCCGGTATCGCCAGAGATTTTAAGGGCAAATTCAACCTTCGTTTTGACGATACAAATCCTTCGAAAGAAGAGCAGGAATATGTCGACTCCATCATCGAGGATGTGAAATGGCTCGGAGGTGATTTTGAAGACCGGCTGTTTTTTGCGTCGGACTATTTTGAGCAGATGTTTCAGTACGCTGTCGTGCTCATTAAAAAGGGAAAAGCGTTTGTCTGCGACCTGAATGCTGATGAAATGCGGATGACCCGTGGAACACTGACTGAACCGGGAAAAGAGAGTCCGTTTCGAAACAGATCTGTTGAAGAAAATCTTGATCTGTTTGAACGGATGAAGAACGGCGAGTTTCCGAATGGCGCAAAAACGCTCCGCGCGAAGATAGATATGGCATCGCCAAATATCAACCTGCGTGATCCGGTGATGTATAGAATTGTTCACGACGAACATCATCGGCAGGGAAACAAGTGGTGCGTCTATCCTACATACGATTGGGCGCATGGCATCGAAGACTCCATTGAAAAAATCACACACTCCATCTGTACGCTGGAATTTGAAAATCATCGTCCGTTGTATGATTGGTATTTAAACGAACTGGAAGTGTATCATCCGCAGCAGATCGAATTTGCCCGCCTGAATCTAAGCTACACGGTGTTGAGCAAGCGGAAGTTACTGAAACTTGTTGGAGAGAAACATGTCAACGGATGGGACGATCCGCGTATGCCGACCATTGCCGGATTCCGCCGACGGGGATACACCTCCGATGCGATCAAGAACTTCTGTGATATTATCGGCGTGGCGAAGCGTGATAATACCATCGATATGTCGTTGCTGGAATACAGCATCCGCGAAGATCTGAATAAACGATCCCAGCGCGCCATGGCGGTGCTCAATCCGTTGAAGATCATCATCTCCAATTATCCTGAAGGGAAAACGGAAGAGTGTGAGGCAGTGAATAATCCGGAAAACGAATCTTCCGGCACTCGCAAAGTGACATTCAGTCGTGAACTATTTATCGAACAGGAAGATTTCCGGGAAGTTCCTCCGCCGAAGTATCACCGCCTTTCACCGGGAATGGAAGTTCGATTGAAATATGCTTACATCATAAAATGTGAAAAGGTGGTGAAGGATGATGCTGGCAACATAACGGAAGTGCATTGCTCCTACGATACAGAATCAAAAAGCGGGATGGCAGGAGCAAACAGAAAAGTGAAGGCAACAATCCACTGGGTTTCAGCGGCGCATGCGAAGAATGTTGAAGTCCGATTATATGACCGGCTCTTTACAAAGGAAAATCCGGACGATGTAGAAGATGGCAAAGACTTCCTTTCCAATATCAATCCGAATTCGCTGCAGGTGTTGAAGAACTGCAAAGTGGAGCCGATGCTGGGCATTGCAAAAGCAGGGGAGGGATTTCAATTCGAACGGACCGGATATTTTTCGGTCGATCCGAAGGAAAGTCTGCCCGGAACACCGGTCTTTAATCGCGTAGTGACGCTGAAAGATACGTGGGCGAAAATCGAACAAAAACATAAATAGATTCAAACGATCGTATTTTCAACGATATTTCACTAATGCGGAACTCCGTCCATACTGCACCGGTTTTCCGCATTACTATTTCTATACAATACCATTTGGTCCGCAAGAATCACTCCATAAGTCACCTAAACACTTCAATTGCAGTTTCGGGAACATGAATCCAGTTCGATGAGAAAAATGGCAATTCCATGATTGACACTTCATGATTCATTTGGTAAACTACAGCGCATTCTTCAACCTTTAGAAAGGAAAAACGTCATGCCGGAAGAATTCATTACTCCGCAACCATCCAATGAAATGTCACTGAGCGATAAGTTTGTCGGGATACTTTCCTCTCCCGGAGAAGTGTATCAAAGTATCGTCGGTACAGAACCGAAAACATCCAACTGGGCTATTCCATTGGTGTTAACCATAATCGTCGGAATTATCTTCACCTTCGTTGTCTTCTCACAGCCGCCGATTCAGGATCAGATGATCGAGACGCAACACAAAGCGCTCCAGCAGAGAGTTGATAATGGAAAGATGACGCAAGAACAAATGGTCCAAACGGAAGAAATGAATCCGGCAAAACCGGGATCACCTATGTTTCTGATATTTGGAACTCTCGGAGTGGTTGTTGTTCTGGTATTCAGCCTCTTTGCCTACAGCGCGGTCTATATCGTGGTCGGGAAAATTCTCTTTAAATCGTCCGTCACGTATAAAAAAGTGTTGGAGGTCAATGGACTTTCCTATTATGTCGCAGCGATTGTCTCATTACTGTCGATGGTGATTGTTGTTTCGATGGGTTCGCTGTATGCGTCAATAAGTCCGACGCTGTTCATTGCCGATTTCGATCCGCTAAATACTGAACATAAATTTCTTGCAGCACTGAATCTACTGGAGTTCTGGAACCTGTTTGTCATCGGCGTGGGACTTTCGAAAATTTGGAATGTATCGACGGGGAAAGCATTGGGAGCCGTAGGCGGAGTATGGCTGATCTGGACACTGATTAAAGTCTTTGTCGACTTTGGATTCTGATTGACTTTATAATATACCTGCAGGGTCGACATCCACAATAATCCTCACACTCAAGGATGAAGATTGTTTTTGAAGTTCATTCACAACACGCGCCACGGCAGTCCGGGCGCGTGTTCCGTTTTTATCACTCTCCTTATCTGCTTTGATAATAATTTGCCAGCGGAATTCATTCTTGATCTTAGAAAGCACAGCCGGTGATGGACCGAGAATCCATTCCCGTTTCAATAGGGCAAACAGTTTTTGGCCGGCGCTCATTGCAAGTTGTTCAACATTCTTTTCGATTTTTCCCTTGAATTCCACGACTACAATGCGCGAAAACGGCGGGTAATTTATGGAGCGTCGGTATTCGATTTCTTCGGCATAGAATCCTTTAAAATCATGGTCTTGCACATGCTTTAAAGCATAGTGGCCAGGCTGCGAAGTCTGTATAATCACTTCGCCCGCCAAAGTGCTTCTTCCGGCGCGTCCTGCAACTTGTGTCAATAATTGGAACGTCCGTTCCGCCGACCGGAAATCCGGCAGCATCATTTGGGTATCAGCAGAAATCACGCCGACCAGAGTGACTCTCGGGAAGTCCAAACCCTTTGCGACCATTTGCGTTCCCAGCAGTATATCTGCACCGCCGTTTCCGAATTGCTGAAGGATCTTCTCGTGCGATCCTTTCTTCGTGGTCGAATCCATATCCATACGAAGGATAACAGCAGAAGGGAAAAGAGCCGTCAACTCCTGTTCCACCCGCTGTGTTCCAAATCCGGTCATCGTAAATTCAAAACCACCACAGTTCGGACAGACAGTGGGGGGCTGTTTTACTTTCCCGCAGTAATGACAGCGGATATGTTTTTTGGTTGCGTGATACGTCATAGTCACATTGCATTGGTCGCATTGTTCCACATGCCCGCAGGAATTGCATTCGATGAACGGGGCAAATCCGCGCCTGTTCTGCAGCAGTATGATCCCTTCATTTTTCTCAAGCCGGTCGCGAATCTTCAGTTCAAGACCGGTAGAAATACTCCGCACAAGATTTTCGAATGCTTTTTTCCCCAATTGTTTAGCCTGTACTTTTGCCGCGTTATAATGCCTCTTCCGTTCATCCACCATATTAACAATAGAAACGGGCGGAAGAACAGCATTGTCCGCACGTTCCGGAAGGGAGAGCAATATGTATTTATTATTGACCGCATTGGAATACGATTCGATGGACGGCGTTGCAGAGCCCAAAACGACCACTGCGTTCAGTTGTGCTGCTCGCATAATGGCAACATCCCGCGCATGATACCGGGGACTTGCATCGAATTGTTTGTAGGAAGATTCATGTTCCTCATCCACGATGATGAGTCCGATGTTCTTAAGAGGAGCAAACAGAGCGGAGCGGGGACCGATGACGATTCTGTATTTGCCATTTTTTGCGGAACGCCACGCATCATACCGTTCACCGTCGGACATTCTGCTGTGCATCCACACGACCAGATCACCGAAATGGACTTGGAACCGGCGGACAGTCTGCGGTGTCAACGATATTTCTGGGATCAAGACTATTGCCGACTTGTTTTGCGAAAGGCAATGCCGGATGGACTCGATATACACCTGCGTTTTGCCGCTGCCGGTGATGCCGTGCAGAAGGAATGTCTGGGCAGATTGTGTATCGATTGCCGAAGTGATTTGTTTAACCGCAACGGATTGATCGCTGTTGAGCGTGAAGGATAAACTTTTTATATCACTGTCATCCCTCATAAATCCGCTTTTCCGTTCAATCTCTTTTTCGTAAAGCAAAATCAAATCTTTTGCAGCGAAAGATTTGAGTGTTGCCAGTGTACCGTTATGCTCTTTAAGAAATGTAGTGACCTCGATCTCCTTTTCAGAATACGACATGATCGAATTCCACAACTCTTTTTGTTTACCACCCCGGAGTTCTGGAGTGGAGTTATTTGACACTTTCGAAAAGAACCAGCCCTTTTTTGGCTGCGCCTGTTTTGTACGCTGTTCCGAAACGACGACAATACCTTTCTGTGACAGTTCATTGACAATGGAGTGAAGATTCTTTGTTGAGAGCTTTTTCTGCAACTGTTGGATCGTCAGCGGGCCGTCATTGAGTAAGGCGGCAATCTTTTTCTGCTGCGGTGCTAACAGAGAGAGTTCGGTTGCATGCCCCGATAGCGTGACAATTTTTTTGCTGGATTGTCCGAACCCCGCCGGCAGAAACAGCCGCACAGTCTCCCCAAGCGGTGTGCTGTAATAATCGGCGATCCAGGCGGACAATTGCAGGTCATGCTCGTTGATGATAGGTTGAAGCTCAACAATGTCGGAAATTTCCTTTAGGGCCACGTTTGGGCGCTCATTCGGGAAATCGACAGCGATACCGGTCATAATTTTTTTGCCGAATGGGACAACTACTGCGGATCCCCGCACAACGACAGAGACGAGATGACGGGGAATGATATAAGTGAAGAGCTGCGATACCGGTACCGGCAGCGCAACATTGACGAGTTTTGAATTCATTATTTCAGATACGGTTGCAGGTGTTGCAGAAAACGATCGGTGGCGCCGCAATTATCGCGGACGAATGACTCGGAAATAGATCCAGCCTTTTTCCGGGCGGCAGAATTTTCGAGCAGAGTCCGCAATACACGGTACAGATTTTTTTCATTCCCGATCACGAAGCCTCCTCCGCGTTTGGCAAGTTCGACTGCTTCCTGCGAATTTGTATGTTTCGGGCCGTAGATCACAGGAACGCCGAACACCGCCGGTTCTAAAATGTTGTGGATCCCCTGACGAAAACTCCCGCCGATATACACTACTTGGGCATATTGATATAGCGCTACAAGCACGCCAATACTGTCGATCAGGATTACTTTCTCTCCGTGGTAATTGTTCATTTCCGAAAATCGAATGAACGATATTTTCCCTAGCAGTTTAGATTCCACTTCTTCCAAGTGTTCTACCGTCGGTTCATGAGGGACAAGAATCGTCAGCAGCGAATCCTCTTTGTGCTGGAGTTTTAATAACACCGGAATGATGACATCATCATCCTCCGCCCAGCTCTGTCCGATCACAAATATTTTTTTGTTGTTGATGATGGAGGGGGACAACAGGTTCCTGTTGCGCGCATCGATGCTCCGTGACATCACCTGATCGAATCGAGTATCTCCAATCGCATCGATCAACGGATGCGTCGTGCCGAAGGCGCGGAAGGCAGCAGCATCATTGTTCGACACTGTGAGGATCTGTGCAAAACAGTCATACAGTGAACGGTGGAATTGAAAGACAAGCGGCGCCGTACGGAGGGAGGTACTTTTCATCGTTGCATTTGCGATCACCACCGGGATGGTATTACGTTTCAGCGCATAGATCATATTTGGCCAGATATCATATCGCACCATCACGGCAACATTCGGTTTCACAATGTCGATGAAACGCTTCGCTCCGGAAGGAGAGTCGAACGGAATGTAAGAGATGAGATTTGCTAGCTTATAATTTTTCGAATTATCATATCCGGATGGAGAAAAAAAAGTGACAATGATATCGATGGTCGGATGTCGCTGTTTTATTGCAGCGATGATCGGTTTTGCCTGTTCAAATTCCCCCAGTGAAGATGCGTGGAACCAAAAACGTGAAGCACCGGTCAGTCTATTTGCATTATTCTGCAAATCTCGGAACAGTGTTTTCCTTCCGCGGATGCCGCGTCGAATTTTCTTATTGACGACGCCTCCGATATGAAAGAGGATCCAGAGAACGGGAACGACGAGGATGTTGTAAAGTATCAGAGCGAGATTCATCAGGCAGTATAGTATGCCTCAATATAGGAATCGTTGTGATGTTGTGCAACGAACGGGAGAAAACCGTCCGGAATCATCTACGTAACCAAAGGTGAATGAATTCTTAAGGAATTTTAATCATAAGGATATGGAAAAACTTGACTTCTGAATAAACATGTAGTATATTAAAAACTCTTCAATGTAACACGATTCAACGTTCTTTGAGAAATAATTAAAATTGGTGGTTGACAATCGGGGTTTTATGTGTTATATTTATAACCCGTTTGGAAACAAACCGACGGTAATTGTTCTTTGAAAATTTGTGTGTACGGCTCAACAAGTCAAAACTAGACGTTTCATTTACAGACTCTAAGTTGAAAATAAAGAAATTTATTACAATGGAGAGTTTGATCCTGGCTCAGGACGAACGCTGGCGGCGTGCCTAACACATGCAAGTCTGGGAGAATTGGGTAGCAATATCCATAGTAAA
>Ga0172379_10000215_pt1 | contig 156978 bp, 142 predicted proteins | sample GrowelOW334metaG_FD_119756 | JGI IMG/M metagenome (GOLD analysis project Ga0172379, IMG submission 119756) | Groundwater microbial communities from an aquifer near a municipal landfill in Southern Ontario, Canada - Groundwater well OW334 metaG | ecosystem: Environmental > Aquatic > Deep...
AATTGGTAATAAGAAAGACAATAAGTGCAGAATCAATACCAATGACAATATTTGTCCTTGTATCCAAAAGCGCCCGAATTTCTTCCTGCTTGCGTAATAAATCGGAAATAAAGATTATCTTATGGTAGCTGCTGACTTTTTTATTGATTGTCTTAGACAAATCATTGACGATCTCTTCTTCAATTTCGGCTTCAAACTCTGGTATTTCACTCATTTTTTCCTCCTTTTACTTTTATATATCGTATCAAATCCAAACAAAAAGGACAAACATTTAGATTTGTCCTTTTAAGTTGAGATTAACTTATTTATTTCTTGGCAGAATCAATTTTTCTACTACTTGTATTAAACCATTCGAGCATTCTAAATCCGCTCGCTTGATTCTAGCATCTTCAATATATAGTTCTTTTTTATGTCGTTCTGTATCCAGGAGGCCATCCCCTAAAGGTTGGATTTTACCTATACTATCCAGTTCTTTATAAGTATATTTCAAGGGAATAATTAAGTGTTTGATTAGTTTTGCAAGATTTTCTTCATCTTCTTCTATGATTCTAGTATAAAAACCGGTTGGCAAGTGTCCAAAAGCCTCGTCATCAGGAGCAAGTAATGTGTATGGCCCCTTATCATTTAGAACATCAACAAGGTTAGCTGCCCTAATTAGAGTTACAAGGTGCACAAAATTGCCGTCCTTTTGAAGAGTCTCAAAAATAGTCATTGTAGGAGTCCTTCCTTTTTTAATTAAATTGTCTAAGAGTGATCACTTGAGTACATTATACCATAATTGGACAGGGAGGCCAATTAAAATTTCTAATTGATCTAATTTCTAATCAACCTAAAATTTGAATTCCAAATAAATTCTTAATTTTAGATCAATGATTGATTATTAAATTTTTAAATATTTAGAAATTAGGTCAATTAGAAATTAGAAATTTTCTAATTATTTCTCCAATCTTCACATATGCCTTTCCGTCACCCAAAAAATCCGGGTGATTTTTCGGTTCGGGAAAATTCTTGGTTAGTTCAACGATTTTATCTTTGTCAGTGCCTACTACCTGGTTCCAACCTGATTCAACTGTTTCTACCCACTCGGTTTCATTTCGAAGCGTAATACAAGGTACTTGAGCCAAATAAGCTTCCTTCTGCACACCCCCAGAATCGGTTAAGATTAACTTTGCGCTGATCTCTAGTTCTAACATCTCAATATAACCAACAGGCTCAATTAGCTTAACATGGGGCATCTGGGCAAGCTTATCGCGCAAACCATACTCCTCTAAATATTTAATAGTCCGCGGATGAGCCGGAAAGATTATTGTATCTTTAATCTCTCCGAAAGCCGTCACGATATTTTCCAGATTTTCTCTTCTATCGGTATTCTCCTGTCGATGCACTGTCGCCAGAATATATTCTTTTGGCTTTAATGATACCTTTTCCAAAATTTTAAGCTTTGAGCTTTGATCTTTGAGCTTTTTCTGAATATCTGCCATCACATCGCCAACCCAATATACCCCTTTGGTAATTCCTTCTTTTTTTAGTAATTCCACTGAAGACTCGGTTGGGCAAAAGAGCAAGCTGGAAATATGATCGGAAACTACTCGATTAATTTCCTCGGGCATCTTTCGGTTAAAACTGCGCATCCCAGCCTCCACATGCGCTACCGGAATATGAAGTTTAGTCGCTGCTAAAGCGCCGGCAATTGTGGAATTAGTATCGCCATAAATTACCACTAAATCTGGTTTTTCCTTGATTAAAATCTCTTCAATCCCTTCGAGCATTCGGGCGGTTTGTTTAGCTTGAGTATCTGAACCAACTCCAAGATTATAATCAGGCTGGGAAATATTAAGTTCTTTCAAGAAAATATCAGACATATTCTCGTCATAATGCTGGCCGGTATCAACAATAACTTCCGTTGCAAATTTTCTTAACTCTTCGGAAATCAACGGGGTTTTAATATACTGCGGCCTCGCGCCAATAATTGTAACAACTTTTTTCATGTGCTCCTTTAAAATATAAATAGTCATGCCGAACTTGTTTCGGCATCTTAAGATCTCCCTTTCATCTTAACTAAAAAATAAATAATAATAAAGTGATTCTACACTGCCTTTAAAATGTACTTTCCCTAACCTGTTCTCAACGGCCCACCCCCTGGTCCGTTGAAGATTTTATAGTACAAAACCAATTACCAACCCTAACATTAAAATTAACCAATAAATGCATGTTTCCTTAGTACGGTTTAATAAATAAAAATATATGAATGAAGCAACAAAACTTACAGCTGTAATAATTAAAATTGACACCCAGTTTGGATTAGCAGAGAATGCTACAAAACTAAATATAGCTATCGCATATAAAGTAGCGCAAAGCCAAGGATTTTCAGTAAGGTCTAGCAGTTTAACTAATCCAATCAGGATTAATAGTTTAATCATTAGTACCCTCCTTCAATTAATATTAATGTTATTTAACTTTAATACTCTTTTAGAATTCTCTATAAACTTTCGCCCATTCTCTAGCCATTACTTCTGGCAAATGGGTTTTACTAACATACTCAAATGACTTCTCACCGAGTATTTGGAGATCTTTTTTGAGAGTATCTTTAATAGTTTCTTTAATATTATCCGGATTAGCGGAAATTACAGGTAAACTCTCTGGATAAACTTTTTTTAAATCCTCGCGAATATAGCAAATAACTGGTTTATAAGCCAGCATCCCTTCAACCGATACTACGCCGTATGTGCCGATTAAAAGCTGGTCAATAACAAGATCGGCTTTTTGATAATATTCGCCCATTTTATCAGCCGGAACATTTTCTGCCAACAATAATTCAATCTTCTCCCCTTCTTTCTTCAAATTCTCGACAGCCTTGATAATATATTCCGTTCCCTTAATTCCTCGGTGACTCGGAGCATGTAATATAGTAACTATTCCTTGTGTTTTAGAAATTAGAAATTTGGAATTAGAAATTTCCGCGGAAATTCTTTCCGCGGGGGCCATCTCCGGCATATATTTAGCTACCGGAGCAAACTCCAACAAATCAGGTGTGGAAACCGCCTGAAAATCAGTAAAAAATTTAACGCAATGATAACGACAATGCTTTTTCCACTCTTTGAACCATCCGCCAGACATCTTTTCAGCCAAAATTTTATTATATGGATCATTTTTAAACCTATCCCATTGGCGAATATCTTGACCGTGCCAGTTCATAATGATTTTTTTACCTAATAATTTCAAAATCGGTAGGTCTAAATTCCAAGGCAATAAAGATTGGCCAAATTTAAAATGATAAATATCGTAATTCAACGATTTGAAGAAATTTCCAAAAACTCGACCAATCGCAAATAAAAGATTAGTTTTATTGATTTTTAGCTCAATATCATTCTTCCAACCATAATTTCCATGTTCGACAAAAGAGCAGGTAGTAACCTTATACCCTTCTTTTTCCAATGCTTCCTTAAAAACTTGATTCAAGCCCAGGTCCAAAGGACCCAAAAATACCTTGTTCATATAATTTCTAATTACTAATTTCTAATTTCTAATGAATTTTAAATGATGAAATTTAAAATGTTTAAAAATTTAATAATTAATCATTGATTAAAAATTAAGAATTTTAAATTAGAAATTAATCAATAAACTTCCTCATCCACATCTCCAAACTAATCCAACGCCAGATAGTAAAATCAAATTTGCGCTTGCCGGCCATTACCTCATCGAAATACTCTTTTAACTTTGGCCAATTAAAGTATTTGCGGGATTTAAAGGAATCTGAATTAATAATTTCCTCGAGTTGCGACCGGACGTATTTCTTAAACCAGATTTCTTCAGGAGTCGCAAAACCGACTTTATCTTGGCGATTATAGATTTCTTCGGGCAATAAATCTCGCATTGCTTCACGTAAAATATATTTTGTTACGCCATCACGAATAATTTGATTATCTGGTAAAGCAAAAATGTATTCAACCAACCTATAATCTAAAAAAGGCACGCGCGATTCAATTGAATGGATCATTGAATTACGATCTTCCCAATGCAAAAGGCTTGGCAAAGAAACATTTTTGACTGACCAATAGCTATAATCTTTAAGCAAATTCTTGTAATATCCTGGTAATTTAAACGCATGGTAATTCTTTTCGACAAATTTTTCGTCTAAGAATTTAGTATTGCGCGTTTTTTTAAAAAACCATTCAAAAATCGATTTAGGTAAGGCTTGAGACATAGTAAATCCAAAATTCCGCCCGATTGTTGCAAGTGAAATATCCGGGTGTTTAGCCCTAAATTCCCTAATCTCCCTAAACATCATACCCCAATTTCCCTGTCTAAATAATTCATATAGATAAGTGCCAAAAATCCCCAAATAGCCAGCCATCATTTCGTCGGCCCCTTGGCCATCAAGCATAACTTTTATCTTATTTTCTTTGGCCAGTTTAAAAACATTCCATTGAGCATAAATTGAGGTTGAACCAAAGGGCTCATCTTGCGACCAAGCCAACTCTTGAAGATTTTGCCATAAATTAAGCGGATTAGGCTCAATAAAATGCGGCTCAACTTCAGTTTGTTGAATCACCTTATCGATATATTGTTTCTCATTAGCCTTTTTAAACTCCTCTCGTTCATAAACCGAAGAGAAAGTTTTTTGACGCTCACCTAAACTTTTTGCCGAACTTTTATCTTGCCTTAAGAGATTATTCGCCGTAGCTACAATCGAAGATGAGTCTAATCCGCCAGATAAACACGATCCAACCGCTACATCGGCCCGCAGCCTTAACTTAATCGAATCTTCGAATAACTCTTTAAAATTATTAATCGCTTGTTGATCAGTTAGTTCTAACTTTTTATCTGGGTCAAGATCCCAGTACTGGCTAATTTCTAATTTCCAATTTTGAATTTCTAAATAATGTCCTGGCAAAAGCTGCTTTATCCCCTTAAAGAAGGTTTCTTCTGTATGGTCGGAAAAACCATGGGCTAGAAAATCATAAATAATTTGATCATTAGGCGTTTTTTTAACATCCTGGTACTCTAATATCGCTTTAATTTCCGAGGCAAAAATAAACGCATTTTCATCTTTGTAATAATAAAACGGTTTTACACCTAAACGGTCGCGAGCGCAAAACAATGTGCTATTCTTGATATTATAGATAGCAAAAGCCCACATCCCGTTAAATTTTTCCAAACAGCCTTTACCCCACTTGTCATAAGAAGCCAAAATCACTTCCGTATCGGAACCGGATTTAAACTGGTAGCCCTCGGTTTTTAATTCTTCGGCAATTTCTTTATAATTATAAATCTCGCCGTTAAAAACAATCACCAAATTTTTATCCTGGGAAAACATTGGCTGATGCCCGGCTTCAGATAAATCTAAAATCGATAAACGACGATGCCCTAAAGCAATTTTATCGTCAATAAAAAAACCCTCATCATCCGGTCCGCGATGAGCTATTGAATCAGTCATCTGGCGAACTAGCTTTTCGCTTTCCGCTTTTGGCTTTCCGCTTAAATTGTAGATTCCAGCAATACCGCACATGGGTCGCTTCGCTCCAATTTCTAATTTCTAATTACTAATTTCTAAATTAATGCAAAACTACTCAAAATTTTAGGTCAATTAGGTCAATTAGAAATTAGACATTAAATTACTATACATCGCCAACAGCTTTTCTTCCTGTTTCTCCCAGCAAAATTCTTCAGCGGCCATCAAAGCGTTTTGACGGTATTCCTTAAGAGTCTGCGTGTCTTCTAATATTCCGCCAATCTTTTGGGCCATATCTTTTGGATCGGTTGGATTAAACAAAACGCCAACCTTATTTTTGTTAACAACTTTAGCTATTTCCGGCAAATCTGAAGCAGCAATTGCTACGCCAGCCATCATATATTCAAAAAGTTTATTCGGCGTTGAATAAAGATTGTTCAAGTTAGTTCCGATATAAGGTAGAATCCCGATATCATATCGGCTTGCCTCAGAGACCACCTCTTCAGGCTTTACCGGCGCGTGAATTTTCACCCGTTCAGAGGCCAAATTTTCAAAACCCCTGCCATACACATCGAGTTCCAAATCCATTTTATTCACCAGCTCAATAATCTCTTCAATTCCGCGGCCTGGCATATAATGCCCTAAATACAAAAGTTTAGGCTTTTGATGATATTCCAACGCGATTTCTTGATAAAATGGCGCATTATAAAGAATATCTTTAGGGACTGCATCTAATTTATAGCGCTTATTTAATTCATCGAGAATCGATTGATTAACCGAAAAAATCCCATCTGCCAATTTTAATTTTTTCTCTAAATTACGAAAATACCATTGCCAAAAACGGTTTGGGCGATCGAGTTGTTCAGTATAAAGTTCATGGGCATCATAGACCAGTTTAGCGCCATTATTTTTTAGAGCATAACCTGCCGAAAGCGTTGTTGAGTCATTTGCATGAATAAGATCTGGTTTGATTTTTCGAGCAACTTTTACAAATTCTCGATTCAAAAGCCAAGTATTAAGGATAGCCGCATATGTAACTAAAGCTTTGGGCGCGCCCGCCGACTGAGACCCAGCCACTTCTTGGCCGCCATGGGGAGATATTTTTGCCCATAACTTATCAAGACAAGTCTGCACCCGAATAATTTCAATTCCTTCTTTATTTTCCTTAAATTCGGTAGCGCGCGATTTGCGAGCTAAAAGGTAAACTTTCATTCCAGCTTTAACCGCGCTTTTAGCTTCTTTTAAAACTCGCGAATCGAAACTAAAATCATTCGCTAAAAGTATTACTAGCTTCTTATCTTCCAAATTTTTAGTAAATTCTTCTTTCATTTTTACTATCGTTCCTGTCGTAATTTATTTGTTATTAGTTAATTAGAGCTGATGCTTAATAGAGTCAATAACCTCACTCGCCTTCTGATCTGAACCACTTTCCAATTGAACGGTTTGAATTAAAAGCGGTTTCTGATCACCGCAAACAATGTAAACTCCTTCGGGCTTAATCTGTACAATCTGCCCTGGGTGGCCGTAATAAACCATATCCAAAGGACGCGCTTGCCAAATTATCAGCTTTTTTTCTTTAAAAATTGAAAAAGCACCTGGGTAGGGCCGGGATTGAGCCCTAATAAAATTATAAACTTCTCTAGCGGGCTTAGTCCAATCTATTTTACCATGAGCTTGATTGCGTTGAGCGCAATATGTTGCATCTTTATGATCTTGTTCCCAAAATGTCGGTGTTCCCCTAAGAAGTTGAATATAATTTTTCTTAATCAGCTTTAAACTCATTTTTTCAACTTTTTCTAAAACATCGGAAATATAGTCTTCAGGTTTAATTTCCACCTCTTCTTGGCCATAAATTCTACCGCTGTCCATCCCTTCGTCAAAAGCAAAAAGACTAACTCCAGCTTTTTCTTTGCCGTTAATCATCGCCCAAACCAAAGGCGCGCCGCCGCGTTCTTTTGGCAATAAGGATGCATGTAAACCTATTGCGCCATAAGGCAAAAAATCTAGGATTTCTTTTGTTAAAAGCCAATACCAACCAACTACCAGGCACAAGTCAGGTTTAATTTTCCTTATCATTTTCTCTGAATCTAAACGATTTTTAGCAGTATAAACTGGTATTTTATATTCCAACCCGAAAGCCTGGATTTCAGAGTAATTGCTTCTTAAATCATTTGAATCATCTATTGTTATAATTGCAATTAATTTTTTTGGATCGGATTTATAGATTTGTTTTAAACATTCTAAGCCCAGTTTCTTGCTCCCCATAAACAGAACCTTATCAATTTTCTTCAAGTACAACTCCTATTTTGCCGCTTCATTAACTTCAGCCTCGATCTGTCTGTTTAAAAATCCTTTTTTTAAGTTCCTTAGCCGTTTTATTTCTTGCGGGCTAAAAAATCCTATCAGCCAAAAAACAATTGGATAGAGAAGTAAAACTATTGCTCTCAGAATCACATTTGTTAAAGTCGGCTGATAAAAAACCGTACAAAGACCGTAAATTATCAAACCAACCACCATAATTAGGCCCAAACGGCCATATTCATACTTAATTGGATAAATTTTACTCGTCAAAAGATACATTAATATTGGTAAAGCAGCATAAGCGATCAGGGTTGCCCAAGCCGCTCCCATCCGACCCAAATAAGGGATCAAGATAAACATGGCCACAATATTAACCGCTGTAGCTATTATATCAGAAACAAGTTGAAAAATAGTCTTCTTCTTCAGGAAACCACCAACAGACGCAATGCTAAAATGTCCTTTAAAAGCATAAGCCAACGCAACCAATGGCACAACAATATAAGCATCGTGATATTCGGCCGGTGTAAAGAAATAAAAATAGTCGCGGCTAAAAACCGCCAAAATAAGAACAAGAAAACATATAATAAGCGAGTAATAAGTGAAGGCTAAAGAATAAATTTTAGGAGCTTCTTCTTGATCCTTAATCGAGATAAAAAATGGAGGCCAGGCAGTAGCAAAAGCGCCCACAGGAAGCATAATAGCCATTCCAACAGAATATCCAAGGTTATATAAACCCACTTCATGAAGGCTGGTCATGCGAGCCAAAATAAAACGGTCAGCCCAGTCCATCACCCAAAAGGCTAAAAGTCCAAAAACAAAAGGAATCGAAAAAACCATCATTTCTTTAAAATATGACCAGTTAAATTTAACGCCGTTTTTATAAAACGAATATCCCCCAATAACAAGAGCATAAAATGCTGCATTGATTAACGGACCTTCAAACAACCCGGCCAAACCCCTGTTAAGGAAAACGATTAAGACAATATTCAAGGTAACGCCGGTAATAACTTTGGCTACATTGAAAAAAGCATAGATCTTGGCTTTTTCTTCGAGCCGCCAACGCATCATTGGCGCCGTGTTCATTAGAGTCAAAGGTATGGTCAAAAATGTCAAAAAGACATAATACGAATACTGGCTTGAACTAAAGAAAACCTCAGAAATCCGCGCTGCAAAAGGCCAGGCCAAAAGCGCAATTAAACCAGACACGGCCACCATTGCTATTTGGGCAGTAGAGATTACTTCAGATTTTTTTTCTTTTTCATGGAAAAACCTAGTCACACCATTAGAAAGGCCTAAATCGCAAATACCTAGAAGCAAAGTACTCGTGACCAAAAGCACACCTGCTACGCCATAATCAGTCGGCGTAAGGTAACGGGTAAAAAGAGGCACTATCAAAATACTGATAATTTTATTTATCGTATCACCCAACCCATAAGTTAGAATCTGTTGCGCAAAGCGCTTAAAATAGGAAAACATAATAAATTTTTTAATTTCAAATTTTTAATTTATATTCAATTTCTAATGAATTAATGTTTAACAATTTAAAATTTATAGAATTAAGGATTGATTAGAAATTAGAAATTAGAAATTTTCTACTGGCTCTTCTAATTTTTCCCCATAATGTTTGTGCTTTTTGGCCATCTTTTTCAAAAACTAAAGCCATTTCTTGAAAGCGGTTGTCGCCAGTAATCTCGAAAAGCTTTTTTAATTGCTTAATATGAACCTTGTGATAGGTTGCAGATAATTTTTTATGCTTTAAGCAGTAGAAGCTGAATTCTCCTTTATTCCTGTATTTTTCGATATTATTAATAACTGTCGTCAAGGAAGCGTTAAGAAGCGCTAGAACATCATCTTTTCTAGTTAAAAGCCAATACTCATAAAGACCAAAAATAGCGAAAATAAAGCCGTTTAGAGCCTTGCAAGGGGTCTCTGACGGATATTCTTCAATCCAGAAGTAACCTTTTTGGTCAAACTCACTAAACCAAGGTATTTTCTCGCCCCTTATAAAGGAAAAACTGTTAAAAATTTTTTCTAAAAGCTCTAAATATTTTTTTTCATTAGTTAAACCATAAAGCCTAGAAAAAAATGTTAATGCTTCTCCTTGAGCCATTCCTGAGTACCAAGGTGACCGAAGAAGATCAGAAGGACTAGTAAGATTATGGAGTGGGAAATTAAAATTATAAGGGAAAAAGACTGCTCCCTCAATTTCCTTGGTATTCTCGGTTAGTCTATCGGCATACTTTTTCGCGAGATTTAAATATTTAATCTCTTTTTTCTCGCTATATTGATTTAAAAACGAGATCCCAGTTTCCAAAATTTGAACCGGATTATAATAAGAATTGCCGTCTTGTTCGAATAAAATTATCCCGTCTTTATCGACCGGTTTAATATCTTCAATTTTCAAAGTCGGTAAATCGCTATATGGCAGAGCGCTACCAGATAATTCTTTAATTTGAAATTGTTCGGTTTTTAGAAAAGAAATTTTACTAACAGCCATTTGCCATCTTTCTTATTTTGATGATACTTTCCCATAAAGCTCTATAAACTCTTTAGCAATAACGCTTGAATCATGACGTCTCTTGGCATATTCAGATCCCAGCCGACTCAGCTCTTCCCGCCATTCTGGTTTTTCGATTAACTCTTTAAGCTTCTGATAAATATTTTTAGCGTCAGCTCGAACTATCGGACAATCAGAATAATATTTTTGCGCAAAATCATCTTCAATCCAGCAAACAACCGGTTTACCAATCGCCATAGTTTCCGTAGCAAAAGTACCATAATCTCCCACTAAAATCTGGTCAATAATGATATCCGCCTTTTCAAACATTTCTCTCGCTTCTTTATTCGGTTTATTTTCAATCAGGACAAATTCAAAATCAAAACCGTCTGCCTTAAGTTTTTCGATTGCTTCAACAATAATTGCCGTACCCTTAATTTTCTGATTAGTGGGCGCATGGGCAATAACTGGTTTGGTTGTTTGACTAACACCCACAAAAGGGAATTTTTCCAAGTCAATTGCCTTCTCAATTGTAATACTTTGAGGCACATAAGGTTCCAATGAGTAACCACCTACTACAACCGCATCAGCCAAACCTGTAATTTTTTTGATTTTCTGACGACGCTCATTATTATCGAGTTTCGGAAAAATTTCCTTTAGAGTTTCGGGGGATAGTTGTCGATATAACCCACCCTTAATATCGGTTTGGATACAATCCGAACCCCAGTATTCCATAATCACGGTTTTGCCAAAAAGCTTTAAGATTGGCACATCAAGATAATAAGGCAAAAAACTTAAACCGCAATGAAAATGAAAAACATCATACCTAAAAAGACAGCCAAGAAAAGTCCAGAGCATCACTAGCTCTCTTATTAAAATTGGCATTTTATCCAAATGAAGATTTTTATCCGATTGATAATCAAGAACGGTTTCATAAAAAACGATCACATCGGATTTAAAACCCAATTTTCGTTGAGCTCTAGAAATAAGGTAGGCTTGCCCGGCACTATTAATTGGGGCGTGTAAAATTCTTAGGTTTTTAGACATTTTTATCCCAGTTATACTCTTCTTGATCGGGTGATAAAGTGCGTTTCCTTAAAAGTTTTGCCGGCACGCCTGCCACAATCGAAAATGGCTCGGTTGATTGCGTTACCACTGCGCCCGCCCCGACTTGAGTGCCGCGGGCCAAAGTTACTCCGCCCATAATAATCGCTCCCATACCAATATCGCAACCTTCCTCAATTACGATCGGCTCAGATTTTAATGGAAGTTGATTAGCTGGACCAAGATTATCTTTTTCTAAATCATGGTGAGTACCGAAAATTATCACTCCAGGACCAATACCAACTTTATCTTTAATGGTAACGCCGCAAGAACCATGAATAAAGCAGTTCGGACTAATAAAAACTTCACTTCCAATGGTCAATTTATTATTATAATAGCCTTTTAGCATAGTATTGTGGCCCAGGTAAACTTTTGAACCAATTTCAATATTTTCCGGATGCCAAACCATTACGCCTTTTTCAATAATGACGTTTTCCCCGATTTTTGCAAAGTCTTCTGGTTTAAAATCGCCATCGCCATGAGTTCTAAATAACGGTGTAGGTAAAGCCATAATTCTCCTTAGTTAATTTTCTCGCCATCCAAAAAGATCCGGCACCACCATTCGAATGACAATAAAGACCAAATCAAAAGGCGGTTATTTGCTTTTCCTGAAGCGTGGTCATCAATCACTTTTTCAATGTATTCAGGCTTAAAGTAGCCGCGCGACAAAGCTTTTTTATTCAAGAGGATTTCTTTCACATACGGTAAACTCTCATCTTGATACCAGGAGCCTTCCGGCGGTGAAAAACCTTGTTTTTTACGATTAATAATTGTCTCTGGCAATAAATGGCTCATTGCTTTTCTTAAGACCATCTTACCACTTGTTCCATTTGTTTTAAGCTCATATGGTATAGATAAAGCTAATTCTACCAGTTCTTGGTCGGCAAATGGCACGCGAGCTTCAATTGAATGAGCCATCGAAACTTTGTCTTCAACCACAAAAAGTCCGGGTAAAAAGGTTTTTAGCTCAAAGTATAGCGCTTTTTCAACCGGCGACAAATGATCAAATGGCTCGATTATTTGACGATATTGCTTAAAAGGCTCGGTAAAATCAATCTTTTCGGCAAATTTTTCACTAAAAAATTCGGTTTTTTCTTTATCCTTAACCAACCGAGACCAATAGTCGTAATAAGATTGATCAAAAGCCACTGGATCTGAAAGATCTTGAACCAGATTATAGCGCCACGGATAACCGCCGAATAGCTCGTCGCCGGCTGCACCCGAAAGTACTACCTTAACAAATTTGCTAGCCAGCGCAGAAATATAATAGTTTGGATAACACATTCCCACTCTTAGATCTTCAAGATGCCAGATTAACTTTGGTAAAATTCGCGCCATACTGCCGGAATGCATTACCATCTCATAATGCTCTGAAGAATAAAGTTTAGCCACTTTTTCGGCATCCTGACGCTCATCAAAAGCCGCCTCTAAACCGGTTGCCGAGCTTAAGTCAAACCCACCAGTGAAAGTTTTAATAGATGGGTTATCTTCGGAAGCCAAACTTGCCAATGAAGCAGAATCCATACCACCAGAAAGATAACAGCCAATTTCCACATCGGAAATAAGATGTCTTTTGACTGCCTTTTTAAAAGTTGCCAGTACTTTTTGTTCCCATTCTTCTGGAGATAATTCTTTTTTCTCCATTGGAACATCCCAATAACGAAATGACTGCAAAGAAGAGCCGTCGTAGGTTAAATAGTGAGCCGGCGGCAAGAGTTTGACACCTTGGAATAAGGTCTTATCAGAATAAATATTTTGAAATGTAAAATACTCATTTAAAGCATTAGGATCAACTTCAACCTTGAAACCCGGATATTTTAAGATTGCTTTAATCTCCGAGGCTAAAATTAATTTTTCCCCGTCAAACCAATAGTACAACGGTTTAATGCCTAATCGATCGCGAGCCGCAAAAATCTCCCGCTTTTTCTTATCGAAAATCACAAAAGCAAACATCCCGTTAAAATGTTCGAGCGATTTAACCCCCCACTCCTCAAAAGCTGCCAAAATCACTTCTGTGTCAGAATTAGATTTAAATTTGTAGCCAAGTTTAATGAGGTCTTGGCGAATATCCAAATAGTTGTAAATCTCGCCGTTAAAAGAAATAATGTAGCGCCCATTATGAGAGATCATCGGCTGATGACCTAACGAAGATAAATCTAAAATTGATAACCGGCGTTGTCCCAAACCGATATTTTTATGAATATAAACACCCTGGTCATCAGGACCGCGATGCGCCAAAGTATTGGTCATCTCAGTTAATATTTTTTTATCAATGCCTTTTTTTTGATATAAGCCAACAATGCCACACATGGTCGCTACACTCCAATTTCTAATTACAAATTTCTAATTTCTAATTAAGGAACAATACAATCTTTAATATTAAAAATTAAAGTTTGAATAAAAATTAAGAATTAGAAATTAAAAATTCTTTTTACTATTCTTAGTGTATCGCCAATGAGGCTACAAAACAAGCAGGATAGTAAAAAGTAGAAAGTAAAAAGTAGAAAGTGAAAAGTACTTATGAAATAAAAAACCCTCACAATTAATGAGGGTGGAGTAATTAGCGCAGACTTAAAGCAATTCAGATTGCCAGAGGCGTTAGCCCCAGACATTGTCGATACTTCTCTGCTTCTTCGACTGGGAGTTGATCAACTAATTTCCAATACAGCCCGCGAGAACTAAGATCATCTTTGTCTCTCGCTAAAGCCGAAATGATCATCTTAATAGCTGTACTTTTCCGATTTTCCGGTAAAAACTCAAACAAGGCAAGAGCCTGTTCTTCACAAAAATACTGATTTTTTTCGAAAAGTTTATTGAATAACACCCAAAATCTGAGGGTTGCCCTTACTCTTGGAAAATACTTCCGCGCTTCTACCGCATAGCGAAAGGCCAATCGATGATCATGACTTTCCTCACTAAGCTTAAATAAACCGAAAGCAAGATCCTCTAAATATTTATTCCGCTTGGTTTTATCGGGAACATTGAGAAGTAATCCAACAGCGGCTCCAAAGCTAGCGTTTTTAAAAAATATGTAGGCAAGTTTAACAAAATAATCGGATTGCTGTTCACTTGGCAAAATGGATTTGATAATATGAGCGCCACCATCGGTAAAATATCTGCATTGGTGCCCCAAATAATTATCTAACCATTCAATTTTTTCCTGCAAAGGCGGTGTATAATCTAAATCTTTGAGATTTTCTAATAACTCCTTATAACAACTAAGACCAGCTTTGCTGTATCTCTTTGACAAAAGAATTAGATATCTCTTTTTATCATTACCAGTCAAATATTCTATTACTAAGGAATAAGCATTGTCTAAAAAACCGCGTTCTATTAGTATCAGAACAGCTCCTTTTACGGCGTTAATCCTCTTGTGCTGACTGATAGCCGTTAAAAGCCCTTTCATCGCTATATCTTCAGAATAGTGATACCTAATTTGAAGACAAGCAAGACGCTCTTTTAAACTAAGGACACGATCACATTTCTGAGCAGCATAAACCGCGTAATTATGCCATCCATGCAAAAGTGCAATATGACATATATAACCATAGGCTTCATTTTTGAAACGGCTTTCACTACTAATATTTTCCGCTAAATTACACGTGTTTTTTAGAAGATCATCTTCAATCTGATCTTGAGCCAGTAATTTTTCAATTAGATTTATTATTTGCAAATCTTTTTGTCCAACTGATAGTAAGGCGCAAATTTGATTAAACTTACGCAAATCTTGATTAAAATATTCAAATAGAATTTCTTCATGCTCTGAAATGTTAGCATTATTAATTAGTGAAGGTGTAATCCGCTCAATAATAGCCACCAACTCATCTTCGGTTAATTCTCTTTGAAAACCAATTCGAGCAACCCGACGGGCGCCTTCAAGGTTACCAGACACAATATAGGCGTTAAGCAAATTTTCAAGCTGCATCGCTGTTCTCCTTTACAGATTCGATAGTCCCAATAAAACAGCTTTGCGCTATTTTGTCAATAAAAACCAAATAAAAAAGTATCTAGTATTTAGAAGCAAGTATAAAGTATAGAATAACAGCTATTCATATTTATACTAAATACTTAATTCTCTATACTAGATACTATTTCTTGGCGGTTTTCCACAAACCATTAAACCAACTTTTCATAGTCTCAGCATACTCTTTGGAGGTTACTACTAAAGCAAAATTCTCATTGGCAGTAGTAATGATCGCTACGTTATTGTGATAAATATAGATATTAGCAGGAGCTTTAAAACCTTCAGGTAGATATCTGACTTTTCTTAAACCCTTTTGGGGATCAAAAAATGAATCCTCTTCCTTAACCACCCTTAAAGATTTAGTCCAAATTTGTTTTTGAACCTTTCTTTTAACAAAATCGTTTAAATATCGTTTTGAAAGGATTGATAGAATTTTATTCGTTTCTCCTAAATACATAAATTCCTCGATTGGCGAGGCTAAAATTTCTTCATATACTTGTTTAATTTCTTGACCGACAAGCATTCTAACCTTTGGTTGAAATGGTGAAAAGGCATACAACTGATTTAATTCTGGCAGCATTTCTTTAAAATTTTCTGCCTGATCTTTTAGATTTTCTGCCTTACTGCTCAAGATTTGAGCAATTTTTTTGGGCGGATAAGGAAAATAAATCCGACGTTTGCCGGTTTCAATAATTTCAATTAGCCCCTTTTCTTCTATTTCTTCCAGCGCGCGGAAAACAGTCGTTCTCGGCAAATTAACCTTCTTTTTAATTGAAACGATCGAACTTTCACCAAGTTCCAAGCAAGCCAGATAAATAGTAATTTCTTTTTGGCTCAATCCTAAATTTTCTAATAGTTCTTTTATATTCATATTGTCCACTTTTTTGGATAATAATATTAACTATATTTATGATAACACAAACCAATTGACCTGTCAATATCTAAATTATTATCCGTACGTATTGACAATAATGATTAAAAATTTTATAATTATCTATTCGCCCATCCGGCGAAGCACTAAACTATAGGGGGTATTATGGCTAAGAAGATTTTCAAGCTCGATGGAAATGAATTCGCAATTGATTCTGTTATTATTAAAATTGAATGTGTAAACGTAAAAGGATTAGGTTGGACACAAATTGATTCCTTTGAGAGCGCTATAAATACAGGTTTCAACTTTGTTGTAACAGATACCACTTGTAACAAAAATATGCGAGGTCGTAATCCTGGGCACATTACCATTCGTCGAATAGACCCTGATAGAAAAGGAATTGTAATCAACCAGGCGGAATCGGACAAATGGAAAGGATCTTATATAACTGATCCTGAAACGTACGATAAGATCAGAGAATATCAAGAAAACATTAAACAATTCCAACATGAATTGGAAAAATTAATGAGAGAAGGATATGGAAAACCTGAACCATAATCACAACAATACAGGCGTCCTAATGGTCGCCTTTTTTAGTAAAAATAACTCCTGCAACTTAAAAATATGCGAAAATAATGCGGCCGCATTAAAATCACACTCTTTAGACAAACATGCAAATAAAAAAGGTTAAAAGAAAAGAGAAAAGAATCTATTTTCTAATCTAAAATCTTTAAACCAATTTCTAATTTCTAATTAAGAAATAATACAATCTTTAAATATTAATAATTAAAGTTTGAATAAAAAATTAAAAATTATTTTTACTATTTTTAGTGAATCGCCGTTTCACCCGCAAAATAAGCAGGATAGTAAAAAGTAAAAAATACCGGCTTAGATGATAGAAAATATTAAAAAATGAGGGTAGCAGTAATACTATCCCTCAAATAACCAAGAAAATAACACCCAATATAACAATTCCTACACTAAGCCACCGCTTAAGATTATATTCACCACCATCATTTGTTTTAAAAAGAAATGGCGATATAACAGTAACAAGAACTGTTCCTAGACCTAGAATCGCTTCCGAATAACCTGGATTTGGTGATAATTTAATGGCTTGGAAATTCCAAATATCACCCATTGTCGAAGTAATAATAGCCGACACTATAATAATTGATAGAATAAGCGGTTTTTTTGAAATGACCGCCCTTTCTCTGGAAGTAAAAAATATCTCATTAACTAGAAAAAACAGGGTAGCAAAAAAGATTATTACTAAAACAGCTTGACTTGCTTCAAAACCAAAAGTCATCATTTTTTTAACCGAAAGAGACATTGCTGAAAGAGCTGTTAACGCAATTATAGCCAGCACAACCCAAACTATATTAGCTTTACGTCTCTCACCCTTATTAACATCAATAATTAATATCATTAACCCAGAAACTATTACTAAAACACCTAAAAATTTTAAAATCGAAATTGACGAGTTGAATAACCATACCGACAAGAATAAAGTCGGTATCATATTAGCGCTTCGAACAGCCTGGACATAACCTGTATTCGGCGCCAATTTTATTGCCTTTACTTCTGATAAATTAGCAATAAATGAAAAAACTGCCGCCAATACACCCCATAATAAGAATGATAAGATCAAGTCTTGGCTCATAAAAGTTCTTAAACTCTGAAAATTGATTAATAAAAGCCCCAATAATGATCCAGTGAAAACAAAAAGCAGATAGCGATTCTCTGGAATTTTAAGGTTCAATACCCATTTAGTTATCAGTGCATATATCGTAAAGGATCCAAGTGCTATAAACGAAAATAAATACCAAGGCATAAGATCACCACCTTTAATTGGGTAATACCAAATAATATTTCACTTTTAGTTAAAAGTCAATATGCCAGCTGACCAAGTATTAATTAAATATTTAACCAATAATCTAGAATAACTCTTTAATGTTCTCAACCACATAATTTTGTTCTTCATCAGTCATTGAGGCATAAAGCGGAATGGTGAGAGTATTTTTTTCAGCATAAGCGGAGTTCGGGAAATCGGATTCTTTGAAACTGTATTTTTTAACGTATAGACCGAGCATCGGCACGTTTTGAGTGCCTTGGCGGGTCATAATATCTTTTTCCGCTAGTTTTTTGGAGATTTCATCACGACTTAACGGAGAATTTTCTTTTACCAATAAAACATATGACTGATAAGCGTGATTAGAATAAGCTGGCACGGTCGGAGTTTTTAGATATGGGTAATCCTTAAATGCCTCGTCGTATTTTTTAGCACGATTTATTCGACCATCAAGAATCGATTGAAGTTTATGAGCTTGAGCTACACCAATGGCACCTTGGATATCGGTCATTCGATAGTTATAGCCTAAATCTTCATAAGCGGGCAAAGTATGACTTTTATCGCCATGACGTTCTAAGTCAGAGACAGCCGCACCATGATCGCGTAATGATTTGGTTTTCATCGCTAATTCTTTATTGGAGGTGAAAACCATGCCGCCTTCACCAGTTGTAATCGCCTTTCGAGGATGAAAACTAAAAGCGCCCATTTCGCCAATAAAACCAACATGAGTGCCTTTATAACGGGTACCCATAGCGCAAGCCGCATCCTCGATCACTTTTAGATTATGTTTTTTGGCAAGCTCTAATATCGGATCCATATCGGCTGCTAAACCAAATAAATGAACCGGCATAATCGCCTTGGTTTTATCAGTTATGGCCGCTTCAATTTTAGTGACATCAATATTAAAAGTATCTAAATCAATATCCACAAAAACTGGTTTAGCACCGACGTACAGGCAAGCATTGGCAGAAGCCACAAAGGTAAAGGCTGGAACAATTACTTCATCACCCTCACCGATTCCCAAGGCAATAAGTGATAGATGTAAACCAGTCGTACAGTTAGAAACCGCTACGGCATAAGGCGAACTGGAAAATTCGCTAATCAAGCGTTCAAATTCCGCCACTTTCGGTCCTTGGACCACCCAATGGGAATCCAAGACCTCTTGAACAAGTTTAATTTCTTCATTATCAAAAACCGGCTCGGTAATGTTGATTTTCATAATTACTCCTTAATTAGCAAAGTTAAAAGTATAAAGTGAAAAGTAGAAAGTACAAAGAAGAAAATGATATTAATATATAGATATCACATTATGATATTTTAATGCCGTTTTATAATATTATATCTATAGTAAATTTCTAATAACTTTATACTTTAAACTTTGTACTTTTTACTATTTCTGGTCTTTCTTCCACCATTCCAAAACTTTCTTTAGCCCTTCTTTGGGTGAAACTTGGGCTTCAAAGCCAATCATTTCTTTGGCTTTTTTTGGACAACCGTAACGACGGCTGACTAATTTCATATCTCTTGGTTCATAAACCGGCACTACATCTTGAGCGTCCATCAAATCTACTAAAGTATCCAATAATTCTTTGACTGAAGTCTCTTTACCTGAAGCGGCATTGAAACATTCATTGGAAACATCAGATTTTAAAGCGGCAATGTTTGCATCAGCTACATCCCCAACATAGATCAAATCCATAGTAGCCGAACCATCGCCCTTAATAATTGGGGCTTCTTTGGCCGCAATCTTATTAATGAAATTCATAATAGCGGAAATATAAGCCGAACGGTAATCCTGGCGTGGACCATAAACGTTCAAATAACGGAAGCAAATATAATCTAAGCCATGTTTCTTCCAGAAGGCACGGTGTAATTGCTCGTCAGCAACCTTTGTAGCCCCGTAGAACAAGTAGTTGTTGAAGGGGTGCTTCTCATCGGTTGGAAAGTACAAACCATCGCCGTAGACGCTTGAGGAGCTAGCAGAGACAATCTTTTTAACCCCAGCTTTCACACAAGCCTCTAAAACATTATAGGTACCAATAATATTAACATCGATCGCTTCGCGCGGATTTTCTTCACAGGTTAAAAGCCAAAGCGCGGCTTCATGAAAAACATAGTCAATACCCTTCATTGCTTTTTCTAAATCTTCTGGCTTAGTAATATCTCCTTCAACCAAGGTGACAATTCCACTCTTTAAGGCCTCCTCAATATTACCTTTTGTGCCGCGAATAAGGTTATCAAAAACTACAATTTCTTGCGGTTCTTCTTTAATTAAATGGTCAACAATATGCGAACCAATAAAACCAGCCCCGCCCGTTACTAAAATTCTCTTGCCTTTAATTTCATTCATAAGAACTCCTTTTCTCCCCCTATCTTACCCCTCGATAATCATTTTGGCAAATTATTTTGCTTGGGCTTTAAATGCCTCGGGCTCAACTTTATAAATAATCGCCTCTTCATTGTATATTTTTTTAAAATATTGCGGATACTGATCGAAATAATCCTGATTTTGATTCTTAGCCTGAATAACTATAATATATTCGATTTTATACTCTTTAATTGTGGCCAATTTTTTCTTAATGGGCACATTTTTAAACAAAACAATAAAGTTTTTTTCTGCTGTTGAACCATATAATGGCATATGAACGTCAGCCAGCATTGGCAAAAAAGGATAACCGCTGTTCGAAATAACAATGGACTTAGGTGGAATTTCCTTTTCAATAAAATCAATGGTCTTTTCTCCTCCAACATTTTTGATATCGATGGCCGTATAAGTAAAATACCTCGAGTTTTTAAAAATAAGAGGCTTTTTTGTTTCTAAAACAAAGTAATTTTTTGCTCTTCGCCATTCTGGCATCGCTAAAAAGAAAATCGTCATTAGACCGAACAGAACAAAAATCGGTCCCGGTTTTAATTTAGACCAATCAAAAAATTCGTTAAGCTTGGGTCGATATCTTTGTAAAATCAAAATTGTTAAACCTATAACAAAAGATATGGCGGTTAGCCATAAGTAATTCGCTTCAACCCAGGTGGAAACCTGAGAATTAAAAACTAGAGCATACCACTTTCTAACAAGAATAAAATTTAACTCAACATATAAAAATAGAATGGTAGCTACTGAAAGAAATGCTACTGTCAAGCCATAAGCAACTTTTGATTTAGCAGTTATTCTTTCAATTACTAAGAATAAGAACCCCAGAATAGCAGCCCAAGCAGCATGATACCAAACGACATTGTAAAATAAACGGTTCATAAAAACAGGACTTAAAAAACTAGCAACAAACGATTTAATTGGCTCAGTAAAAATCAAGAACGGGGCCAAAAAAAGGCCGATCAAAAATAAAAAACGACGGTTTAAATTAACAAAAACTAATAACAATGGAGACGCGATAATTGCCAATTGCCCCATAAGCTCAAATTCATTAAAAGAATCAAGTTTGAAATTATTCGTGTAAGAAGAATTGGCAAAACTCTTCAAAAGATCTGAAATTACATTACTCTTAAGTTCAAGAATACCAGCAAATGCTAGAGCAATTACTAAATTAACCGATAAGATTATCAGTGTTCTTTTAATCTGCACTCTGGCTTCATTGGACCTAAATAAAGTAAAAACCTGAAGAATTGCAAAGAGCAGCATCATCAGTAAAAAATAAAAGTACTGAACAAAATGGATTGCCACCATAAACAAGGTTGAAACAGAAGCCAAAATTAATATTTTAAAGCTTAATTTGGTATCAAAAATAAACTTCAAAGACAAACTAACAACTAGTGGCAAAAGTATATATTGGGCAAATGTATCTGGTACTGGCATTCTTAAAAAAGTATAACCAATCGACTTGTTGAACGTGAAAAGAATAAAAGCCATTAGGGCAAAAGCAGCCTGAGCACTTTGATGAAACAGTTGTTTAAAAAAGTAAAACCAAACCAAAAAGCTAGTTAAAGCGAGAGATATTGGCAACAATCCCCAAACATCAAAAATATTAAAATTGATGATTTTAGCCAGTATGCCCATCACAATATGCCAAAGCGGATAAATATATTGAACTTCAAAACTAGTCTTAACATAGCTCAAACTACTGATAGTCATTGGTTCATTCTCAACAACCTTTCTCATTAGGGAAAGATGGTATTGAGGATCACCTTTAAAGTTATTACCCTGTTGGTCTATTGACGACAAAACAAGAGCACCAAGAGCAGCAACAATTATCCAAATCAATTTATCACTTGAAAAAAACTTTGAGTAAACAAAATCTTGTTCTGGCTTTTTTAAAAAAATAAAGTCGATTACTACCGCAATAACTAAGAATAAAATATTAGTAAGAAAATATACGGAAGTTAAAAATGTTATCTTCCAGCCAAAAATTATGGCCAAAAAGCTTATTAGAAATAAAAATGCTAATCCTATGCTTAATCTTGTAAATAATCTTGTCGCTAAACTCTCATAATCAAATTTAAAAATCCGACTCAAAAGAAAGCCGGGAATAAAAACTAAAAATAAAAAACCAGACGTAACCAACCATGCTTTTTCGTGTGTCCAGAAAGATGAGTAGAGAGCGAATATAGCAAAAACCGCCAATAAATAATTGATAACTAAAAAATAATTTTTAGCAAAAAAATTCCTCATTATTCTCAATATAACAAATTTTTTAGTTATTTAACACGCAATTCTCTATTGTCATCCATATCGAGCCACATCGCGAAAAAACCAAATTGCCCCGACATCACCAGGCAAAAAACCAAAGCCAGGGCATTGATTGGCGGAATTCGATGAGTATCAAGATACAGGTTTAGTAAGCGGAATAAAAGAAAAAGGCTGGCAATAACCAAAACAACGGCAAAAAGATAAAAAAAGACCAAAGGATGAAAATTATCAATAATATATTTCCTTTTTAAACGCCAAAAAAATCTTCTAGTTAATAACCAAGAAATTGTTGGAATAACTTTCCAAAGACGGATACCTGATTTCTCACCGACATGATAGATCGGTTTAATTGGAATTTCTTTAACGCGCGCATAATGAATGTTCAAGTGAATTAAAATATCATTAGGGAAACCGTACCTCTTATAAAGATTATCTAACTCAATTTTTTTAATCATTGCTTGAGAAATTGCCGTGTAGCCAGTTTGGCTATCGGCAACATGCCAATAACCAGAAGTAATCTTTGTAAGCAAAGATAAAACCGAGTTTCCAAGGTAACGAACTTTGGGAATCATCCGCCAGGCCTGTCCATGGATTAAACGATTACCTTTAACATAATCTGCTTCATTAAGAACGATTGGGGCAATAATATCCTTTAATTCGTCTGGATTCATTTGGGCATCTCCAGCCATTACGGCCACCACGTCCATTTTTCGTTCAACCGAATGCTTGTATCCAGTCACAATTGCCGCCCCCACTCCCTGATTTTTCTCGTGAACTACTACATCTAATTTTCTTTTATATTTTTTTGCTGCGTCTTTTGCAGCTATTATAGTTTTATCTTTGCTTTTATCATCAACAATAATAATAAGATCAACAAACCGGGGCATCGTTTTAATAACGCGACCAATCAACTTCTCTTCGTTATACGCAGGGATAACAACACAAATTTTTTTTCTTTTAAACATTTAGTTATATTTCTCAATTAAATCTTATTTTTATTTAAAGCAAGTTTTTAAATATAAGTAAAGACCGGTCTATGATTTAAAATATTGTCTAAGCCATAATTCAAGGTTAAATATCCGCCAAAAAAGCTGATAATTAATTGGCTCGCCCGCAATAAACTTGTCGAACGCCTCAATTACTTTAAAAGCGTTAAAATAAGGACGTTCACGAAATTCCTTTGAAGAAAAAATTTCCTTCATCAATGGAGCCAGATCATGCTTTAACCAAAATTCTTCTGGTGTCTCAAACCCAATTTTATCATGACGATTTAAAATCATTTTTGGTAAAATTTTTCCTAAAGCCCGGCGCATTATCCATTTAGTTTCTCCATTTCTAATCTTTTGATCATCAGGAAGGCTGAACGCATACTTTACCAATCGGTAGTCAAGAAAAGGTGTTCGCGACTCAATAGAAAAAGCCATGGAGTTACGATCTTCATATCGCAGCAAAGTTGATAAACCCTTTCCTGCCAAAAGATTAATAGTATGACTTTTTAAGGAATTTGAGCTGATTCTCTTTTTAGCACTAACAAATTTTTTATACCAAGTCTGGTTAAATAGTGATGCGTCAAAATATGAACCCATATAAATATCTTTAAGACTTGGTCTAATTCCCTTTTGCAAACTTTTAATTAAGGGAAATTTAAAAAATTGTCTAAGCTGCTTAATAAAGGCTTGTCGATAATGCAAGTGAAAAAAATCCCTGAGCTCCTTAATTAATCGCCAAAATTTACGTTCGCGCCAAAGTGAAGCAAAATATACGGGGAAAAAAGTCAGATAACCAGCTAAAACTTCGTCCGAACCTTGACCGTCAAGCATAACTTTTACTTTATGTTGGCGGGCTAGTTTAAAAACGTTCCACTGAGCATAAGCGCTCGATGTAAGCAAGGGTAAATCATGATGCCAAATGACTTTTTTAATTTCTCTCACCAAATCTGCAGGCTTAGGATAAATGTATGATGGTTTAACTTTGGTTTTTTTTACAACTTCATCAATAAAAATTTTTTCGTCAATCTGAGCAAACTTCTTTCGGTCATAACAGGCAGAAAAAGTCCGCTGTTTGAGCCCGACTTGATCAATTTTCCCATTTTCAACCAATAATTCGTTAACCTGGCAAACAATTGCCGATGAATCAAGACCTCCTGAAAGACAAGTCCCAATCGGCACATCGGACCTGAGTCTCAATTTAACCGCGTCTTTAAATAAATCGGCAAAATCTTGCTCACAGGCTTGATCGCCGGCGCTCTTATTTTCACTCTCGGCGAGCTCCCAATATTTCTTAATGCTTAATTGGTTTTTATCTAAAACAAAATATTGACCGCCGCGCAAATCGAAAATATTTTCAAAGCAAGTTTCCTTGCTATAATCAATTAATCCTGAAACCAAATAGTTTCTAATTGCCTGGTTATTCGGCGCAGTTTTAACTTCCGGATGAACTAAAATCGCTTTGATCTCCGAAGCAAAAACAAATAAGCCTTTGTCCCAATAATAATAAAATGGCTTTACACCAAAACGATCACGGCTACCAAACAACCGTTTACTTCTACGATCATAAATTACAAAGGCCCACATCCCATTGAAACGTTTCAAACAATTAACACCCCATTCTTTATAAGAGGCCAGGATTACTTCCGTATCTGTTCTAGTCTTAAATTTATGGCCAAGTTTCCTTAATTCGTCGCGCAATTCCACGTAATTATAAATTTCACCATTAAAAACAATCACCAGATTCTTATCGGGCGAAAACATTGGCTGATGACCGGCTTCCGATAGATCAAGAATTGATAAACGACGATGTCCTAAAGCAATGTTTGCATCAACAAAAAAACCCTCATCATCAGGCCCACGATGAGCGATCGAATCAGCCATTTGGCGAACTAGCTTTTCGCTTTCCGCTTTTGGCTTTCCGCTTAAATTGTAGATTCCGGCAATACCGCACATTTAAACCTCGCTTCGCTCGGTAATTTCTAATTTCTAATTACTAATTTCTAAATTTTTAGGTCAATTAGGTCAATTAGAAATTAGAGTTTTTAATTATTCTGCTATTTTCTTATAAATATTCTTCAACTCGTCGAAACAGGTTTCAATATTAGCTTTTTCTTTAATCAAACGGCGGTTGAGTTTGCCAATTGGCATAAACTTATCTTGAGGGAATTCTAAAGCTTCAAGCATAACTCTGGCCAATTGCTTAGCATTAATTTTAGACTTAAAGATATTTTTTCCTCTTTCCCATTCCTTTAATACAGGCAAATGGCTAGAAATAATCTTTTTTTCGCAAGCCATTGCTTCTAAAACGGAAACTCCCGCCCCTTCAGAATTAGGAATCGAGACAATTACGTCGGACAAATTATAATATCTGGCCATTTCTTTGTTCTCAATTGGTTCCAAAAAAACCACTTTATCCTCGAGCTGATAATGAGAAATTATATCTTTAACCTCGCCATAGTATTGGTGATTAATGGGTTTATCTATAATCGCTAGTTTCACATTTCTTTTAGAAATTAAATGAAAGGCCTTTACAATGGTATCAATATTATAAATTCGGTCAATCACCCTTGGAGAAAAAATAATTTTCTCATTTTCTAAACGCAATTTTTTGCGCTCGCGGATATTTTTGGCCGGTTTAAAAAGTTTTAGGTCAATTCCAAAACGGACAACACTAATTTTATCCTTATTGACACCAAACGGCAAAGTCGCTTTTCTTAACGTTTCGGAACTTGTCACAACCCAACTGGCACTTTGAGTTGCCTTTTTGGATAAAAAGTTAAGCCAGGCCGGTAAAGGTTCAAGTACATCGCTTCCTAAAACACCAATAATATAAGACTTGCAGCCCGAAAAATATGCTAAAACTCCGCCTGAAGAAAGATATTGCCCTTGGACAAAACTTGGCTTAATCTTTTTGACGAGTTTTCTTACTGCTACTAAAGATCTTAAAAACCAGATTATTTTTGGTTCGAACGGCCGCCGTAAACAATAATAAACTTTAATATTATTAGCCGAGCCTGGATAAAAAGTAATAAAATGAACCTCATAACCTTGTTCGGCTAACAAATTAGCGATTTTCAGGTTGTGGCTAGAATCAATATTGCCAATCAAGCAAACGCGAGTTAAACCCTCAGAATCCAATGATTGACGCTTCCCCGTTTTTAAACCTCTTTTTATCCTTGCGCCAAAATCAAGAAACTTTTGCAATGGCCGAGATAATATTATTAGAAGGTAATACTTTAAGCTTTGAAAAAACCAAGAAATGACATCTGAAGGTTTTAAATATTGCCGGCTAAGAATATATGCTTTCTTTGCTACCCCTTTTAGTCCAACAAATTGCCAAGAAATTGCAAGTTTTATTAGACCAAGAGAAATATTTTGACCAACAACTAACTGCCTTGGTTTAAACTTATCAAGAACTTTAAGGTATAAATTATTATCTTCAACCCTTTGCCTATCAGATGTGGAAATAGACGTTTGTTGGTTATGTTTCCTACTTTTAACCAAGGCTTCGGAACAAAGTTTAAACTGATAACCTTTTTCAATTAAGCGGAACCACAGATCGTAATCTTGAGTATTGCGCAAATTTTCATCAAATAAACCCGCATCTGTAAAAGTTTCTCCAGGGATAAGGAGGGTACAGCCATGTAAAAACCTATTATTTACTAACACGGCTAAAAAATTTTTTTTGTTAATATCTTTTAATTTAGAAAAGGCAAGATGCTTACCAAACTGATCTACCTCCTCATAATTACAATAAACAATGGTTTTTTGAGGGTTTTTGGTTATTGCAGAAATTTCTTTTGAAATCTTATCTTTAAAATAAAGATCATCATGCGAAAGCCAAGAAAAATATTCGCCAGTCATTTTAGCAACGCCGAAATTGAGGGCTGAGGCGACTCCGCCGTTAGGTTTCTTAAAGTAGCGGATCTTTTGACCATAACTCTTACAAATTTTTTCCGTTTTACCGTCGTCTTTTGAACCGTCATTAACTACAACCACCTCAAAATTTGGATAATCTTGAGACAGTGCGCTTTCAATTGCTTCGCCAACATAATCGGCACCATTATAAACAGGTATAATAATTGAAACTTTAGGATATTTTATCTTCTTCATCATTACTTACACATATCTTATCTTTAAATTTTGTGCAAGTGGACTAAAAAAGCGGTCTCGCATTAAGGCCGCTTAGTAATCAAAAGTTAGGGTAAATAATTGGGGCGATTACATCTAAATATTTTTCCAGCTCCTCGATAGTCGCAACATCGCCCTTTTCCTGATAAGATAAAATTTTTTCAATTTCACCGGGAATCAATGATCTCGCAGGGGCAACGACTGCCGGAACAATCGCGTTGGGCGGAATTGCCAATGGAACAGGTATCATTATAATTAAATTACCCCTACTTTTTATCCATGATTTCAATAGAGTTAAGTAGGCTCTAACAATATGGTATGGCCGTGCGTAAAAAAATAATTTAGAAACGCCTAGCTCAATTGCCTGATCGATTATCCAATCGGTTTGGTCTGGAGTATTAGAACAGCTCTCCTTGGTGTAAACGTTTTCTGTCCTTATTAGATTATATGGTGATTTTTTTAATTCTTCTATTGTTATGGGATGATATTTCCGCTCACGAATATTCATCCCGGCTACTAGAAAGTATTCAGCTACACTTTTTTGCCACACTTCTATTGGTAAAGAAATAGCTTCAGTTTCATCCATCCCGGCTGTGGCCACCAACGCGTCAGGAATAAAATACGCTGGAACTCGAATACTCAGTATTTGAATAGCCAAAGAAGCGATCATACTGGTTTGATCGAGATTTTTGTAGTTAGCCTCACCCATTTTATACCCCCTCCCGTACAGTAAAAGATCTCGTCTAAAATATTTAGACGCTAGGTGAATAGTACAACAAAAATTAGGTTAATTCAAGCTATTTTAATTTATACCAAACAGTTCGATTAATATAATCGGTATAGCTAAGAATGATTCTGATAACTTTTTGACTGACATTATCTACATCATAATCAGGAATTAAACGGAAAGAACGATTTTTATCTTTAGTTTGAGAAGTGACAACTTTAATCGCATTTAAAACGTCCTTTGACTCCAGGCCCGACATAATCAAAGTGCCTTCATCCATCCCCTCAGGTCGCTCATGCGCTTGCCGGATAGTGATTGCGGGGAAATTAAGAATTGATGATTCTTCAGTGATCGTACCGCTGTCTGAGACGACGCAGAAGCTATTTAATTGCAGTTTAATATATTCAAAAAAACCAAGTGGTTTAAGAAATTGGATTCGTTTATCAAGTTCCTTAATTTTAAGTGCTTCCATTTTTTTGCGCGTTCTTGGATGCGTAGAAACAATCACCGGCATTTTATAGCGACGCGCAATTGCATTTAGACTTTTGAAAAAATTACGGAAGTTTTCCTCACTATCGATATTTTCTTCGCGGTGAGCGCTAACAATAAAATAACTTTTTTCTTTTAGTTTTAAATCTTTCAATGGATCGGTCTGTTCTATTTTAGGCCAATAATAATTTAGAACTTCTTTCATACTTGAGCCGGTTTTAATAATCGTTTCCGGACGAATTCCTTCATTTATCAAATAACGACGGGCGTGTTCGGTTAAAGTCATATTAATATCGCTTAAATGATCAAGAATCTTACGGTTAATATCTTCTGGCACTCGTTGATCAAAAGAGCGATTACCAGCTTCCATGTGAAAAACTGGGATATGACGCCGTTTCGCCGCAATAATCGATAAACAGCTATTGGTATCGCCGTACAATAAAACCGCATCGGGTTTTTCTTTTTCCATTACCTCGTCGGATTTAGCGATAATATTACCGATTGTTTCCGCTGTAGTTTTTCCAGCAGCATCAAGAAAATAATCCGGCTTACGAATTTCCAATTGTTCAAAAAAGACCTGATTCAGCTCGTAATCAAAATTCTGTCCGGTATGAACAATAATCTGTTTAGTATATTTATCGAGCTCGCTAATAACCCGACTCAGTTTAATAATTTCCGGCCTGGTGCCGACAATAGTCATCACTTTCATCTTTTAGCCTCTGAGTGTTCTATTTTAATAACTCTCCCTCCATTTGATTATTCTCAACAAGCAAATTGTACTGCTCCAGCATTTCTATCGTTTCCTTTAAATCCATTGGATTAGAGGCTGAACTATATTCTCCCGTCTTATCAATAAATTCCTCGGTACTTGTTTCGATCAGTTCTGGCAAAATCGGTTTAATCACATAATAGTCGCCGCGATCAACTGTATGCCAGGCTTCTTCTTCGGAAATTAAAATTTCGTGGATTTTTTCACCAGGACGAATACCTGTAATCTTGATCTCATTTGGTCTTTTCCCAACTAAAGCCTTGGCCACATTTATAATTGAAGAGGATTTAACCTTGGGAATATAAGTCTCTCCAGAAGAAGCACCCCTAATAGCAGCAAAAACCGTATCAACTGCGTGCTCTAACGGTAAAAGGAAGCGTGTCATTTCCTTAGTCGTAACAGTTAGAGGGAGATTATTTCTAATTTGCTCGTGAAACATCGGGATAACTGAACCGCGCGAAGCTAAAACATTACCATAACGAACACAAATAAACCTGACTTTAGGGACAAAAATGTTAGCGGAGATAAAGATTCTTTCTTGTAAAGACTTTGTCATCCCCATCACATTAACCGGTTTACAAGCTTTATCGGTTGAGATTCCAACCACTGTTTCCACATTATAATCGTTTTCTCTTAAAGCTCTAACAATATTTTCTGCACCCATTATATTAGTCATCACGGCCTCGTGCGGAAAATATTCACAGGAAGGAACCTGTTTTAAAGCTGCTGCGTTAATCACAATATCAACGTTTTTAAGAACCGGGCTAATGGATTCGTAATTACGAACATCCCCGATTCTAAATTCAACCAGTTGGCGAAAATTATTATAGATAATCTCGTCAGTAGCGTTGGCTTTATGCTGATATTCTAAGCGCATATTATGCTGCTTGGCCTCATCACGCGAAAAAATAATAATTTTTGAAGGACATCCATCTTCACCAGAGAGTAATCGCTTTACTAAAATTTTGCCAAGCGAGCCTGTGCCTCCAGTAATTAGAATTTTTTTACGACTGAATAACGCCATTTTCCTCCTAAAATTGAATAAAATTCTTGTTTTTTTGATAGTAACGATACATATTGCGAACTAATTTGGGCCAAGTTGGAGGTTTATACCCAGTGGCCTCACGAAACCTTTCACTATTGAGCGATCGATCAGAAACTTCCCTGTCAGATGGATTAATGGTTATTTTCTTACCATAAATTTGACCAATCAAACTTAATAAATCATATTTAGAAATTGGTTCCGCAGACACATGATACAAACCCTTTAGTTTGTCATTAGGAATAACGTACTCTGCTACAATATTGGCAAACTCGACAGTTGTCAACCCGGAATAAATCACGTTTCTATAGCCTTCAATTTTCCCTTTGGCACCCAAAAACCAATCTACAAGTGAAACATGGCTTTCTAGACCGTGGCCAATGATTGAAGTTCTCAAGGTAACAGTGTGATCATATAATAGCTCTCCTAGAAACTTGGTTTTACCATAAACGTCCTCGGCGTCAGAAGGGTCTGCTTCGCAATAGTTTCCCAACCTGCCCGAAAAGACGCAATCGGTACTAAAGTGAATCAAGCGAGCGTTTATTGCCTTGCAGAGGGATGCTAAACGGTGAGGAAGCAAAGCGTTAATTAAGAGGGCGTTAACAGTATCGTTTTCGTTCATAACTTGTTTAATTAGGCCAACGCAATTTAAAACAATATCTGGTTTAATTTTTCCAAAAACTTCAATTAAGCTATCGGTATTATTTATATCAATATCGGCAACAACGTTTTTTTGATATCTCTCTTCAAGAAGTTTAATTTCAGTCTTGTTTCTAACCGTACCATAAACTATAAAATTCTTTCTTCCTGAAAGCTGGGTAAATAGCGCATTCCCCAACATACCAGTTACACCTATAATTAAAATTTTTGTTTTCATTATTTCTCCAATGAGTAAATGTCTGTCAACGGGTCTGAATAGATTTTTTTAATCTTAAATTGGCTGGTTTCAATATTTTGAATCAAATAGTCTTCAGCTACAAGATGAGGGGCTTTTTGAACTATAACATATTTAAAATTGCGCTCATACAAATATTCCCAAGGTGAAGGCTTTAAATAAAAGATAATATCCATTTTTTCCTCCTCATTGTCTAAGTTTGCCAGAAGATCGCCTCTCAGAAAAAACCCATAGTAGCCAAGAAGAAAAACCCTATCATTCTTTTTAGCCTCATTATTAATAAAATTCAGAGGAGGATAGTGCGGCCCATATAGTGCAGCAGGATTAGTTTGTTTAATAAAGACCCAATTAAATCTTTGCCACATATACAGATTACTTGCAAGTGTTCCTAAAATTACCACAAAAAGACAAATCCAAATTAAACTTTTGATAAATTGATTTTTTTTAAGCTCTAAAATTAATTCTGTCTTAGCGGCGACTAAAGGTATAAATATCAGTAAAGTTGGAAGAATATAACGAGGAGTAACAGCAGCCGCTCGAACAACAATCCAAATAGCAAGACATAATGAGAACATTAATAAAACTTGCTTTTGATAATAGTTTAACGATCTAAAAAATAAAAACGGCAAAAAAGCCAATACTAAAACCGATAAATTCCCACCTTGCCCTCCTCTCTCGCCATAAATGAAAGCTATTGGATAAGATGAAAATTTAATTAAAAAGGCAGAGGCTTTCTTGAAATCACTTAAAGACTTCTTTAAGAAAACTAAGATTTTCTCGAATTTTGAAGACGGTTTTGGCTCGGTAACATTGCCAACTATTTGGACAGGTAGAGGAGAAACGGTTGGTACAGTTTCAGTCTGAGGCGGTTTTACCACAAAAGTCGCTTTAGTCACTGCCGCTGGAGACCAAACCGGATTAGACCATTGAAAATTTTCATACTTATTACTAATTGCTAAAGGGTTATTAAAAAGAATACTGTTTTTAATAAGATGCGGTACTGTAGCTAGACCAAAAAATAAAAAAGTAATAAATAAGTTATAAGCCGTCTTGGTCAAAAATTCTTGCCAAAAGCTTTTTATTTCTTTGGCGTTATTATAACTATTCCAAATTATAATTATAGCTATACCAGGGATAATACCAATTATATTTGACAGTTTTGTCACCACTGCCAATCCAAGAAATAACCCTGTCAAAATAAAGGAAACTAAATCTCTTTTTTTTGTTTCTAATACCCAATAATAAGCCGCCAAGCCAAAAGAGGCACTAAAAATATCGATTTTCCCGTCGGTAATGTAATTAGTAAAAGTTGTTGAAGTTAACAATATTGCTAAAGCAATAATCTGCCCTTTTAACTTAAGGTTTAGATTTGTACCAATTGAAATAATTGAACCTATAGCAGCAAAAGTAGTTAGCCAAACAAAAAATTTAGCGGCATGAAAATTAGCTAAAGCCATCAATGCTGCATAGTGCGCTTCACCAATAAAACCTAATTTGGAAAACTCATAGTAATTTGGCTGTGGTTTTAGCACTCCAGTTTCGGCCATCATTTTTGGCAGAACCATATAATAAGCTTCCGCATCACCTAATGGCGGCAGAAGTATTGCTCCAAAAGAGAAAAATATCATTAAAATCGCAATTAAAATAACTAGTATTTTCCAAGAAAAAGGTAACTCTGCCCAGGAGGAGTTAATAATTTCTCTGATTTTCTTGCAGAGCCTCAGGAAATCCTTCCAAACAAAAAAACTTAACAAGAAAATTACCGCCAGAGCGCTTAGAATCGCTAACACTGTGAATTGTCCTAATAAGCCTAAAATTAGCCAGATAGCAGCAAAGCTGCTTAAACCAATTAGAAAACCATTAGTTAAGATTGTCAAAGCAGAATAACTTCGCCACTTTGATCTAAAAAATAGCTTTAAAATAACTAGGCCAAACAAAATGTTTAGTAAAAAATAAATGAAAGTATAGATTAGAGATAAATAAAGAGAAGTATTCAAAAAAGGCTCCAAAAATGCTCGTTAAAAAAATTGTCTGTTTTTAAAATAATTTCTGTTGCAAAGCTAGGTTTAAGATTTTTTCCAAAATATTTTACCCCCTGCGCGCCTGTCTTACTTATCCAAAGAGCTACGCAAAATATCATCCATATTGATATTAATAAGGTTGAGATAATAGAAAAAAATCTTTGTACAGGGTTTATCTTTACTCTATTTTTCATGTTTTTTACTTCTAATCCAGAAACTCCCGCTTGAGTAAAGATGAACTTTCGGATCGTAACCAGGAAAAGCTTTTCTAAACTCTTTAATGTAATCTTTCATAATAAAATGCATAGCTAGAAGGACCTCAAAGCTCTGATTGTTAATCAAAAAAGCCTGAAGTAAATATTGCTCGGTCCAAAATTGTCGGTTCTCCTCAACTGTTGCATAAATTTTAGAATATTCATACGGCAAAGAAATGTCATGGATATGGATTATTACGCCTTGTTTCAACAAAGGTAAAACTTCCAAATAAAGAAAATTAACATCATTGCCAATTTTAACGATATGGCTAGAATCAATAAATAAAATGTCATTTTCGCCCAGTTCTTTGAATAATTTCGGATCGGTAGTTTCAACGTTTTTCTTAATTAATTTATTATATTTGATTACTTTATTTTTCACATAATCACCAGGATAAGGATCAATAATTGTATAATTAACCTTATTACCCTCTTTCCTATTAGTTGAAATAGCCTGAGAAATAACTTTTGATGAACTTCCTGAACCAATTTCTATAATCCTTTTTGGTTTGAATTCGCGAATCGTTGAATAAAGAATAGCGGCACAAGCATAACTAAAACCATTATTATCAGTAAAAAATTCTGCATTATTATTAGAAGGATAAACCGGCCAATTGCATTCTTTGGCATAACTTTTTCCTAATTTTTTTAAAAGGGCGAGTTGGCTTGTAATCTTAAAATTAATACCAGACATGGGACTTTTTTTATCCCAGACTTTTCTTTCTTTAAGTTCCTTTACATCGGGAACAGGAGAATAAAAATGAACTGGTAAGGGCAGAAAATTGCTTCTTAAACATGTATTGCCACCATAACCATATTTCGCCATTTTACTAAAAATTAATAAATTGAGCGGGTTTAAGAAAAAAAAGTTAACAACCGAAAAAAGTACTTTCCTGAGTTTCTTGTATAGTTTAATGTGTTTTTGTTTAATTACCATTGGCTTATCTCCGATGATTATTTTAGGGTAAATTTAGATAAAACTTATTAACATTTTGCGAAATTTTTTTCCGGTTAGCAATACTACTTACTAAAAGCAAATTATTCTTAATGGTCTTAGTCACAAGTTTATCATCATTCATCGCTTTGTCTAATGCCATGGCAATTTCACTAGGGTACAGGTTTCGAGCAAATAAGACATTTTTATCGCCAATAACGGTTTTTATTGTTTTCAACGGGGAGACAATTGGAAATGTCTGAGTTGCCATTGCTTCATAAAGACTATTGGGAATGCCATCTACTAATGATGGCAGAAGAATTATTCTTGATTGCGCCATGGTCTTTAAAAGTTCTTGCCGAGGAACACGGTTGGAAATTTTTATATTCTCTCTAATTTCTTCCGGAAGAATTGCTTCAATCCACTTTTCAAAGTCGCTATCAACCGCTGTCATAATAATTTGGCATGGCTTTATTTTGGACCAGACATTTTTTATCGCTTCTAGAACTGGTAAGCCTTTAGAATAAGTTGCTTCGCATGCTTTTGGCCAGAGAATTATTCTACTTTGAGTTGTTTTATTTTTTCTTAAACGTGAAAGCTTAGCAATATCCATCCCGCCCGTACCAGGAATAAATTCCCAATCTGGCTTTTTATCTTCTGAAAGTCCCAGATCAAAAGCATATTTATAAGTAATTTTATTATCAGCTAAAACATAACTGCATTGTTTAAAAATTTTCTTGAATAAAAGTTGTTTCTTTTGATCAAAACGTTCCAGCTCTAAATCTGACCCGCCCCTAATTGTAACCACCCACTGAATTTTTTTATTAGGAATGCTTTCCCAAATATCCAAAAAACGAAACCCAGCCGGATCAATACCAAGGGTATGGATAATGTCTGGCTGCCATTTTTTAATAATTCTAGAAAGCCACCAATTTTCAAAAAAGTAATTATTAAAATAATCAAAATAAAAAATAAATCGCCTCATCTTGTTAAACCATTCCAAGCGGCTAGGTTTTTGATTTATAAACGGAAAATTCTCCTGAAGGCAATAATAATAATTATTAAAAGACTGGTGAGGACGAGAATTCTTAATACCAAAAAGACGAACTTCAAAGTTTTTTTGGGAAATCAGATCAACCCAAGCATGGGTATGTGAACTTTGAGCCAAAGCGATAATTAAAATTTTTTTCTTTTTAACCATTTTATATAATTCTTTTCTCTTTAAGCGTGTTAGCAATCAATAAGGAAACCAAGGTAACTATCACAAAATACAGCGGCGTCCCACTGATTGTTTCAAAACGGCTGCCTAAAACCCCAGCCAAAATATTCATCACAAAAATATGCAGAATATAAATTCCCATAGTTAAACCAGAAATCTTTTTAATAAAGTCTGAAGACCGATAATCTTTGCTAATAGCAACGCTAAAAACTAAACAAGTGCCTAAGACTAACGATAACCGGCTATAAGTCGGAATTATCATCCCACCATTTTCAAGATAAAGAGCATTAGGAAGATACAAATATTCCAATACAGCCACTGTTAAAAAGACAACCAATGAAATAATTGCCCATTTAAAAATATTAATTTGCTTTAAAAAGCCGTCTTTATAAATCTTTAAAAACAATATCGATGAAAAAAGATATGGCAAAAAGTTAATTGGACTCCAATGAGACATAATAAAAGGAGTTTTTCCTAACGCAAACAAATCTAAAAGGTAAACCTTATTAGTATTAGCTACTATTGAAACAATAAGGGCGAATAATGTGATGATCAGAAAATTTTTTTTATCAATAGTTTTCTCAAGAAGCAAAAATAACTCCAATAAAATCGTCAGAATAATAATAACCATTAGAAAATACAATGGTGTAGCCCCGCCAGAAAGCCAGAATTCTGTTTTAGTTAAGATTTTCAAACCACTCTCTTTGTAAAATATTAGAATTAAGGCGGCCATCCAAAAGAAGTACAAGAAAAACAAATCTAAAATCCTTTTAATAAAGTACTTAGATTTATTTTCCCTGTTTAAAAGATACAAAAATAAAGAAATCTGTACAAATAAGGGTACACCAAGTAAAAAAATACTACCATAAATAAAATCCTTGAAATTAAACCCAAATTGGCTCGATATTAAACCAGTCGGGCCTAAGACCTTGGTGTGCCAAGCAATAATTGATAAAGCAAAGAAAACCCTTAAGTAATCGAAGCTATCAAAATATGTTAAATTCTTAACTATATTTTCATTTTTCATTTTGAGATGAGATAACCGTAAAAACAACACCGCCATAACCATAATTAAAGAGTTCGGCAAGTTTTATTTTAGGATTTTTCTTTAGCCATTCTTTACACGCTTTTTGCTCGCCCCGATCAGGATTATTACGAAAAGCATGCCAATCATCAAAAACAATTACCGTTCCTTCTGCTAAGTAGGGGGTAATAAAATTTAGTACCGGCACAGCAGATTCATAAAGATCTGAATCTATCCAAATAAGGGCAGCTTTTTTAATACCATAACGGCCAACTTGGTTTGGTTTTAAAGTCTTATTATACCAACCCTTAACTAACTCAACTCTATCTAAATTCACCCTGTTTCTTGTTAAATTCTTTTTAAATTCCTCAATCGAACAAGCAAACTCATTTGAATGGTAATTACTAGAAAAACCATCAATATTATCAATGCCCTTTGGTGCAGGCAAACCTTCAAAGGAGTCGAAAGCAAAAAAACGCATCTTAGGGTAATGAACTTTTAACCCATGATAAACACGTGTAAAGACAGTTCCTTGATAAACACCAAATTCTAAGTAATCTCCATCTATTTTTGCGCCTACTAGATATTGAGCGATCTGATCAACCGCATAAAGCCGACGATTAAAATTCAATGTTTCAATCCTTTCAATTCTACTCAAAAAAGTAAAAATTAAGATTATTCTTTTGATAAATCTTTTTAAATAGTTCATTGTTTAATCCTTCTCTACTTTATAATCAAATTCGCATGAATAAAGTCCAGGATATGGCGCTGTATACAAAATATCCTCTCGTCTGGCTTCAACCTCAAACGAATCCGCATACTTAACTGCATCAATTTCATGGCTAGCGTAAGCTCCCATCCAAACTGCAACAATATAATTGCCAGGCCTCAAACGAACGTTTTTTAAAGAAAATACTACCTTAGCAGTTTGTCCCTGTTTTAAAGCTAAACCATAACCTTTAATTAGGGTATTGGCATCAATTAGGCGAATTTCTCTTTCATCGGAAATAACAATGGCAACATTAGCATTACTTATATCTTGGTTGGCTTTAATAGTAACTTCACAATCAATATCATCGCCAGTAACAAAGATTGGTTTACCACTCTTATTTTTAATGTTGATCTTTACAAAACGGGCCGAACCATCGCCATAATGAGCTGCTTTCGCCAGGGTTTTTTCTCCAGAAGAACTGCCACTGGCACTTTTTCTATAAGCTTTTATCACTTCTTCGGGATCACCAACTTTCATTAACTTGCCATTAGAAATAAATAGGCAGCGAGAACTTAAACTTAAAATAGAATGCATATTATGACTAACCAATAAAACAGTTCTACCATCCTCTCTACTAACTTCGCCCACCCGGCCCAAACATTTCTTCTGAAAATTAGCATCGCCCACTGCCAGAACCTCGTCAATAATTAAAACGTCTGGCTCAAGATGAGCGGCCACAGAAAAAGCCAAACGAACGTACATGCCGCTGGAATAGCGCTTAACTGGAGTATCAACAAATTGGCTTATCTCGGAAAATTCTACGATTTTATCAAATTTTTCTTTTATTTCCTGACGAGTCATACCTAAAACTGCGCCACTTAAATAAATATTTTCTCTACCTGTTAATTCTGGGTGAAAACCAGCTCCTATTTCCAATAAAGAAGCAACCTTACCCTGAATCAAAGCACGACCGGTTGAAGGAGGTGTAATTCTTGAAAGAATTTTTAATAAAGTACTCTTGCCAGCACCATTTGGACCAATAATACCCAATACTTCGCCTTTTTTAACTTCAAAATTAATGTCTTTAAGCGCCCAGAAATCACCGCTTTTTTCTTTCTTTTTAAACGAATTACCAATTTTATCGCGCAAAGAATAGTATGGCTGTTTTTGGCCGATTGTGAATTTCTTACCTAAATTTTCTACTTTAATCATAATTTCAGACATATTACCCTCTTCTAAAAATACTACAAATCCGGCAGGCGTTTTTATAACACATCGGCAATAAACCGCTCAGTCTTTCTAAAATAACTCAAACCAATTAACATAAACAATAAACTTAGAACAAAACTCATCATTAAGACACCCCAGTCAACCGGTTTCCCATTAAGCAAAACATCTCTTGCTAAAGTGATTATCCCGGACATAGGATTTAAGAAAATAATCCATTTATATTGAGCAGGGATAAGACTCGCCGGATAAATAATCGGGGTGACAAACAGCATAATCTGAATAAAAAAACCTAAGACGTATCGAACGTCACGATATTTTGCGTTTAAAGCAGCTAAAAATAAACCTAATCCGCTCGAAGTAATAGTGGCAATAATAATAAGTAAAGGCACCAGAAGAAGACCAAGAAAATTAGGTGTGAATTGGAAAATTACCATTAGAACCAAAAGAACAAGGAAAGAAAGGAAAAAATCAATAATCGGCGTTATTGCTGTTGATATTGGTACAATAATTCTGGGAAAATATACCTTTTTGATAATGCTTTCATCTTCAATCAGGGAATCACTGGCTGAAGTTAAAGCAGACGAAAAATAATTCCAAAATAAAAGACCTGTAAAAACAAAAACCGGATAAGGAATATTATCTGAAGGAATCCTGGCCAATCGACCAAAGAATACTGTAAAAATTGTCATGGTTACAACCGGTTGAAACAAAGCCCAGGCAACGCCAACCGCGGTTTGTTTATAACGGATAGAAATATTGCGCCAAATTAAAATTAACAGGAGATCGCGATACTCCCAAAATTCTTTAAAATCAATCTTAACCAAACCTTTTGGCGGACTAATAATCCTATATTTTTTGATATCTAATTTATTTTTTGTGCTTTTCATTATAGTTTCTTATATATAAGGTTATCAGATTTCTTAAACTTATCTTTATAAACACCGGTTACGTCAATAACTATTGCTGGTGAAGACATTAAGTTTATTACATCAGCCATAACGAAGTTAAATTGACGATGACAAACATTAATAATAACCGCATCATAACTTAAAGTTTTTAACCCCAATTTTCGCTCTCTTTCTAATTTTTCTACCGGTAAAACTTCGAATTCTTCTTCAATTTCTTTTTGCGTTAGGTTTGGATCATAACCATAAACCTGAGCACCAAACTTTTTTAAAGTTGAAATTGTGACAGTGATTTTGGAGTTTCTAGTATCGCGAACATTTTCTTTAAAGGTTAAACCCATTATTAAAACTTTATAGCCTTCTTTCTTCTTGCCAACAGAATCCATTGCTTTAATTGCTTCTTCGGCAATAAATTGAGGCATATAATTGTTAATTTCGCGGGCTGACATAATGATTTGCGGCCGATAACCAATTTTTTTGGCTTTTTCAACCAGATAATAAGGGTCAACCCCAACACAATGGCCGCCAACTAAACCAGGACGAAATTTTAAGAAATTCCATTTTGTTCCGGCTGCCGACAATACTTCTTGGGCTTCCATACCCATACGATGACAAATCAAGGAAAGCTCATTAACTAGGGCAATATTAACATCTCTCTGAATATTTTCGAAAACTTTCGCCATTTCCGCTGTTTTTATGCTCGGACTTTCAAATACTCCTGCCTTGCAAACTATTTTATACACCCTGGCGATTTTTTTAAGTGTTTTTTTGTCCATACCAGAAACAATTTTTACAATATTGGTAATATTATGTTGTTTATCGCCCGGATTGATTCTTTCAGGAGAATATCCAATAAACCAATCTTCGCCGCACTTTAAACCGCTTGTTTGTTCAATAATCGGCATACAGATTTCTTCGGTTACTCCAGGATAAACCGTCGACTCAAAAACAACAGTTGTATGACGGCTCAAGTTTCGACCAATAGTGGCGCTAGCCTCCTTTAACAAAGAAAGGTCTGGTTTATTTTTCTCATTTACAGGAGTCGGAATTGCAGCAATTAAAAAATTAGCACTTCTTAGTTCTATTGGGTCATTAGTATAATTGATCTTGGCTTTTTTCAATTCGGAACTAGTTAGTTCACCACTCAAGTCACAATGTTCTTTAAGCTGATTTATTCTGTTGACACTTAAATCATAGCCTATTACTGGAATTTCTTGCTTTGAAAATTCCACTGCTAATGGCAAACCAACATAACCAAGCCCGATCACCCCAACAATCAGTTTTTTATCTGTTTTTTGTACCATTGGATTGTTTCCTTAAGCCCCGACAAAAAATCGAATTTTGCTTCATAATTTAAGATCTTTTTTGCTTTAGAGATATCAGCCTTTGAATGTTTAATATCTCCTGCTCTTTCATCCTGATAAACTGGCTTGATATTTGTACCCAATTCCTGATTAATTAAATTAACCAATTCATTAAGAGAAATGCTCTGTCCACAGGCGATATTAATAGCTTCTCCTGCCCCCTGAGCGGCCGTGGCAGCCAAGATATTTGCCTGAACATTATTTTGTACATAAGTGAAATCTCGGCTCTGCGTGCCATCTCCTAAAATGATTGGACTTTCTCCTTTAATCATCATGCTAATAAATTTTGGAATAACGGCCGAATATTGGCTGGACGGATCCTGATGAGGACCAAACACATTAAAATATCTTAAGCATATTGTTTCCAAACCATATATTTTATAAAAAAGCCTTGTATATGTTTCACCAGTTAATTTAGTTAAAGCATAAGGAGAGAGCGGATTAACTGGCAGATCCTCACTTTTATACTCTGATAGGGCATTACCATAGACTGAACTAGATGAAGCATAAACAACTCTTTTAAGACTATTATCTCGAGCAGCGACGAGAACATTAAGCGTGCCATCAATATTACTGGTATTAGAAGAGATTGGGTCGTTAATCGAACGCGGAACAGAACAAAGAGCGGCCTGATGCAAGACATAGTCAAAACCTTTAAATTCTTTTTTTAAAAGGTTCAGATCTTTAATGTCACCTTCAATAAATTCAATATTATCCCTAACTTCTGCCAAATTATTAAGATTGCCAGTAGAAAGATTATCGATAACTTTTACTATATTACCCATAGTTACCAATTTCTGAGCGATATTGGAACCGATAAATCCCGCCCCGCCAGTAATAATATATTTAGCCACGCTACTCCTCTTTATAATTTGTCTGATGTTCTCTCAATAAAGTATTTTTTAACTTTACGACTGACGGTTGCGCCGAAATTACCAATCCTATCGGAAATATTTTTATTCTGTTTTTTATCCAGATCTTTTGGCATAGTAATATTTTTTATCGCGAAAAAAGCACCATGCGACTGCTTATAAAAATGGCCCATATTATCTGTTTTATGATATTTTTCCGTCGCATATATATTCCAGGTTGAATCGAAATCTTCAGGTTCCCAGCCAGAACGATGCTCCTGCATTTTACCACCATCCATACCCCACGCATCTTTGCCATCTGGGTGCTTTTGTTCTAGAAACCCTAACGGTGTAAAAACAATGATTTGCTTTCTCGCGATCATCTCTGTCTTCTTAAGTAATTTTAGAGATTCCTTTTTTTCAAGATGCTCAATCACATCTATGAGATAAACCGTATCAACCGAATATGGCGGAAATAGTTTGATAGCTTTTTCCCAATCAGCTTGGATAACAACAAATCGATCCTGCCATTTGTTTTTTCTAACAATGCTTTGAAGTCTCTCCACATATTGACTAAAAGGTTCACAACAAATATGGACTGCGGCCTTTTGAAACGTTTGAGGTCTAATTCCGCAGCCAATATCTAAAACAACCGAGGTTGGTTCAATCATTTTCTGAACCGTCTGATTTAATTTTTTTCTGTCCATCCAGTAAATATTCATGGCTAAATTCTAGCTAACTTGCTTTAGTTTTACGAATTAATAATCTAATTCTTTTCCCTTCCAAGAAGGAATGGGGAATTTAATTTTATAATTTTTTATATTTTGCATATTTTTAGCGCTTGAAACACAAAGAATCATATTGGGGGCCTCGGGCTTGTTGGTTTTGTCAAAAACATTACCTTCAATGTCTTCGTAGAATAATTCTTTTGCAGGAAAAGCCCTAAAACTCTCTTCTCTTATCTGGGTAATTAAATGATAAGGATTAGGCCCGGCTTTTTCATTGTAAGGAACATCGAACATTAAACGAAGATTCCATTTGCTTTTTCTAGCTAAGGTTAAACCGCCGCGGATATGTTCCAACACTCCCCGCGAAATTACATAATCGTATTTCGGCATAATTTTAACATAAGAAGCAATATCTGAAACAATATATTTGATATTCTTTCGGCTAAAATGTTCTTCGGCGTATTCTATTGCCTCCTGAGAGTTATCGACTCCAGTTATCTCGACGTTTTTAATTTTAGATAACGTGTAGCAACCATGCCCAACACCGCAACCTAAATCAAGAATACTAATTTTCTTTCTTTTCGCAGAATGCAAAGCACTAATTTCTTTCTGATCTTGACTAATAATCTTTTTAAAAAATAAATATGAACTCTTGTGCCTAATAACTTCTGGATCAATTGTTGATTTTGGAACTAACCGCTCGCCATTATTAGCAATTTTTCTCTCTCGAAAATTCAACGGCCGTGACGCTAAAATTAGAATTTTCTTAATTTTTGCTAATATTTTCATGCCAGCGGCTGTTTCCCTTATGCATCTAGTTAAAAAATCGCTCATTACCTTTAATTCCCTCTCGTTAAAAAACCCAAGCACATAAAGCATTATCGGATAACCTAGCGTGACCAAAGCTCTCAATAGCAAATTTGGAACTTCTGGTTTGTAGATTATCTGACTTAACCAAAAAACCGTCAGCAAAGCAATTGCTATCTGAGCTAGTCTTCTATATTCATATTGTATATAAAAAGTTTTGAATGTAAATATATTAATAAAAATCAGGAGACTCAGATAAGAAAACAAGGTAGCCCAGGCTGCCCCTACTCTTCCAAAGCTCGGAATAAGTAAAAACATTAAGATAAGATTAACTAATACAGCTAAAATCTCGGTTAAAAAGATATACTTGGTTTGCCCTTTTATATACGTACCAGTAATCATTACTGAATAAGCACCAAGAAAAGTGTATGATACGGCGATTATTGGCACAATAATATAGGCCTCGTGGAATTCAGTTGGCGTTAAAAAAACAAAGTAATCGCGCGAAAAAACAGCAACAAGTAGTACAAAGTAGCCGATAATTAGAGAAAAGTAGGTTAAAACAAGAGAAAAAAACCTTTTTGCCCTAGCATCCTTAGTAACAGTCATATAGAAAGCCGGCCAGGCCGTATTAAAGGCTCCAATCGGCAACATTACAGCCATTCCTATTGTGTAACCCAATGTATACAAACCTACTTCTGTCATATCGGTCAACCTACCCAAAATGAAACGGTCAGCCCAATTTAATACCCAAAAAAATATCGTACTAAAGGCAAAGGGGATACCAAACGAGACCATCTGTTTAAACCTAATAAACGAGTAATTGAAACCAATATTTTTAATAATATAAACAAAAAAAGGAATTCCATACAAAACAGAATTAATAAGCTGGGCCTCGAACAATCCGGTTATTCCTCGCTCAAGATAAATAATAAAGAAAACCTTAAGTAAAATATCGGTTATTGCTCTTGATACTTTAATAAGAGTACATGTTTTGGCTTTCCCCTCCAACTTAAATCTGTTGATTGGAGTATTAATAATATCGCTAAAGGGAATACTTAGAAAAGCCAAACCGATAATATAGCCAAAATTATGATCATGAAGCAGTAAAAATGAGAGCTGTTTAGAAAAAAGAAAGGCCAAAATAGCTATAGAAGTAGTAATAATGGCAACCGAAATTATCACGGTAGATAAAATTGTTTTTTTATCTTTAATCTCGTCGTCTTGGTAAAAACGAAAAGTACTAACAGAAAGCCCTAGATCAGCTATTCCAGATAGTAGCACTGTGCTTACTGTAATAATTGCAGCGATACCATAGTCTGCCGGCGATAAATAACGCGAAAAAAACGGTAAAATAAAAACGGCGATAAATTTAGTTGCAATATCGCCTAAACCATATGTCAAAATTTGACTCGATAAACGCTTAAAATAGGATAGCATCTTTATCTAATTAGGAATGTTTCTTTGGTTTCTTTTGGTAGTTTTCTACCATTTTAACCATCATTGCGGTTACGTCTATCTTATCGGAGAAAAGTTTTAATCGCTTTTTTTGCCATTTTTCTTTCAGTTCTTTCATTCCCAGTAATTCTTTGGTTTTGTTAAATGCTTGCTTAAAGTCATTGAAAGAAAACATTAAGCCATAATCTTTCTCTAGTTCAATAAAATTCCCCATATCATCTGGTCCGGCGAATGAATTATATCTAACAGTTGGTGTACCAAGAAGAGCGGCTTCGGTCGCCATTGTTTGCGAGTCACCAACAAATAAAGTTGCATGATAAAGCGTATTATGCATTTTCTCAACTGGTATCTTGAAGCGATATGGTTCTAGTTTTTTCGGCAACTCAGCTTCAGACGAGATTAGAACTTTACCATAACGACTCAAGAGCTTAACCAATTTAATTTTTTCTTGCTCGGTTAATCCCTTTCTACCAATATCATGACCGGCTTTCCACGAGACAAAACGCATCACAAAATAAGCTGATTTCGGCTTTAAGTCTAAATCTTTCCAAATACTTTTTTCGCTCTTAAAATAATCAGGGTGAAGATAAGCAATCTCATGATAACCGTTATATTTTACCTGTTTTGGGCCCAACTTTTTTCTAAAGCAAGTTGGCGTGAGAACTTTAGTTGCAAAAGGTAAATACATCAGCTGTGTGATTAGAGCCGGCTCGCTATCGTCAAAAATTAAACATTTTTTGCCCAGTAGAAAGGAGATGTGCGCCGATCGAAAAGAGCCAATTCCTACAAATAAATCTGGCTTAAAGTCCTTAACAGCCTGATACATTCGCCAAGTCAGAACCGGAATATTCAATGTTTTTTTAATAATCGTATCGCCATAACCGCCCAAAGAGACAAAATCGAGATCATAGTTCTTGAGCAATTTAAAAGCGACGTCTTTTTGACCGGCAGTAATTAAGACTTTATGGCCTCTTTTTTTCATTTCCCAGATAAAATTCTTAAAAAAATGAACGTGCCCCGGATGATTCATGTCAACAACGATTTTCATTTGCTGTCCTTCAATAATTTAAAAATTAGTAATACTCTCTTACGCCTTCACTCTAAATTAGCCTAACCGCTTTGTCAACCAAGTCTTTAAAAAAAGCCGCTGAATTACAGCGGAGGTTATTTTCCAAGGTTTGGTAAGTAATGTTCGTATATGACAGGATCGTAGCCGAATACTCTACATCTTATATTCACAGACAGTTTTCTGGATATCTCAGATATTTTCTCTTGTATTAAGTTTTGATAAAGCCGATTCAATCTCTTGCTATTTTCACATAAAGGACAATGATAAGTAATATTCACCTCAATAAACATACCTCTCATCCTTATACTTCCATCAACCGCAAAACGCTCAATCAATCTTTTAACGGCTTCTTTAGCAGCTTTATTATTCATAGTCACCCCCTTCCTTCTCAACTTTTATATCATAACCCTATCTAAATATCAATATTACCAGCATCAATCTGTAAACTATGCGAAAATAATGCGGCCGCATTAAAATTTACGAGAATTTATTGTATATTATAAAGTAGGAGCAAATAATGAAAGCATCAACTAAAGCAAACTTAGAGATTGTTAAATTAACTTCTAAAGAGATTTTACTATCTTTTGTAGACTCGGTCGCCTGGTTTTACGAGCAAGACCATACTTTCCGCCGATCAGCTCATGAATACTTGGAAAATCGGAGCGTGGAACGAAGTAATTTTTTAGATCGGGTTCGTTATTTAAAACGACATGGTTACATTAAAACCTTTGTTGAAGAAAAAGAGAATTATATCGAGCTTACGGCTAAAGGTATTAAAAAGGCCAAAACCGTATATATCGATGAATTACAAATCGAGAGAACTCCGACTTGGGATGGTAAATGGCGGGTAGTTATCTTTGATATTGCCGAGGAAAAACGTCATCAGAGAGATATTTTTCGGCAAAAACTCTACGAATTGGGTTTTGTTCAAATTCAAATGAGTGTTTATGCGTACCCGTTTGAGTGTACTCGGGAAATTTCTTTTATTACTGAGATTTTGGGCATCGAAGAGTCAGTGACTATTATGATCTCGGAAATTATCCAAGGTGAAGAAAATATTATTGATAGCCTTCTGGAAAAAAATATTTTAACTAAAAAAGATTTGATTAATAAATAAAAAAGTGAAAGAATCATTAGATGGAAATGAAATTGTATTATAAATAATGCGGCCGCATTATTTTTTACGCTGCACCTGATCTTTTAATATACTTCAGGGTTAATAAGCTGAGTTTTAAATGATTATTAATCACTTAAAAAAGCCGGCGGCGAGCGGAGGCTAGATTTCTTCAGTTCCAAAACATTGACTTAAGGTCTCTCTCCAGAAATTTCTCATTTCCAATTCATAATTCGACAAACCTTCTGGATAATCAGATAAATCGGCGAAAAATCCTTTTTTCTCCCTGATTGATTGTCTATATGCTTCTCGCATACTAGCGTGCAAATCTTCGCATTGATTTATGGAAACACGTATTTCGGTATTAGCAATGGTGTGTCCATGTTCGGTACAGCACAATTTTGTGCAACTTGGACAAGGATAAAGTTCACTTTCGCAAATTGGGCACTTCACTTCTCACCCCCTTCCTTCTCCACCTTTATACCATATCGATACTATAATGTCCATACCAAATGAACGCCTCAATAAATTGAGGCGTTCATCATATATACTTTATACTTGATACTCAATACTTGATACTATTTATTTTGCCATTTCTTTAAAAGTCTTAACAATGTACTCAAGATCGGCTTTCTTTAAACCAGGGTGAACCGGCAAAGACAAAACTTGCGTAGCAATCTTTTTAGCAACCGGAGTATTAGCCTTATAGCCTAATTCTTGATAAAGTTTTTGTTCATTAACTGGCAATGGGTAAAAAACCGCTGTACCAATGCCTGCTTCAGTGAGTTTAGCTAAAACTTCATCGCGAGTCAAAGGAAATTCAGGTGTAATTCTAACTGTGTACTGATGGTAAACATGAACCGCGTTTTTCTCGGCTTCTGGCACAATAATACCGGCAATTTTACCAAGATTTTTGTTTAAATAAGCGGCGTTAGACTGACGGGCTTTATTAAACTTAGGCAATTTCTTAAGCTGTTCAATGCCAATTGCACCCTCGATATCGGTCATCCGATAATTATAACCTAAAATATCATGATAATAACGGACTTTAGAGCCATGCGCGCGAAGAAGTAAAGCTAATTCATAAACCGATTTATCGTTAGTGGTAATCATACCGCCTTCACCGACCGTCATATTCTTGGTTGGATAAAGGGAAAAGGCACCCGTACCATATGAACCAACTTTTTTGTTTTTCCATTCAGCCGCATGAGCCTGGCACGCGTCTTCGATTACCGCCAATTTGTGTTCTTTAGCAATCTTCATAATTTTAGTCATATCGCAAGCGTTGCCGTACAGGTGAACCGGTAAAATGGCTTTAGTTTTCTTGGTAATCGCTTTTTCAATTTGATCGGCATCGATTTCATAAGTATTCTCATCAATATCGACAAAAACCGGTTTAGCGCCCGTGTAAAGAATGGCATTGGCCGAAGCAATAAAAGTAAACGGGGTAGTAATAACTTCGTCGCCCTCGCCGATTCCATGGGCTCTCAAGGCCACTTCTAAGGCGGTTGTACCGTTAGAAGTTGCAATGGCATATTTAGTGCCGATAAATTTGGCGAAATCTTCTTCAAACTTGGCCACTTTTGGCCCTTGAGCCAGCATTCCACTTTTCATTACCTCAGTCACGGCCTTGATTTCTTCTTTGCCAATCTGAGGCGCCGCAATGTTAATTTTCATAAAAATCCTTTCTTTCCATAAATGGATAAGCAAAGCTTGAGAGCTTTAGCTCTTAACTAATAATCCAAATAACTAATCACTAATTAACTAATATCTACAAAAATTGTCATCCTGAAACCGGATGGTAATCCGATATTCAGGATCCAAAAATATCATTAGATAAATCCTTCCATAAAGGATTATGCTCTTCTATTTTTGTTTGTAAACCTCTTGAGAGATTTTCACTTCTTCTCCGCACTTCGCGCATTTCAAGACGACTTTGTCGCCCTCCTCAGAGACAACATCGTCAAGTTTTTTGCCGCATTTACAAACAAAACCATGAATCCGCGCCGGATTGCCATAAACTAGACCAAAATCAGGCACATCTTTACTAATAACCGAACCAGAACCGGCCATTGCCCAAGCACCGATCGTCACACCAGGTGTAATAACCGAATGACCACCGATCGCGGCACCTTCACCGATTTTAATAGTTGACGCTTCCCAATCGTCTGCGCTTTTCAAGGAACCATCAGGATTAATAGCTCGCGGCTGTTTATCATTAGTAAAGCAGACATTCGGTCCAATAAACACGCCATTCTCAAGAATCGCCTGATGATAGATTATCGCATGATTTTGAATTTTGCAATTATCGCCGATTTGGGACCCTTCATCAATAAACACACCCTCAGCCACAACGCAATTTTGGCCGATTTTCGTGCCTTTGCGTACATGGGTATAAGCCCAAATTTTCGTACCATCGCCGATTTGGACATCATTTTCAATATTAGCAGTTTCGTGGGTAAAATAATTGTCGGACATAGGACTCCTAAAAGTATCAAGTATCAGGTATAAAGTATTAAGTATAAATGCATTTCATACTAAATACTTGCTTCTAAATACTAGATACTTATTTCTTAATTAACTTATCAATCTTACAAGCAATATCAAGAGCTTCAATTGCTTCGCGGGCAGTTACAACCGGCGTTTTATCTTTCTTAATTGCCTCGATAAATGACATAATTTCCGCTTTCAAAGGTTCAACATTATCTACCGGAATAGTTTTTTGGTCCTTTAATTCACCAAATTTAATCACAAACTCACCAAAGCTATCGTACTCCAAAGAATACTGAGATTCATACATTGTCAATTCTTGAGTAATAAAATTAAGTTCAGCGTGACCTTTGGTACCGCAAACGCTCAAGTGGCGAATTTTGGCCGGCGTAATCCAGTTAGCTTGGACCATACCTGAAGCCTGGCCATATTTCAAGAAAACATCAACATAATCTTGCTGAGATTTATTAAGCGCATTGCCGCCGGTCGCCATAATTTGCGTTGGCAATTTTCCATAAAACCAGTTAATTAAATCAATATCATGCACGCCAATATCAATTACCACATTCGCGTCTTTAATCTGCGGCGGCATCGGTCCGATACGAGTGTTTCTAACCGCCACAATTTCACCGAGTTCGCCTTTATCAATCATTTTTTTAAGTTGAATAACTGCCGGGTTGAAACGTTCAATATGACCAACTGTGAATTTGACGCCGGCTTCCTTAGCCTTGGCGACAATTTGCTTAGCTTCCGCAACCGTCCCGGCAATCGGTTTTTCCAAAAGAATATTAATGCCTTTTTTAACGCAAGCCAAGGCAACATCCTTATGAAATTTTGTTGGTACAGCAATCGTTACCACATCAATCTTTTCTTTTTCCAGCATATCCTGATAATTTTTGTAATACTTGCATTTAAACCGCTCGGCTAACTCTTTACCATGAGCTTCATTCAAGTCAGCCACGGCCACCAAATTAACATCGGATAGCTCCGAATAGTTGCGGGCATGATGTTGCCCCATATTACCAACCCCAATAACAGCTGCATTCATATTTTTTCCTTTTAATACTTTTACACTTGATACTTAATTGATATTTGGAACTTGATATTGGATCATTTATTTTTAAATGTTTCTACATCCAAAAATACTTGCTTTTAATACTCGCAAACCTAAAAACTTTAAATTTAATTTAAAATGAGTTAAGCGGAAGATCAAAATATCTTCTTGCGGTAATCCGCGACTAGCGGACGAGTCCTTACTTTCAATTTACTCCACACGTAATTTTTGTCAACGAAAAAACCCGTAAACTTTCGTCTACGGGTTGTTCGTCCGGTCAAAACCGGCACTAGATTAACGGCTTACAGCCGTCCGGAGTAGTATTTTCCGTCAATGATCATCTCTATAACCTTGACGGTCGTCTCGAGCGTGGCCCATTTTGCCTTTTCATCATCGTCGATGCGCGGTGAACAGGCGTAGCCTGCGGCTTTCCAGAAATCGCCGCCGTTGGCCTCGACGATCATATCGCCGCCGTTGGCCATGATATACTTGACCACTTCCGGCAGGTCGACATGCTTAGCCACCTCTACGGTGTCGATGGGTAGATGAGCATTCAGCACACCCCACTCATCCAGACTATCAACCGTGCCGCCGATATGGAAGCACTTGGGCCGCATAAGCTCGATGGCAAAATTGATGTCGAATGCGTCGTCGGGTACATATGGCGGTTTGCCCTGTTCGATCATTATGCCGGAAACCGTCTGACACTGCCGCTGGACATCGGTGAGGTTAGTCACTTCAGCTTTTTCGATGAAGCCGGCGGATTTACGGCGAGTGAGCATCCACTCATTTTCATAGTGATGTTCAATATCCAGGCAGGTGCCGATTCCGGTTTGCTCAGTAAAAACAGCAACATTCTGCGTCACTCCGACCTGCATGCCCATATATTGGGCAATACCCGTAAGGAAGCAGGCTGTGTTCTCACCGAGAATTACCGATGGGTCGCCATAATAGCTGACGAGCCCCTTGATGAACTCAACATGCTCGTTAATCAGGCGAAGGTATTCCTCCGCGTCGATCGGGCTATTGTACCGCTCGCTCTTGAGCGGCAGGAGCATCGGCTCACACGGCTCATCCGGAGTGTCCCAGCAGGCCGTGCCGAAATGCATCACGATCTTGCAGGCATGGTTTTTGACCAGCCAATCAGCGCGCGACAGATATTCCGTCGCTTTCTCCACGGTCAGGCCGCGCCCGATTTTGGAGAAAAAATAGTCGTTTACATGCCATTGAATGGCGATGCCGTGAGCTTCGGCTACCTCAACGGCATACCGAACCCATTCCTGGTCTTCGGTGATCTGATCGGTCTTGAACTCGAGAATTCCATCCCAGCCGATTTCTTTCAACCTCGGAAGGAAAAGTTTGACATAGCGGTCAAGCCGCTCGCGATCACGTGGGCCACAAGGGATACCAAGTCGCATACTCTGGGTCATTTATTTTTCCACCTTTCGCGAATAAATTGTCAAAGTAAGACGCTTCTTTTTTCTCACGTCTTGTTTCATGGTTGAAACAATCCAGTATACCATATTTTTCTTAAAATGTCAAGTATTATAAGAAAAATTCCGCGATGCGAGGCATCTATAAAATCGCCCGAATGTCAAGGGGTTGTGCTTCTTTCTACTGTCATTCCGGACCCGATGGTATTACGGGATCCGGAATCTTTAAATGTACTAGATCCCCGATATTGGATTGCCACCCAGTTCGAGGATGACAGAAAGAGGATGACATCTATAAGTAGCATCCGTGATCTAAAATTTTTTCCGCTTTTTTACTTTTTACTTTGTACTTTTAACTTTTTACTATCTTTTGAGTTCTTCTAATAAAATTCTACATAAATTATCAAACGATATTTCAGTTTCATTAGATCGCAGGTGGCTAAAACAAGGGTTAACAGTCGAATCAGCCGTTTCCACGAGCATTGCTTCTGGTTTTTGCACCAGAATCATCCGTAGGTTCGTACGGAAAACAGGATCGTTAATCTCTATTGGGGCATGGGCATTATTACGCACTCCAGGAATAATTTCTTGAACCGAACCTGTCAAATGATATATCTTTGCGTCAAAATTTTTAATGGTTTGAGCTAAATCAACTTTTTGATCAACATAAGGGTAATAGCCTTCTTTAATATAAAAACCAAATATTTCATAGAGCTTCTTAGTTATTTCCGAAGGATTCTCAATCTTTATTACCGGCACGTCCTTATAGTTCCTCTCTCGATTAAGAAAATTAAGTGTCAGAATTAAATGTTCAATGTCTAACAATATCTCGATTCCAGCTTTTTCCTTCAGGTATAAAAGATCGTTTAAACGTCCGCTTCCCGTATAGAGATAGGTCTCCAATAAGAATTCGCCATTTTTAGTGTAATAAGCATGAAGCGGATAACATTCCATAGTAATTCTTGTTTCAGGAAGAATTTTTTTAAGCTCCTTAACAAATTCAATATTGGAATCCAAAACCTTTAAATACTCTTCTGAGTCACTATGGTTAATATAGCGTTCCATTTTTCCCATTTCGTCTGGCTTATACCATAAATGAATACCATGGAAATTTAAATAATTAGGCTTAAGCTTTGAAAGGTGAACAATCCTTTTGAAAAGTTCTTGTCGCTCGTTAGGATGATAATACCACTCAGTAGCAAAATAATCAGATAAGTGATATCCCCAAAACAAAGGTGGCGCTTCAGTAATATTTTCCGGCGCACCTTTTAACTCAAAACCAAATTGGACATCAAAATCGGCCGCCAACTTTCGAGCCGCCTCAGTTTTAAACCACTGCGCACGCTCATTTAATTGTTTGGGATTCCCCGGAGCAAGTAAAAACATGATAGTAAAAAAGTTAAAAGTACAAAGTAAAAAGTATTAAATATAAGGCATAAAATACAAAGTATCAAACATAAAATAAGAAATTAATTTAGTATATTCTACTTTCGGCTTTATGTCTTCTCTATCTACTCAGCACTTTTTACTTTGTACTTTTAACTTTTTACTATTTGAACTAAATGTTCCCCACGCCCTTATACACAAATCCGGCTTTTTGAGTGGTTTCTTTATCAAAAGCATTGCGGCCGTCGATAATCACCGGTTTGCGTCCCTTCATGGATTTTTTCAAATTCTTTAGATTAAACCGTTTGTATTGATCATGGGCAGTCATTAAAACAATCGCGTGCGCGCCTTTCAGGTCGTTATCAAGCGGATGCTTGTATTCATCGACAAAAGGATCATGGACAACATAGTTCACTTTCTTTTGTTCTAAAATCTTCATCAAGTCTATTGTTGGCGTCATTCTAGTATCATCTGAGTTAGCATCATAAGCATAGCCCAAAACAACCACTTTTGCCTCTTCTAAAGGTTTACCCGCTTCCTCCAAACCCATTTTCAATAAATCAAACATATGATGAGGCATAAAATCATTAATTTTACGCGCCAGAGGAATCATCTTAGTATCTATTATCCCTTTCGCTCCATGAATTAAAAGCCAGCTATCTTTTGGAATACAATGTCCACCAACCCCGGCACCAGGTAAATGCATATTGCGGTAAGGGCATTTATTAATTAACTCGCGCACTTCCCACACACTAGCGCCATAGGCTTCACAAAGAAGAGCCATTTCATTAGCAAAAGCAATCTGCACATCTCGGTAAGTGTTTTCGCCAGATTTAACAATTTCCGCAGTCAAAGGATCGGTAATATCTACTTTTATTCCTAAGGCTTTCTCATAAAGCGCTTGGACCATCTTGCCAGCCTTATCATTAAAGGCACCGACCAAACGGTCATAATGCGTCAAATTATAAATTAAACGCCCGGGCATTACTCTTTCGGGACAATTAGCTAAAAGAAAATCTTTATTGACTTGAAAACCGGACTCTTTTTCTAAGACAGGTAGAATAATCTTATTCATTGTGGTAGGAGCAATTGTTGACTCAATCACCACCAGTGCACCCTTCTTCATATTTTGCGCAATAGAAGCACACGCCGATCTCATATGTTCATAGCGTGGTGCATGATCGTCCTCAACAGGCGTCTGGACGGCTACTGCAATTACATCGCGGTCTTTATACAAAGACGGATCTGTTACCGCCTTAAAACGACCTGTCTTTAGAACTTCCTTTAACAATATGTTCATACCTGGCTCGCGGCCTTTAATCGGATTAATACCCCGATTAATCTTTTTTACCCGCTCTTCATCAATGTCCACGCCAATTACATCGTGTCCGGCTTTAGCTAATAAAAGCGCGACTGGCAAACCAACATAGCCAATACCACAGACAGCGATTTTATAAAATTTAATAGGTTTTTTTGTAGTTTTTTTAGTAGGCATAATACTCCTTATAGTAAAAACGATAAAAAAAATTCTTAATTTTAAATTCTTAATTTTAAATCAATTATTAATTCTTTAATGTTAAATTTTTAAACATTTATAAATTAAGTATTAAAAATTGAATAGGCTAAAGCCGCGGAAATTTTTCCAAAATTATAAAAATTAGAAATTAGGAATTTGTCATTTATTTTGTAGTTCTATCTTATCTCCCTCTCCAAGCAAAGTCAAACATCATTATTTCTTATTCGCTTCTTATTGACAAACCTGCTAAAATCAATTACGATAATCTATTCTCAAACTTTAACAATTCAGCAAAGGAGGCAGCTATGGGCCGAATTAATAATTACAAGGAAAAGGTTCTTTCCTATTGTGAGAAAGAATACCAATTATATCTAAGTGGTAAAATTAGCCATCGTTCATCTTGTAGTGAGATCGCAAAAGGAATTCAAGCATCCACAACAATCGTTAATTATTATACCAACAACAAAGAGAATAGTCGCGCTCTAAACTGGCAGAAGATTCCTCAAGAAGGACATGATTTCGATGTAAAAATACTGGATCGTGTAACAAAGGAATGGGAAGAACTTAAAAATGGAAAAAGATATTTTGTTTCATCCTCTTCAGTAATTAGCGAAGAGGAAGGAGCTACCGCCGATCATATTAATACTCTTATCAAAAACACTTTTGGCCCAGATAAATATAAAGAATGGCAAGCATTACCAAACCAAATTTCTGAAACTGCCCTTTTTATTGTTAATTTCGTAATCGAAGAAAACAAGGCTGTCCGGCAAAATGAAAAAATAGCAGTAACGTCTTATGAAGAAATAGGCAAATTAAAAAGTATCACCCGTGAAAGAGTGCGCCAAATCTTAAAAAGATATCTGCCAAAGGTAGAATTTGAGTTTCATAAAACCGCCCCCAAGAAAATACACACAAAGGATTACCGTTTAGTTGAGAATACCGTAGTACAACACTTAACAAATTTCTGGACAGCAAAAAGCGATGAGTTTTTGTCTGTCAAAGAATGGGCTGAAAAGTTTGAAATTAGATCCACACTTTTTTATGTAAATTTAGAGGTTGAGACGCGCAAAATGTTTAAATTAATGGTCCATATGAAAGGCAGTGGCGGGAAAACCAATTTATTAAAGGCTCGAGAATTTATTCTTACCTTAAAAAAAGAAATCGAGAATTATAATGCTAACAAAGACTTTCGGTTATCCAATAATACCGAGATGGCACAAACCATTAAAGTAACGGGGCCAAATATTTCCAGGTGGCATCATAAACTTCTGCCAGCCAGAATTCGCGAGCTGCGCCGTCAAGTTTTAATAGATACACCAGGAATAGTTCACAACTTCAAACTCAAAGAATGTTCAAGCCAAGGCGAATTTTTATCTTTTCTCTTCCAGGACAACCAATAATTACGTTGTTATTAGCACAATTTATTAGCATCAATCCCACCTAAAGTGGGATTTTTTAGTACTACAAAATTAAAAATAGTGGATAGGGTTTAGTGGCTAGGGGATAATTATAAATAGTTAACTCAAAAATAGCATGACTGGTTGTGTGCATTTAACAAAATAGGCGTGACCGAATTAAGGTGTTTACTAAAACTGACATGACCGGACAGCAGCGTATCTTAAAAGAATTCCTGATTTTCTAACCGTTTCATTAACAATGCCTTTTACCAATCAGGCTCTGGCCAAGAAGTGGCCTCCCCTCCACCCCGCGCAATGCGAGGAAAAATGCGAGTACAAATTTATTATATCACAAACTACAAAATGCTATTATATTTGCCTTTTTAACTGTCTTTTGTTAACCTGATTAAGGAACGATTTTTGACGGGAGGAAAGCTGTGTCTAACACAAAGACAGATGATATTGCCCAGATCATCATAGAAGATGTAAAGTATTGTGTTGAAAACGGCAAACCAGTTTTCACTGGCCTAGTCAACTTAAAGCCATGGAAAGCTTCACTTAACCCCTTTACCGGTCAATTATTCATTTTGGGAGATCCTGGTCCGTTAGATGAAAACGAAATAACGGCAATCTCCGATTACATTGGCAGAGTTCGGAGCCATCGCCTGGATTTAACCAGGCCATGGAAAATCATCATTGGCGGAGGTGTCGTGCTTTTTATCGGCATCGTTTCAATAATGATGGCCAAAAAGTATCATGACTAGAAACTAACATCGGCAGGGATCCCCCTGTCTTTTTTTATTATTTTGTACTTCTTTATTTTACCAGCTTTGGCTGGCGGGATTTTTAAAAGAAAGTAAGTTACTTATGGTACTTATAAAGCTTAAGTTAGAAAAATTAAAATAAAAAGTGCTAAAATTAATTTTGGAAGGAGAGAAAATTGAATAAAGTAAAATATTTACTTACCTACCGCTATGCGGAGATTATTCATGACTTGACGGTGGAGTTTACAAGAATTTATGTTCTAAGTCACTTAAGTAACTTAAGAAGCTTAGGAGACTTAAGTCAAGAGAGAAAGCCTGACTACCGTCAGGCTGATCAAATGAATCAGGCGGCAAGAAGCGGCAAACAGAACATTGTTGAAGGAGTTAGCCAAAGCCGAACTTCTTCGAAAGGACTGATTAAACTTTTGGGCGTGGCTAACGCCTCTTTTGAAGAACTTCTAACAGACTATGAAGACTTTTTGAGACAAAACAAACTGGAAATTTACCCAAAAACCCACCCAAAGGTTGGTGAATTTCGAAAGAAGGCTTATGACTTAAGTAGCCTAAGTAACTTAAGTGACTTGGGCCAATTCAAGAAAAAGCCGATGCTTTTTGGTAACCCTCAAGAGGACGCCAATTTTCTTTTAACCCTTTGCCACCTAGAAACTTTTCTTTTAAACAGGCAAATTACTGCCGCCGAAGAAAAATTTATCAAAGAAGGCGGGTACTCGGAGAATTTGTTTAAGAAAAGAAGAGGGACCTAAGGGGACTTAAGTAAAGAAAATAAGTAACTTAAGTGACTTAGGTAACTTAAATTCTTTACTTAAGTTTTCTTTTTCCTTCACCCTCTTGCTACCACCAATCCCCAAATCTCTTTTACCCCTGCGGTTTTTAAAACGCGGGCGCACTCATTTAAAGTTGAACCCGTCGTAAAAATATCGTCAACAAGAAGAATTGTTTTGCCTTTTAGAGAAGTTTGGGCGATTAGGGAAATTAAGGAGTTTAAGACAAATACGCCTTTGAGATTCTCACGTCTTAATTTACCAGTAAGTTCTACTTGGCGTTTAGTCTTTTTTCTTTTTCTTAGTAAATTATAAACCGGCAAATTAAGCTTATTGCCAATGGCGCGGGCTAAAAGTTCCGATTGATTGTAACCACGCTGTGTTTGACGAAACCAGTGCAAGGGCACAAAAACAATTATTAATTCTGAATTTTGAATTTTTAATGAATTTTTAATGTTTAAATTTTTAAAAATTAAATCATTAGATTTTGATTGGAAATTAGAAATTAGAAATTCAAAATTAGCCCGAAGGGCATCTGCCATTAGCTCAGCCAACGGTTCAGCAAGCTCTGTGACACTATTATACTTAAGATTATGGACCATCTCACGGATTGGCCCCTCTTCGTAATAAGCTGCACTTATAACGCCTTTAAGCGCCTTTTTGGGTTTGCATTTAAAACAATATTGACCGCTTTCACTTAAACGGCCGCATTCCGGGCAAACTGGCGTCATCACAGGCACTATCTTTAGAGTACATTTTTGACAAAGTAATTCACCATCCAAACCGCAACCAACACAAAATTTAGGAAAAATTAAATCTAGAATCTCCTCTTTAATTCTTTTAATTATTGAGTAAATATTGTTTAAAAGTTTCTTTATCACGATAGACCGAAATTGATTGAGAATAATATATTCTCTTAAAACCATCTACGTTCTCATAAGTTGACCAAATTAAATAAATCGGGCCAAGGTAGTTTTCTCTAAGACTATTGATTAAATTAGTATTAATTTTTGAAGACCATGGAGAAGCATAAACAATACGATTTGTTAGGTCAAGTTGAGTCATCACCATCCCTCGATAGCGGTTATCTACTACTAAAACTGCATTCCTCGGAAGTTTGTCGTTTAAATAAGAGATATTAGCCAAAACGGCTGGTATATGTTCATAGCCAACCGCATTATGAATCATACTCGGCGGGAAATAACTATTGATTTTCTCATCGTAAAACGGCGCACGAGAATCATCATAGTTGGCGGTTAAAAACGGAATAACATACCAACAAGAATAACTTAATGCCAAGGTAACTGATGCAAAAGAAATTAATGCATACGCCTTTTTTTGCCAAGCACTCTGAAGGATTTTGTTCTTTTTAACCCAATCATTAAATTGCGTTAAGGCAAAAACAGCATAAATCGTAAAAGGAAAAACAAGCATAAGCATCCATCTGTCCCAAACAAAAATTCCAAAACCACCAAATAACAATGAGGAAAAACTACCGACTAAAAGCCAAGTCGTCAAGGTTGTTAAAATTAGATTTTTTCTCAAAAGATAGAACCCAATTAAGGCCAAGGGCAATGTGAATTTATAGTACAACCAAAACAATGAAAAAATCGTTGAATTTAAATCTTGGTATTTGGCATTGCTTTTATACAACTCAAAATAGCCTAAAACTCGATTTGTTTCAGAAACATAGATTAAATGACCATCAAAATTGTTTGCATTAGTATAACGGGCAACCAAATAAAAGAGTCCTATTGCCGGCAAACTGGCCAAAACGATTCTAGTAGCATTCTTCCAATCTTTTTGCAGCAGTTGAGCAATAATCCAAACTATTGCTACCACAAACCAAACCACGGCCACTAATTGGTTTGACAATACTATTAAGATCGATAATATACCAAGAATAATAATATTGCGTATGGTACTATTGGTTTTTAAGAAATAAAGACCAGGCAAGAAAAAAATTAACGCTAGCATATTACGCAAAAGATCCCAACTTAGGCGCAAAGCTGGGATTTGAAAAATTAAAAAAACACTGACCAAGAAACTAGCAAGTTTATTCCACTGCAAAAATTTGCGACAAAAAATATAGGTACTAGCCGTTAGGCCACCATATATTACTGAACCAAATATTTTAACAAGGATGATCGTATCGATTTGACCAAACTTTTGGAAAGGCCAAATTAAAAAGTAGAGTAGATTAGCACTTAAAAGCCAGTTAAGCCAATCACCATTGAATTTAGTTAGTTCTGGCACATAAGTATTGAAAGTGTCGTAGCCGATTGGCCAATAACCGCCGATAATCTCTGGTATAGCTCTAATTGCCGCAGCAATAAAAAAAAGCAGGAGAATTATCGCCAGGTCCCAAATTCGATTAAATTTATTATTTTGATCCATAAGATGGATACCTTTTAAAATTATCAATTACCAAATATCAATTTTCAACTAATTAACAAGTTTCAAGTATCAAGTTTCAATTTAATAACTAATTTAAAATTTTAATTGATCATTATTTACTTGATACTTAATTGACCATTGATAATTGTTAATTGAAAATTTATAAGCCTTTTTTAAGATTTGTTAGCTTCCTTATAAATTTTAACTGTCTCGCGGGCGGTTTTTTCCCAAGAAAAAACTTTAGCTCTCTCTAAAGACTTTTGGCGCAAACTCGTAGCTAGCTTTTCCCAAACAAGAATCTTTTTAATTGCCAAGGCAATTTCCTCTTCTTTATATGGATTAACCTTTAAACCGGCCTCACCAACAACTTCAGGTAATGAAGAAATATTCGAGGTAACTACCGGCACGCCACATGCCATTGCCTCAAGTGGTGGAAGCCCAAAACCTTCATATAGTGACGGGTAAACAAATACTGATGCGCCCGCGTAAAGATAAGGTAAATCTTCATCGGGAATATAGCCAGTCTTTAAAATTTTATCTTTCAAGTTAAGATTGGAAATAGTTTTTTCCAATTCAGAATTATTCCAACCTTGTTTACCAGTAAGAACCAGTTTGTATTTACGTTTAATAGGGTTTGGTAAAAGGGCATAGGCTTTAACTAATTTTACCAAATTCTTCCGCGGTTCCAAAGTTCCTACCGATAAAATGTATTTTCTTGTTGCTAAGTATTTACTAATTTTTTTATCAAGCAATGTCTTATCTTCTATCGGATGAAAGTTCTTATTGACTCCCTCGTAAATTACTCCGATTTTATCTGGGTTAACATTCAAATTTTTAATGAGATCGTTTTTAGTTGACTCAGAAACAGCAATAATTTTTTTTGATTTCTCAATAGCAAGTTTGGTGCGATTCAAGTAATATTGGCTTAACTTATCGCCGCGATGCTCGGGAAAATACTCAAAAACCAAATCGTGCAAGGTTACAACTGTTTTAGGAAAACCATTTTTGGCGACACCAGCAAAAAAAGGAGTATGATAAACATCTACCTCTTTTTTTAAAAGTTTTGTAATTGGAAAATTTGTTTGTGTTAACCATTCTTTCCAAGCGGCTGGCATTTTAGAAATTTCAATTTCGACCAGAGTTTTAGAATTAGCGATTAAATCATAAACCTGAGATTTTCTTTCCTTAAAATGACGAAAAAAGTTAAAATATAAAACATACTGATTTTTTGTATCAGTTTCCAAAAGAGACCGAATTAAATTCTGGGTATATTTGCCGATGCCAGCATTTTCATAAATCGCCCAGTTGGCATCAATTCCAATGCGCATAATTCCACATTAACAAATTGTAACTTAAAGATCAAAAAAACTAGAATCTTATCTTACAGTAAATTTCCACTCAGTCGTATCGCCAAACCAGGTAATATGTTCGGTCACTGGTCGGAATTTTTCCGTAAAGCTGCCGGATTCTCTGGGCGCAGTAATCGGAATCACAAAAGTACCAATGGCTCCTGGCTTGACTGAGGTCTGAACCAAATAACCACGTCGATTTGTATTATTGGTAAAAACACTATTACGGTCTTGAGGATCCCAAAGACCTAAGTGCGTGGCATTAACACCATTTTTATACCAAGTTGATGAGCCAGTATTTCGAAAGTTAACCCACAAAGTTGCTCCTTGACTGCGATTCAAAGTATAGTTTGGTGAACCAGGACCAACTCTTGGACCCTGGGTAACAAACTGAGCACTATAGGTTGTAGTAGAGACACCTTTGACTTCTGGTGTGACCGGGCTAGTTGTTGCAGGGCTTGTAGCAGTATTATTAATAATGCTACCACCCTTGCCAACTACATTAAACGTGTAAGTCGCCTCTTCACCCATCCACTTCATTTTGTCTACTACTATCTTAAACTTTTCTGTATATGCGCCAGGCTCGCTTGGGGCAGTCAACCAGACCTGAAAAGTACCAATCTGACCAGGCTTAACGGCTTTCTGCACCAAATTGCCTCGGGCACTTTTCCCACCCATAAAAAGGCTCGCGCGATCTTGAGGATCAGCTGTACCAAGTTTAACCGAATTGTTACTAGTCGGATACCAAATAGCACCGCCGGTATTTTTATAATTAACCCAGACCATAAAACGTTGATTTGGCGCCAAATTTACGCCCGGCGCACCAGCACCAACTCTTGGACCCTGTGTAACAATTTGAGCTTCAAAAGTACCACTTGGAGCCGCCGCCACTCCGCCGCCACCCCATTGGCTAAAATAATTGCTAAAGTTAACGCCCAAGTGCGGCGTGTATCTATATTGCGCTGATGTACAGCGGTTACCAAACTTAACAGTTTTACCATCAATCACCATTGTTTTACCAACATTCCAGCGCGAACCATTTGAAGCCCAATAACTATAATTTCGTTTAAGCTGCCAGGCCCCATTCTCGACTTGTTTCGTAAATCCTTTGTGTTCACCCATTATCTCTGAATCTGTATATCCATAACCCATCGCCCAGTCTAGTCTAACTTGGCTAAGCGATTTTGAATGTGTACCCGTAATTAAACCTTCTTCTTTTTGAATCATGGCTAGAATAACATAGGGATTAAGACCATTTTCTTTAGCCGCACCATAAATGATCTGTGCCGCCGTTCGGCCACCATCCGAGTAATTTGCCAAGAAACTCCCCTTTGATTTCAAAAAGTTTTGTACTCCGTTTTGATCAAGAGCACTAGCATTAACAAATGCTGAGTCCGAGCATAAGTTGTTCGCATCAGCTGCCTTGACTTTTTGAGGGTTCGACAAAAATGACAGGCCAAAAGACCCAAATAATAGTGCTAATAAAATAATTTTTGCTAACGTATTTTTTTTCAAAAATCCCTCCATTCCTGCTTAGATTGCACCCAAAAGCTTAGTTATTTATTATAACAATATTGATTAATAAAGGCAAACAAGAAAATAGTAAAAAGTAGAAAGTACAAAGTAGAAAGTTAAAAGTAAAAAATGCGAAATACAAAATACAAAATATAAAAAATTAAGTATTAGGTATTAAGTATAATGCCTAAAATACTTTGCTGATTTTTCACTTTTGTCTTTATTATTCTACACTTTGCACTTTGTACTTTGTACTTTTAACTATTTACTTTCTACTTTGCACTTTTTACTTTTTACTATCTCGCTCTTGTTGTTTATTTAAATTTTTTGTAAAATATATATAGCGAATATTTCATGGACTATTAGAATGCATATTTGGAGGGAACCAAACAATGAATAATCAATTATCAGGCAATGAAATCTGGAGTGAAGAATACGAGGGTCAGTTAGCAGTGGATGTTTATCAGACGCCTGAAGAAATTATTTTAAAAGCGCCAATTGCAGGAGTAAAACCCGAAGAACTAGAGATCTCAATCACCGATGAAATTATCAATATCAAAGGTGAAAGAAAAGACGCTGAAACCGTCACACGCGATAATTATTTCGCTCAAGAATGTTACTGGGGATCTTTTTCACGATCATTTGTTCTCCCAATCCCTGTTGACAGTGAAAAATCTAATGCTTCATTAAAAAACGGTATTTTAACTATTAGGCTGCCTAAACAAGAAAAAACAAAAACTAAAACAATAGAAATTAAAACTGAATAGAGATTTAAGTAGAAAGTTAAATTATGAAAATAAGAAAAGCTGTTATTCCAGCAGCTGGCTATGGTACGCGATTCTTGCCCATGACCAAGGCCAGTCCAAAAGAAATGCTGCCAATTGTCGATAAGCCAATTATTCAATATGTAGTTGAAGAAGCGGTTGCTTCTGGAATTGAAGATATCATTATTGTCACCGGCTCTAATAAACGAGCAATTGAAGACCATTTCGACCATAATTTAGAATTAGAAAATTATTTAGAAAGTGTCGGTAAACTTAAAGAGCTTGAAGAAATCAGAAAAATCGCTCAAATGGCAAATTTTGTCTATGTCCGCCAAAAAGGTCCTTACGGCAACGGCACACCTATTCTTAATGTTGAAAACGTTGTCGGCAAAGAACCATTCGCGGTCCTTTGGGGAGACGAGTTTATTTATTCAAATCCGCCAAGATTAAAACAAATGATAGAAGTTTGGGATAAGTTTGGAGAACCGGTCATTTCTGCTATGAGAGTACCCAAAAACAGTCTATCCAAATATGGTATCGCTAAAGTTAAAAACGTTGAAGAAAAAGTTTTCGAGATTGAGGAAATCGTGGAAAAACCTAACCCTGAAGAAGCACCGTCAGACTTAGCACTTCTGGGCGCCTATATTCTCACACCAGATATCTTTGAAGCAATGAAAAATATTAACCCCGGAAAGGGCGGTGAAATCTGGCTAACCGATGGTATCAATGCCATTAAAAACAATCATAAAATTTACGCGCGGGAGATTGAAAACGGCAAGTATTATGATACTGGCAATAAACTAGAATATCTAAAGGCCAACGTTGATTTCGCACTTAAAAGAGATGATATTAGAGAAGAGTTTAGGGAATACATAAAGACAGTACAAAGTTAAAAGTACAAAGTAGAAAGTAGAAAGTCTAAATGGTATAGATAGTACAGATAGGATAAATTTAAATTCAGTAATTGACTGTTATTGATCCATTAATACATTCAAACTTTAAAATCTTCTAACTTTTTCCGTTTTCATTTTTTTGTTTTCTGGTATGTACTTTTAACTTTACACTTTGTACTTTATACTTTTAACTAAAAGAGGGGTTTTATGGATAAAAAAATTTTGTTTATCGGCGGAGGGGTTGTCCTCGCTTTTATCGCACTTGTAATTGTGCTTTTTAGCGGTGGTTGCAATAGAAATAATGGCCCGGTCACTAAAACAGGAGCAACTACTTTAACTTTTTGGAATCTTTATGATGACAAAATTGCCTTTGACCAAATTATTGCGGAATTCAATAGAACTCACCCTAAAGTTAAAATCGAATACGTTAAAAAAAATCCGGAAACCTTTTTAGAGGATAGCTTAAATGAAATGTCGGCTGGAAAAGGACCGGATATTTGGGGTGTTCCAAATACTTGGCTGCCAAAATACCACGATAAACTCGTCCCCATTAAAAATACAGCTATAGAAAATAAGAAAGCCTTTAAGACTGCTTCTGATGTTTACAAAGAGACTTACCCATCCGTCGTAGCGCAAGATAATATTATTGACGACAAAGTTTATGGATTTCCAATGTCAATCGATACTTTGCGGCTTTATTTTAATTCTTCCTTATCTTCAAGAATTTGGCAGGATTATGTTTTAGAAAATCGCGACCAGCTTAATTCCCCTCTGGCAAAAGTTTTTAGCGATGGCCCTACCAACTGGGACGAGCTTGTGCAGATGATCCCAATTATCACCAAGAAAAAGGGCGATAAAATTGAACGTTCCGCAATTGCCTTTGGCACCAGCAACAATATTGATCACGCCGATGACATTATTACTCTTCTTATGATGCAAAACGGCGCAGTAATGAACTCTGGCGATTTAACTACCGCTCAGTTTCACACTAAACAAAACCAATTTGGCAATATTGAATTTCCCGGTACTAAGGCATTGGAGTTTTACACTAGTTTTGCGGATAGTAAGAATAAAAACTATACTTGGAATAACACTATGCCAAATACAATCCAAGCTTTTGCCGATGAAAAAGTTGTAATGCTGGTTGATTATAAAGACGCGGAACAAGAAATTAGACGTCTAAACTCTAAAGTTTCACTTAGAACCATTGCTGTTCCTCAAGTTAAGCTAACCCGCAACAATGTTAATTTGGCTTCTTATCAGTCACTCACTGTCACTAAAGCTTCGAAAAATAGTGATTTAGCCTGGGATTTTATTCTTTTCATGACACAAGACCAGCTTCAGTTGAATAATTATAAATTAGCGACAAATAAAACTATTGCCCGAAACAATTCGCTTGGATCAAGTATAGATGGTGCCCAAGCAAAGGAATCGAAAAGTTGGTTTAATCCAGATCCTCTAAGAGTCAGTGTAATTCTTAAAGAAATGATCAAACAGGTAAATGATGGTAAATCTGCTCAAACCGCTATCGAAGGCGCCGCATCTCAAACAAGCGATTTATTAAAAAAGCTCAAAGGTAATTAAATGAAAAATTTCATTAAATTTTCTTTACTGGCATTTATTATCACAACGCCTTCATTCGCTTTAGCAGCCAAACCTGTAGAAACCGAATTTGGCCCGATTGCTAATGTAGGGGAATTTATTATTAAAATTTTCGATTGGCTTGTGCCAATGACCGGACTTTTGGCGCTAATAATGTTTGTTTTTGCCGGTTATATTTACATTACTTCGCAAGGCGATCAGAATTCAATTAAAACCGCCAAAGAAATAGTTCTTGGCGTTATCACTGGAATAATTTTACTTTTTACCATTAAATTGCTTTTGCAAAGAATTATAGGAACGCTTTAAAATGATTAAAATAACACAAGCTAAGCTACCAACAGACATAGGTTCATTTATTGACCAACTACCAGAAGGACGTTATAGCAACTTAACCGATTTATCTGTTGCTGTGATTGATTTTCTTTTGATTTTAGGCGGCGCACTGGCAGTTTTAGCCGTTGCCTATTCCGGCTTAATGTATATTTTAGCCGGACCGGACAGTACCAAAGCTGAGGGAGCGAAAAAAAATCTAGTTTGGTCAATTACCGGTTTGATTATTATTTCGCTATCTTATTTGATTGTTCAATGGATTATTAGTGCGGTTACAACCGGCGTTATTTAAAACAAGGAATTTTATGAGCCTAAAAATTAGTCAAGTTTTGCCATCTAGCCCTCAGGATTATAATTTAGATACAGTTAAAGAGTTGATGGTTAATGTTTTAAGTTTAGCGCTAGATTTTGTCGGGGTCATTGCTGTAATTTACATCATTATTGGCGGTTATTTTTACATCACCGCATATGGTAATGAAGCCCAAATTAAAAAAGGAAAAGACACTCTCACTTGGGCAATCGTCGGTTTAGTGATAATTCTTTTGGCTAAAGTGATTATTACCGAAGTATGGCAGTTTTTTACTGGGCTAAAGATTGATTTCTGGGGATTCTAGACTATTATTTGACAGCGGGTTTTTAAAAAAATATGATTAAGTAAAAGAAATAATTAATATATAGGAGGACAATGATTAACTTATTTGCATTAGGCAAAGCCTATGCACAAACTGGCGGGATTGGCGCCGGAGATCCAAACTCGACCGATGTTAACAGGCTCAAAATTCCATGGTTAACTTCCGGATCATTTGCTGATATTATTGCCCGAGCACTAGATCTTATTCTATTAATTGCGGGTATTATTGCGGTTGTTATCTTGGTTTACGGCGGTATTCAGTATATGACCGCCGGTGGCGACTCGGCCAAAGCCGACAAGGGACGCACCACGATTGTTAATGCCATTATTGGTATTGCCATTATTGCACTCGCCTTCTTGATTGTTCGTTGGGTTGAGAATGCTATCAAAGTTGGCACACCAACAGCATAAGATTGTTTTACACGAAAATCCCCGTTGCAATTGCAACGGGGATTTTTGGTTTGATCGTTTCACATCATTATATACTGGACATTCATTTTGACCAATCGTGAGATTGTCACGTTTTCCTTTTTTATAACGCTGACGGCCACGTTTTGACCATTGATACGTTCAACCTTGTATCTCGCATGTTCGCCGGATTCATCGTAATAACTGATGATGTGTCCGGGGTATAGTGTCTTCTCGGGGCTGAGCCATAACGGTATTTTCTGTGTCGGGCCATAGAGCGTAACTTGGCCTCTGGTACTTGGATCAGACACGAGCACCGGCTGTACAGGCGGCTCTTCGCAAGAAACCTGATCGCCCAGGGCAGAACCAGACCCAGGATTAACCTGAGTTGTTTTATTTTGGCTTGCCTGTCGATTAATTGCCTGCGTATCGGCCGCCATCTGCGCAATTACCTCGTCAACAGCATCTGAGGCGGCATCTAAAAAGATTGCTGAATCCAGATCGCGTTGAGTCCGGTAACCACCGTAATTCGACCAGTTTCCACCGCTGAAACCGAACTCGATCGTCTTTTTAACAGTGCCAATTCCTTCATAACCTTGGCCATAATCTCCAGACTTGAGCCCAACCGGAGAAACAGTTAAACGGATTGTGGCTTCAACTTGCTGGTATTCGAGTGAAACGCCATTCCTGCCTTGACGGACATTAATATTGTTTCTTCGATAGCCAATACTGGAATTTGCCACGATCTTAAACAGTTCTTCTGGCCCATCCATTTGATTGGTCGGCACTCGGCGACGTGATTCAACACTATATCGACCAGAATTGTTAATTTGGTCTTGGAGCTCGGTCACATCCTTGAATGTTTCGCCAGCGGCTTTAACTTCTATACCGGATCGTTTAGCCCGAAGCCTTAACGTTTCCACTATATTTTCTTTCAGCCACCAGTCTCCCGCTCCTTGAAATGAACAATACTTTTCATCGATGACCACACGGCGAGTAATAGTCGATAACTGATTACCATAGGAAACCGACGCGTTTTGTGGACGTTCAGGTGCACGAGCGAAATCGCGCGTCATCTGATAAATTCCAGCCAACGTGGCCGCAGTAGATATCAAATCGTCCCCAGCTTTAACCGGGTTCGGCAAGATTGCCGCCATCACAAGCACCATTGCTACCAGAATGGTTCGCATTTCAGTTCCCCCTTTTTCAATAATAGCGATGTTAAGGAACAATTCCTAACCTGATAGTATAGCACAAAAACGCCCAGAAGTCAAGAGTAACTTAATTTATAATTTTTAATTCTTAATTTTAAATCAATTTTTAATTTCTAATGATTAATTATTAATAGCTTATTAAGATCCCCGATCCTGTTTCGCCCTAGGCGAACCGGTCGAGGATGACAGATACAAATGTTTAAAAATTCAAAAATCAATCATTTAAAATTCATTAGAAATTATAATTTTCGGCGGAAAATTTCCGCGCGAAGCTATAAATTAGAAATTAGAAATTTTGTTTTGAGCTATTCTTTTGTCACTCTCTCCACTTCTTCCAATGTCGTGATTCCTTGGGCGACTTTTTCGAGTCCGTCTTGATACATTGTTTTCATACCAAGTTTAATCGCCATTTCCTCAAATTCACGAAGCGCGGCTTTACGCATAATGAGTTCTTCAATTTCCCGCGTCGGGACCAGTGTTTCCACAATTGCCACTCGACCCTTAAAGCCGGTATTATGGCAAAGCTCGCAGCCTTTTCCACCGCATTCTTTATGAATCATACGAACTAAACGCTGAGCAATAATTAAATTAATTGAACCTGCCAATAGGTAAGGCGGTACCCCGATTTCCGCCAACCGCGCAAAAGCGGCCGCCGCATTGTTTGTATGCAGTGTGGTTAGGACCAAATGCCCCGTCATAGAGGCTTGCAAGGCGATGTTAGCCGTCTCATTATCACGAACTTCTCCAACCATCATAATGTCGGGATCTTGCCGCAATGAGGCGCGTAAAGCGTCTAAAAAGCTGGTGGTATTTTCCGCGTCAATTTGAATTTGCTCGATTCCTTCAATTCGGTATTCAATCGGGTTTTCCAGAGTAATAATCTTTTTACCCGGCTCGTTTATGCGCTGTAAAATTGCATAAAGCGTCGTGGTTTTACCTGATCCGGTCGGGCCGGTATTAAGAATTAAACCTTGAGTCTTAGAAATCGCTTCTTTAACCACATCTAAGGCGTTTTGGTTAAAACCAAGGCTTTCCAAAGTAGTAAATTTCTTATGTTTCGGCAGCAATCTCATCACCACCGCTTCGCCATAAGTCGTCGGCAAAGTCGAAACACGAATATCCATTTGCTCGCCCACCACCGTCACTTCCAAACGGCCGTCTTGCGGATGAATCACATCGAGTTTGAGATTTGATAAATGTTTAATACGGGCAATTACCTGATGATACGCAGCCAATGGCAATTGCACCACGTCCTGCAGCACGCCATCAATACGATAACGAACACGGAAATATTGTTCCTGAGGCTCCATATGAATATCAGTCGCGTTATTCTTAACTGCACCGGCAAAAAATAAATCTAACATTTCCGTAGTCGAAACCTTGCCAATTTTTTCGCGCAAATCTTTTAGAGTCTCCACGCTTTTTTCAAAATCGGTCTGAGCTTTCTCAGTCACCTCTACTTTTTCGGTTTTTTTCATTTCTGGCAAAAGCACCTGATACATTGCCAAACCATAGTTGACCGAGCTTTTTGAACAGTAAGATAGGCTAAATTGATATTTGGTGTTAACCGAAAGCTCATTGAGAAATTTTTGCGTGTTTTCGTCTTTAGGATTATTAGTCGCGACCCGCACCGTATCTCCTGCTCTAATATAAGAGATAATCCCACACTGAATAGCGTTTTCTTTGGGAATAATCCCTAAAACATCCGGCGCAATCGGATAATTGGTTAAACTAATGTAAGGAAGATTGAGTTTTTTGGCGATCTCTTCCGTCTGCTTTTCCTCTTCCTCTCGCTGAACTGAATATATTGTTTGATCAAGATTCATTTGTCCTCCTAAATATGATTATACAACTTGATAATAGCTTAAAATTTCGGTTGATACAAACGCGAAGCTTTGTGATATAATGCGGTTGAGGAAAAATGCTTGATCAAAAAGACGAAAATAAAATCAAAAAAATTGTTGTCGAGGCTATCGGCGGAGTCTTAGAAGATATGGTTTTGCCAAGATTCGAAAGTTTAGAAGACAATGTAAAAAGTCTAAAAAACGATGTTGCCTCGCTTAATGATCGTATGGGCCATGTGGAGTTATCGATCAACCGCATTGAAATGCGTCAAATTGCCGAAGCCGAGCGCGCCGATCAACACGGTTTAATTTTACATAATCATGAAAAAAGGCTTAGTAAATTAGAAGCCAAAAAAGCCTAACTAATCATAAAAATTAATTTTTACACAAAAAATCCGCCTAGATTTCTCTAGACGGATTTTTTAATCTGATCTGCAAACAATCATGCAGGAGTTGGCGGTTAAGCAAGCGTTGCATTGTTTATACAAACCTATTCGCTAATAAATTTAAACCTAGCTATTTTTCGGCCGTCTGTTTCGATTTCTTCTAAAAACATTTTAAGCGGACGAACCCAAAGCTTGGAGAGCTGATTATTATAAAGCGCCTCATAAACAACCAGGTCTTCTAGCGTTTCACTGTGTTTAGCTAAACCAATAACCCGATATCTTTGACCTTTATAATGTTCATAAATGCCAGTTTTTAAATCCATTAATACTCCAATTACAAAAATGTAATGTTAGTTACAGCCATCGTAGACAATACTAAAGTCATCATGCACCTAATATCCCGAAACGTTTTGAAGGTTTAAATTTTATTGCCTGGCTAATATTTCTAATGTTTCCTTGGCTCTGATATCCCGCAAAACAACCGCCGTAGCACTAACTGAAAAATCAGCTGAAAGGACTATATTTAGTGATTTTTGCAAGAATGATTTAGCCTTTTCAAGCTCTCCTAGGTTTGCGTAACAAAAAGCTAATAATCCCCAAGCTTGAGAATACCTTCTTGTGTGAATTTTTTCTTGCTTTTCTTTGTCGTAAATATCCAATGCTTTGTAAATAATTTTAATTGCCTGCTCATAATCGGATTGGCAAATAAATAAATTTGCCAGATGTCCATAAGATGTCGCGAGAAAAAACCAATGCCCGCTTTCTTCAAGAATAGTTATTGCGTTTTCTAAACTCTCTTTGGCTTCATTATATTTTTCTTGTCTGGTTAATACGTGACCGATTTTTGCCAAAGTTATAGCATAGCCATTTTTATCGTCAGTATCTTTTAATATCTTGGCAGATTCGTCTAAGTATTTTTCTGCCTCAACCAAATTATCAATGTATTCATAAGTTATACCAATATCTCTCAGTGTACTTCCTAATCCAACCATATCATTATACAACCTAAAATAATCGGCGGCTTTATTAAGAAATTTTAGCGATTCTTCAGTAGAATTATCTATTTTATGGGACACACCAACCATCTGGAGCGCACCACCAGCTTTGTCATGCAATTTTTGCTGGTCGTAATACTCAAATAATTCTTGATACAGCTTAATAGCTTCTTTTGTTTTGCCGCTATTTCTTAAATTGTCCGCTTTTTGTTGTTTTTCCAAGTAGTCCATTTTTATCTCCTCAATTTTGCCAAAAATAGAAATCAAACACTGCACTAATCACTAACCACTAAATACTAACTACTAACAAATTTTTTCAAAAAATTTGTTGGCGGAGAGGGTGGGATTCGAACCCACGATGCCCTTGCGGACATAACGGTGTTCGAGACCGTCCTATTCAACCGCTCTAGCACCTCTCCATAGTAATAGTTAAAAGTAAAAAGTAAAAAGTATTTTATACCTAATACCTAATACTTGATACCAGATACTTGAATTTATTCCGCCTTCTCCACTTTCACTCTTCTTAACTCCCCTTCACCAATCGAACCGGTTTTAACTCCTTCAAAATCATTTAGAACAGCATGAACTACGCGGCGCTCAAAAGCATTCATTGGCCGCAACTCTTGCGGATAACCTGACTTCTTGACGTTTTCGGCGATTGAAAGCGCCAATTCTTCCAACTCCCACTGTTTTTTCTCTCTATAGCCGGCCACATCCACAAATAATGGCATATTTTCGCCTGATTTCTTGGTTAGCATCAATTTCAAAAGATACTGAATAGTTTTAAGAGTCTCGCCATTTTTACCAATTAAATTTCCCGAGTCCGGCGAAGAAATTTTGACTTTCCAACCGTCTTTTTCATCTACTTCTACCTTTGAACCAGGACTTAAAACTAAAATGAAACTTTCCACCATTTTCTTTAAATCTTCTTTTGTCATGATGTACTCCTCTATATATTGTGATTATTTCAAAATAACAACGGGCAAGAAAATTTTGAATTTCCAATATCGAATTTTGAATAAATTTCGAAGGCTTTAATTTTTAAACCTTCAAACATTCAGAATTCAGATTTCAATCAAAATTCAAAATTCTAAATTAATTATTGGTTTATTCGCCTTTTTTCCTGACCGTCACTTCCACCCCATGCTTAACAACAGTGTTATTCGCTTTTAACTTTTTACTTTGTACTTTTGAACTGCCTTCTTTATTGACCCACCATTGCTGGGCAATTGCAAACAAAGTTGTCACAATCCAGTAGAGCGGCAAGGCAGCAGGGAAACGGCCGGCAATTAAAAGGGTCATCACAGGCATTAAAATCACCATTTGCTGGGAAACCATATTTTGAATGGCAATTGATTTATCTTCTTCCTCGCCTTCAACTTTTTTAGGAAGTTTCGGCATAGTTTGCTTGGCTTGGAAGTACTGTAAAACGGCGGCAATAATCGGCAAAATATAACGATCTGGTTTGGCTAAATCAATTCCCAAGAAATTGGTATTGATAAAATCTGGGCGTGGAGTGAACGAATAAAGTAAATCTCCAAATCGATCCATATTTAAACCGTTAATAAACACATAATAAAGCACGATCAAAATTGGCAACTGGATCAAAAGAGGCAAACACGAGCCAAGAGGATTAACTTTATTTTCTTTATAGAATGCCAATAAAGCTTCTGACTGTTTTTGCTTATCGTCTTTGTATTTGTCCTGAAGGGCTTTTATTTCCGGTTGCAGATCTTGCATCCGTTTTTGCTGACGCGAGGCGTTTAATGAAGATGGTAAAAGAACAATTCTAACTAGAATAGTTAAAAGAATTATCGCTATCCCAACATTGTGGCCAGGGATTAAAAAAACCAGCAAAATCAAGACGTTAAACAAAGGCTTATATAGTATTGTTTTTAAAATTTCTTTCATTGGTAAAACTCCTTATAGGCTTAAAGTTTAAAGTGGAAAGTGGAAAGTGGAAAGTGGAAAGTAAAAAGAATTTAAACTAATCTAAACCCCAATATCCAAAAACTTTTTACTTTGTACTTTTAACTTTTTACTATTTTACCGGGTCATATCCGCCCGGATTCCAAGGGTTGCACCGAAAAATTCGCCTAATCCCTAACCAGCTTCCTTTTAAAGCGCCATACTTCTCAACTGCGTCATAAGTATATTGGCTACATGTCGGTGTAAAGCGGCAAACGCCATATTTATAAAATCTTTTCATCAGACCGTGATCTGGTGATAAAGTCTTCTGGTAAATTCTAATTAAAAATAAACAAAATCTTTTAAACATAATTAAATAATTTTTAATTTCTAATTTCGAATTTTGAATGAATTTTGAATGCTTAAATTTTTAAACCTTCAAACATTCAGAATTCAGATTTCAATCGAAATTCAAAATTCTAAATTCAAAATTTACTAAGATTGCCTGTTTTCTTTAAAACTTTTTCAATTATTGGCGCAATTTCCTCTTCGCTTTTCGGCGCGCTTCTATAACCAATCGCCATATCTAAATTTCTGTCGCTAAAGTTTGGCATTAGTTCTTGTAAAATTGCATAGGTCTTGCGGCGCAATCTGTTTCTTTCAACTGCTCCAGAATGAATCTTTTTAGAGACAATAATCGCGAAACGCGATCGTTTGGCCTTATTTTCCAAAAAACGCGCGTACAGAAAAGATTCGCTCAGGTTTGCACCCTTGCGAAAAATACGCTCGACTTCCCTTTTATTCAAACGATTTTTGGCTGAAAGCATAATGATAAAATTTCTAATTATTCTAATTGATATAGGGCTTCGCCCGCTGAAATTTGCTTTGCAAATTATAATTGACCTAAATTAGGAATTAGAAATTAGATTAATTGGAAATTTATGCGCTTAATTTAACTCTGCCTTTAGCACGACGGCGTTTCAAAACATTCTGTCCGCTAAGAGTGGCCATTCTTTTTCTAAAGCCATGGGTTTTGGCTGTTTTTCTATTGTTTGGCTGCCATGTTCTTTTCATTTTAACCTTTTTCCTTTTCTCAATCTAATATACCTTAAATTTTTACAAAAGGCAAGAGGTGAGGATAGTCAAAAGTTAAAAGCACAAAGTATAAAGTACAAAGTAAAAAGTAGTGCAAAAAGAATCAAAGGAGCAAACACATTTAAAGATGATACTATTCACTATTCACTACCATTCGATTAGAATGCCCATTCTACTGTGGCTGTAGTCCAAGTTATCCACAGCCTAACCGGTGGTTGTGGATAAGTTCCTTACCAGATAAACGCTTTTTGCCCCTTGCAATTCCTTTTTAATAGGTATATTATCCTGATGAACACACTTTTTTATTTAGCACTAACAAATCAGCCTTAATTCAAATACCTGTGGATAACTTTGGCATTATAAGATATAATAGACTGTGGATAACTTTTGGTAGACAAAACGAGTCAATTATGAAACAACGAAGTTACAGCAAGAAGACAAAACTAAAGACAAATTTTGAATTTCCATTTTCAAATTTTGAATGAATTTTGAATGCTTTAATTTTTAAACATTCAATCATCCAGATTTCAATCGAAATTCAAAATTCAAAATTAGTAATTTAAACTTTATTATCTTTATGGCTACATTTAACGAAAATGAAAATTGGCAAGCTGCCTTGGGAGAACTCGAAGTTATCTTAAGCAAGGCGAATTTCACCACATGGTTTAAAGACACCTTTATTTTTGATGTCCAAAAAGACGAAATCACTATTGGTGTACCAAACGCTTTTACTAAAGAATGGCTGGAAAACAAATATCACACGCAGATTTTAGAGACGCTTAAAAAGAACTATCCTGGCATTGAAACAGTCTCCTACCGCGTCTCCACCCAACAGCCAGCAAGACCAAGTTTTTCAGCAGATAAAGAAAAAGGGCAGCCGGAAAAAATAGAACGCTTCCGCAATGCCAATAACCACCCGACTTTAAATGTAAAATACACTTTTGATAATTTTATTGTTGGCAGCTCGAACCGTTTAGCAGCCGCCACTGCCCAAGCCGTTGCGGCTAAGCCTGGCGAAACTTATAATCCCCTTTTCCTTTATGGTGGAGTTGGTCTAGGCAAGACTCATCTTATTCAAGCTATTGGTAACGAAATTATTGCCCGCAACAAAAATAAAAAGGTAATTTATGTTTCCGCGGAAAAATTCACCAACGATTTTGTCCAGTCGATTTCATCCGGCAAAATTAACGAATTCAAAAAGAATTACCGCGACGCCGACGTGCTATTGGTAGACGATATTCAGTTCCTCGCTGGCAAAGAGGGGACGCAGGAAGAATTTTTCTATACTTTCAATACGCTTCATCAAACAAACCGTCAAATTGTTCTGACATCCGACCGTGTGCCTAAAGCAATCCCCCAAATTGAGGATCGCCTTTCATCGCGATTCGGCATGGGAATGGTTGCTGACGTGCAAACACCTAACTTTGAGATGCGCCAGGCCATTTTAAGATCCAAATGCGACGATAAACGCTGTGAAATGGATGAAGAGATTCTCGATTATATCGCCGAAAACCTGGAATCAAACATTCGTGAACTTGAAGGCGCGATCAACCGGATCATTTCTTATTGTGAACTAAACGGCATTAGACCATCGCTCGATATCGCTTCAAAGCTCTTAGAGGATGTGATTAGTTCCAAAGGAAAAAATATTAGCATTGAAAAAATTCTAAAAGCTGTTGGTGAGTTTTTCAACATACCGCCGTCCGACTTACTTTCAGCAAAAAGAAATAAAGAATTGGTTTGGCCGCGCCAAATTATTATGTATCTTTTGCGTCACGAAATGAACCTAAGCTATCCAAAGATTGGCCGTGAGCTCAATAAAAAAGACCATACCACCATTATGCATGGCGTAACTAAAATTGAAAAAGAGATTGGTAAAAATTCTTCACTTCAGAAAGAGCTTTCAATGATCAAGGAAAAGCTCTACAGCGTCTAATAAGAAAACCGAGGCTATACACAGGCTGTGGATAAGTCAGTGGATAACTTGTGGACAAACTATGTGGATAACTTTAGAGCATGCGCTTATCCACAGAAAATCTACTTATCCACAATTTTATCCACCTATTTATCCACACATTTAGGGGTAGTTTTCCACAGCCTTTACCCCTGTTTATACACAGTATCCACAGGCCTTATTACTACTACTAATTATATATATTTAATAATAATTAATATTAATTCAGCATTATTTTAAAAAACATATTCATTTTTCATATAAATTAAGAAAAAGAAAAGTTAAACATATTAAAGGAGAATCTTTTTATTAATTTAAATGCATATGGATATCTGTCTATATACTATATATAGTAGAATAAATAAGCACAGATAATTAGTCGATAAGAAATATTATTCGGTTAAGAATTAAAAGAAAGGATATAAAGATGAAAGTATCATGCACGCAAGAAAATTTAGCTAAAGGTTTAGGGATTGTTGGCCGTTCGGTTGGAAATAGGAGTACTTTACCTGTTTTAAATAATATTCTTTTACAGACGGAAAAAGGGCGTCTAAAAATTTCCGCGACCGATTTAGAGGTCGGAATCCACACTTGGATTGGTTCCAAAGTCGATGCTGACGGCGCTATAACTATTCCCGCCAAACTTCTAATGGATTACGTTAATACTAATAAAGATAAAACTATTACTCTTGAGCTAAAAGAATCTACCTTGCAACTTCAATCGGAACATTATAAGGCTAATATTAAAGGAATTGAGGCTTCGGAATTTCCACTGATTCCAGAGGTGAAAAACGCCGCTGAGATCGAGGTTCTGGTTTCCGATTTTTCAACCGCTATTAGCCGTACTATTATTGCTACAGCCCTAGACGAAAGTCGGCCGGTTTTGGCAGGTATCTACTTGAATGCTAATGATAATAAATTAAAAATGGTTGCGACTGATTCTTATCGTTTAGCAGAACAGACAATTAGTTTGTCTAAAAAGATTACCCAAGAGCTCTCGGTAATCGTGCCGCAAAGAACAATGGCTGAGGTTGGACGTATTTTAGGCGAAAACATTGAAAAGGCTAAAATTTTAATCGGCGAAAATCAAATCGAATTTATTTTAGGTGAAACAATTTTGGTTTCACGGTTAATTGAAGGAAACTTTCCTGATTATACGCAAATCATTCCTAAATCTCATAAGACGAGGCTTGAGGCTTCAACAGCTGAATTTGCGAACGCAATTAAAATGGCAAGCCTGTTTGCGCGGGAATCAGCCAATAATATTAAAGTTAAAATGGATCCAGCCAATGAAACGGATAAGATACAAGTCTTGGCTGTTTCACCGCAATTAGGTGATAATGTTTCGGCAGTGGCCGGTAAAGTTGAGGGTGAAGCTTTGGAGATTGCTTTCAATGCCAAGTTTGTCTTAGATGCCTTGCAAGTTTTAGGCTCGGAAAACTTAGCTTTGGAACTTTCAGGTAATTTAACGGCCGGCATTCTAAAAAGCATTAAAGACCCAAATTACCTTTATGTTATTATGCCGTTGAGGATTGACGAATAAAATAGTTAAAAGTATAAAGTAGAAAGTAGAAAGTAAATTCAGGATCATTAAATTCAGCTTATTTTAAAAATGGTAATTTTTAATGACTTTGTATTTTCTACTTGCAATCGTTCACTTCTATTTAAACTTCTCACTTTTTACTTTTTACTTTGTACTTTGTACTTTTTTACTATGCATATCAAATCTCTAAAGTTAGAAAATTTTAGAAGTTGGTCTAAATACGAAATTGAGCTTAGCCCAATTACTATTTTAATTGGCCCGAATGGCGTCGGAAAAACTAATCTTATGGAATCGCTTTGGCTCCTTTCAACCGGGCGATCTTGGCGGACTAATAAAGATGCTGAACTAATTCAGTGGGATAAAGATTATGCTCGGGTGGTGGCAGAGATTGAAAAAAACGGTAAAGAAAGCTCGATGGAGTTATTTCTGCAGCATCGCTTATCAAAAGATTATGCTCAGACTAAAGTCCTCAAAGTTAACGGCGTGAGAAAGCGCCTATTGGACCTTCTGGGTATAATGCCCGGGGTTTTGTTTAGTCCTGAGTCTATCGAAATGCTTGATGGCGCGCCTGCAACCCGTCGCCGTTTTTTAGATATTATGCTTAGCGAAATGGATTTTACCTATGCGACTTCACTGGGTGATTACAATAAAATTTTAAAAGAAAGAAATAAACTGCTTTTAATGATAAAAACTGGTCATTCTAAAGAGGACGAGCTAGAGTTTTGGGATGAGAAATTAGCTGAAGCAGGGAAAATAATTATTGGGAAAAGAAAAAAGGCGATCGGTTTTTTTAACAAACATTTAACCGAAGCTTACGAGGCGTTAAGCGGGAAGGACGAAAAATTAGTTCTGCGTTATAAGGAAACGGTTGACCCGGATCGGTTTGAAGAAACTTTATTTGCTCATCATGAACGGGAGATTCAACAAACGAGTACTTTAATTGGCCCGCACCGAGACGATTGGACGACTTTGTTAAATAATCGCGATATTACCACTTTTGGTTCGCGCGGGGAATTTCGCACTGCTGTGCTGGCGCTTATAACCGCGCAACTTCGATATTTAGAACAAGAGATGGGTGAAAAGCCCGTACTATTATTGGATGATATTTTTTCCGAGCTCGACGCCGATCGCCGCGCCAAACTTGCTAATATAGTACAAAATCAACAGACGATTATCACGACGACCGATTTAGATCATATTGAAAAAGGACTCAGAGAGAAGGCGAAGATAGTTAAAATAGGGGTTAGGGTATAGTGGTTAGTGGCTGGGGTTTAGTAAGAAAATAAGGACTAAATTATGGGTGGTTTTGGCGAAAATCCATCCTTTTTTTGAACATTTTTTCGTGATAGCCACCCTCTTGGATAAACTTTTGTTCTAACTTTTCAATTTGCCGAGAAAGCAAATAAGTTGTTAGGGAGATAAGGGTAATTAAGAGATTGGCAGCAGTTTCGGGAGAATTAGGAAGATTTGGGGTATTTAGGGTGTTTTCATCAACCCAAATCACCCTAAATACCCGAAACTCCCTAACTCTTGCATCGTCTTTACCCCAAAGTTTGAGTTTTCTCTGTCTTAAAAAGTCTTGGTAATCTAAAAGAAGTTCTTCGAGCGAGGCGTCAGCTACGCCAACTAACTTAATATAGCTCTGCAAACTTTTTTCTTCATAACCTTCAGCGATATTTTGGCGGCCGCTTCTGCCGGCCTGAATCATTTGTTCGCGAAGTCGTAAATGTTCACGGTCGGGCAAATATCGCGCGCAGAATTCAACAGTTAAGTCATAAACGACTGTCGCCATCATATAGCTTGCTAAATAATGGTAGCCTGGTTTTGACATAATTATCCTTTAGGGAGGGGGAAGATTAGGGAGATTGGGGAGATTGGGGTTATTTATTATTAATATTATTATAGTCTAAAATCCCTAAACTCCCCAAAATCCCTAACTACCCTAATTTCCCTAAACTCCCTAAAAATTGGTATAATATTCTTATGGAACGCATTAATAAATTCTTAGCGAAAAAATCAAAAAAAGAGCGCTCAGGCGGCATGATAAAGATTGATAATTTTATAAGCGCTAATGCCAAATACTCACGGCTCGCGCGGCCTTTGGAAGCCGCCCATGTCTGCGATACTGCCCGAGGTCTAGCCGATGGTCGTTTTGAGGTTGTTAGTTTTCGTGAGGGGCTTATAACGCTCGGCGTTCATTCATCGTCCGAAGCCACCAATTTACGTTTTATAAGCGAAAACATTGTTCGCCAAATAAACGAGAAACTCGGTCAAGAGAAAGTGGAGAAAGCAAGGATTAAGATAGTTGATTGAGTAAAAAAGTAAAAAGTAAAAAGTGAAAAGTAGAAGACAAAAACAGAGCAAACTATAAGCAAAATAAAAAACCATACAGCTAAATAAGATTTTTATTTTATATTCTCTTGCTACAATCTGACGTATTCTTATTTTTTGCTTGATGTCTCTTGATCAGTAATCTCTGCCTCTTACTTTCTACTTTCTACTTTGCACTTTATACTATCTACTTTTAACTATTTAAAAAATCCCCCGAAGGGGACTTTTTTAGTAAGCAATGTGCAGATGATCATGCGCTTCCGGCATGGCGAAGAGGCCAAAGTTCGCCGGTCTAACGTAGTCATAAAGCTTATTTAACTTATCGGCGAATTTATCAACATCGCGTTCTTTGGAAAAAGTAATTATCTGGTTAATGCGCCAATACATAGTGTTTTTGCCGCCGTCCATATCGTACGGGAATTGTAGTAGTTCAGAGATAGCTTGGTGAACATTATTTCTGGCGGTTGGTGTGTAGCAGCGCGTGTGGCCTTTGCGGCAGCTTCCTAAAACGCCGCCGAAAACATCAATACCCAAGATATTCGAAATCATATCAATGGCGGAAAGCGCGGCTAGAACCGGGTTAGAAAAGCTTAATATTCCCAAGGCGTTAAGCGCGGAAAGAGCGTCTGGGTTTAAAAGATCGCCGATACTTTGAACATTTAGTAGTGCGGAAACCGGGCCAAGCTGGGACAAGATCTCGCTATTGAGGCTAATAACTCCTAAACCGTCTAAACCTTTCAAAACATCGGGGCTAAGCAAATCGCCGGGGTTGGAAATATTCATTAAAGAGTTAATGCCGCCCAATGGTCCAAGCATATCTTTGAATTGGTTTACATCTAGTCCAAGTCCAGCTAATGAAGCTTGCACGTCGGCTAAGCCAAGGTCGGCAAAACTCTTTAGATTAGCTAAGTCGCTGATTTGAGTGTATTGGGCTAATAATTTTTGGGTATCGGCAGTAAAGCCAAGGTCTTGGAGCGCTGAGGTGATATTCAAATTAGCCAAGTCCGAAACGCTTGTGATACTCGCTAAAGCCTGAAGATCGCTTAAATTAGCGATTTTACCGATTTCGCCTGGGAAATTAATGTTAAAATTATTGAGCGCATCTTGGACTAATGAATCTTGAAGGTTATCTAAACTGCGGACAGAAAGAATGGCTTGCATGTCTTCCAATTTGCCAAATTCCGTTGGCAGTTTATTTTCCCAATCGGTGTATTGACCTAATATTTCAAGCGGATTTTTACCTTTTAGCGATGGGAGTTTATCTTCAGAAATACCCAAATCTTTTAAGTAAGCTTTAGCCTGAGGATCGTCGTAGATATTAACATTGACGTCTGAAATTTTGAAGGAATTGCTGGTGTCATTAGCTAAACTAAGGTTGCCATCGAATTGGCTTAAATATTGAGCCTCCTTGTAATCTTCTATAAAAGAGAAATTTTGGTCCGAGTAGCTAATACCGAGATTTGAAAGCGCGGCAAAAAAGTCGGTGTCGGCCACGTTTCCAGTCCAGCTATCAACCTGGACCATTGATTTGTAGGTCTCAAAAAGTTTCTGGGCATCTTGGTTATCTAGTGTAATACCCATATCTTCGAGTTTCTGGTATAGATTAGGTTCAGCCACAATTGTGTCCGGGGAAAGCGCAAAAATTTCTTTGTACTCGTTATAGTCCTTTACTGCAGCGATCAGTTTCTCCGCATCTTGGTCGGTGGCGCTCTTTCCTAATTTTGCCAAAGCGGCTTTGACTTGGTCTAAAGTGGTACTAGAATCAATTTTATTAATTGTTTGAGCGGCCGCCATTTTTTCGAGTGTTTGTTTGAGTGATTCTTGATAAGCCGTGGTTAGAAGCGGTGATTTGCTTTTTAAACCAAGATCAGACAAGGCTTTTAAGGCGTCGCTACTGGTCATGGCGCTAAAACTATCTAATCCGGCTAGACTTTGGGCAGTGCGCATTTTAGCGATTGCTTGGTTAAGGTCGTCATTAAAGTTAATGCCGATTATTCCGTTTGACCCAGTTAAGCCCATTAATCCGGCTAAATCAGTTGGGTTAGCGGAGATAATATTTTCAAAAGCGGAGATTTTTGATAAACCGGATTGGAGAATATTCCCATCAATACCAGTGACACCGATTTTTTTAAGCGCTTCGATTACGTCAGGCTTAGTTAAATCAAAAGGCGAATTAAGGCCGCTGATTTGGCTTAACTTTTCGAAAATATCATCTTGGTTCAAACCCTGTACACCCATTTGCTCTAAAGCGTCTTTAATGTCTGGGCTGGCTAAATCGGAGGGGTTTCTGATTGCATCCAGGATATTAGTGTCGGCTGCGCCCAAAAGACTATCATTTTTGGCTTGCCAAACGATTTTTACTGGAATTGGATCGCCGCAGCGGCATTTCTTTTTGACAAAATCAATTTCGTCAATGTCAGCCGCTAAACCTTCTTTGTGTGCGGAGATATTTTTAATAATTTGTCGATCATGAAGATTGCCGGATTCCGGGTCAATCGGCATATCTTCGTAACCAGAAACAATATGGCTGATTCTAATATGATCATGTTTGTCTGAAATATATTTCAGGGCAGCGGCCAGTCTTTTATCAATTTTGCCGGATTCAACATACGCTTTATCTTTAGGGTTGGCAAAATCAATTTTATGAAGCCCGGCTTTAGTTGTGATGTTAGTAGCGGCAATAATCGCTTTAATATTAGGATCATTTTTACCGGCCGCTTGATTAAAGGATTTTCCGCCAGGATAACCTGAACCGGCCAAGCAGAACATGGTGCCAAAAATTGCCACCACAATTATAAAGATGATTAAACAACCGATTAACGCTGGCCAGCCGATAGCTGAAAGCGCCATAGCCGATAGTCTTTTTGCAGCAGCTGAGGCGGCTTTTTTGACCGCATCTTTCGCCTTTTGTTTAGAAAGATTTTTTATTTTATCTTTGGCGTTGCCTTGAAAACTTTTCGCTCTATCTCGCCAGTTCCCAGTCGGAGAATTCGGTTTTGTTACTTTTGCTTTAGGTTCATTTTTTAGGGCTTTATCTGCGGCCTGGGAATTTTTGTTTTTTCTTTCTTCCTCTGTCAGTTCGCTATCTGGTTTTTCTTTAGGTTTTTCAACTCTCCCACCTTCGTTTATTTTGCCATTGTCTGGTTTGATTGCGCTTTCTTCACGAGGTGTTTCTGCTGGTCTCGATACTTCGGCTGGTGCGATTGGACCATTGTCTTTAACGGATGGAGAACCGCCTGTTTCTTCTGCCGGCGGCTGAGTAGTTTTTGTTGTTTCGTCTTGCGATTCAGTACTTGCGACAGATGGTGAACCGGCAGTTTGAGTTGTGACTGAACCTTTTTCGGTGATCTTTACATCGGTAGTGGTTTTTCCACCCGTCTCAATTGTTATTTCACTGGGTCTAGTGGTTTTGGTTTCTTCTTCAATAACAATTTGTTCCTCGCCCGGTTTTAAATCTTTTGCATCATCTGCCATATTTTCTCCTTAGATGTAGTTTACATTTTTGTCTTGTAAAGCTGCCCATCGACTATAAAAAATAAGTTTTTATTTATGGGTGTTAGAATTTTTTGCACTTTCAACCCTTTACCTAAATTAATTTTTAGTTTATTTTGAATTCCATTTTTTAGGCTAACGAGGTAAAACTGTTCTGAAACTTGGCTTTCCTGTTCGTTATCGTCCCCGCCATTTTTAGTTGCAATTATAGTATCTTTTTTATAAAGTTCAGCTGTGGCAGTGTTGATAAGGGCACGAAATTTAGATAGTTTGCTGGTTTTATTATCATAAACAGTTAATAATGGAGCTTGTTCATAGTCCTCACTAGTGTTCATGATAAGTTTACCATCATTAGGAAAGGACTTTAGGTTTGTGACAAATAGGTCTTTTAATAGATTGGACTTTTCATTAGTCTGTAAATTAAATAAATTTACGTCGACTTTTGAGGCCTCGGTCGGCGCTGGGTAATAAACAAGTTTGTTTCCATCAACCCAATCAATATGAATATAATCATCTTCTAGGGTTTGTAAATTCTTAAATGAAAAATCATTTAAATTAATTATTGATAAAAAATTATCTGTGTTATTTGGGTTTGAGTATTGGTAGGCCAGCATTTTATTATCTGGAGACCAAGTGATACTGCTCATATATTCAGATAAATATTTTATTATTTTCCCGGTATTAAGATCTATGAGATAGTTTTGGCTATCAGCATAATCTTCAGGGTTAACGGTTTGAACAACAGCCTGCTTTAAATCTGGTGAATATGAAATATTTAAAACAGCTTTATCGGAAACTTTTATTATATTAGATATTTTGTTTGTGGTTAAATCCCATTTTTTTATCGTTTGGCTGTTTTTTTCAAGATAATAAAGTTTATTATTGGGACTGTCTAAAGAAGTTAGCTCCATTAAATCGTTGACAGGGTTTTTGACCAATGAGGCTTTCTTTTGTGAGGTTAAAACAACCACTAGGACTACTAAAAAAATAATAATAATTGCGCTGCCAATAAACCATAATAATTTCTTTTTATCCATTTTAGCTCCTAATTATTTAAACAGCCTTTGCTGCGGTAAACCCCATAAAAAGTATATCTTGGGTTGTCTAAGAATCGATACGTTGCTTTGTGTGGGCCTTTTCCGGGTGTTGATTCATAAATAGTATCGCGATTACCAGAGCGACTTAAGAATATAACAGCATGAGAGTTCCCAGTTTTTCTTGCTGGTCCATCTGGATCACCCATATTTATTAGAATAATATCACCTGGCGCTAGAATATTTTTTGCTGTTTCTTTGTTTTTAGCAACTCTAATATAATTAGGAGAATTAGCGATCATAAGGGTGTTTAAACACCAATTCTTGCTTGGTAAATGACCGGCATCGTGATAACTTCTTGATGTAAATCCTGAACAATCAAGCCATCCCACGCCGTTTGGCCCAGTGGTGCTTGACTTGCCACAGTGTGGGGCAGACTGACTATAAACAATTCCACGGTTCATATATTGTTGTGCTGCCTGAATAACATTTGTGCAAACTGGAGGTATAGGTGTGTTTGGGTCATCTTCGTCTCCACCTCCTCCATTATTAGTGCTGTTGTTGATCATTCCTGATCCTGTACCGGCACCGGTGCGGTCGCCTAAAATTGCACCGGCACCAAAAACCAAAATAATAATCAATAAACCCATTACGGCCATACAGCCGCCCATAATTACTTTTTGGGTCACATCGCCGCCACCTTTTCCACCCGATTGATTGTTTGGTGTTTCTTCAGACATAACAATAAATTTAAAAATTCCAATTCAAATTTCCAATTTCGAATTTTGAATTTTGATTGAAATCTGAATTTGTGAATGTTTGAAAGTTTAAAAATTAAAGCATTCAAAATTCATTCAAAATTCGAAATTGGAAATTCAAAATTAGAAATTATTTCTCTCTATCTTCTTTGGTTTCTGTTTGCATTGATAATAATTGTCGCGGATCAGTGGTAATTAATTGGTCTTCGGTATAACTGGCAACGACTTTGATGGCAACATGATTTAACCCGGCAAAGAATAAACCTTCTCCCACCTCGCATTCCAAAAGTAAGAATTTCTCGCCCTCGGTTAAATTGAAGACGCCAACAACCTTGTCGATTGAAGCGGTATTTTGCTTCATTAAAATTTGCATTGAGGAGTTGCTGATAACTGCCCGGCCGTATTTGGAATCGATAAAGTCTTCCACATCTTGAGAAATAATGGTTAAGCCTAAGTAGTATTTGCGGCAACGCTTGGCAAGAGCATAAAGGAATTTGCCCGAATCTTCGTATTGCATCATCCACCAGGCTTCATCAATAATTAGAATTCTCTTGCGGATATTAAAGCGGACACGTTGCCAAATATAGTTTAAAACCATATACATACCAATTGGCCGCAAAGTTTCCTCTAAATCCCTGACATTAAAGACAATAAAACCTTTATCAAGATCAAAGTTGGTTGGCTTATCAAAAAGCCCGGCAAAGGTTCCTTCAGTGTATTTTAATAATCGTTTGACCATCCCCTCAGCGCCGGTCATATTCGTAAGGACTGATTGAAGGTCTTTAAGAAGCGGTGGCTCATTCTTATGAGTTTCGACATCAGCGGTGATATCTTTAAGGGCATAAGTTTCATAAAGCGCTTTTTCTAGGATTGCGTCCTCTTCTGGTGTCAAATTGGTCATCATTAGAGAAATTAAACCGTGGAGCATTGTAATATTGTTGCGCAAGATGTCTTCGCCAGTTGAGCCTGCCTCAACCTGTTTCCCGGCTGTAGGCAAATCAAACGGGTTAATACGTTTATCGGAGTTAAGAGAAATATTTAAGTAATTACCACCGACGGCCTCGCAAAGGACTTTAAATTCATTTTCAGGATCAATAATAATTATATCGGTCCCCATCATGAGCGATCGCAAGGCTTCGAGTTTAACGGCATAAGATTTTCCGGCGCCAGCTTTGGCGAAAACCACAGAGTTGGCATTTTCCAAATTAAACCGGTCAAATAAAACCAGGGAATTGTTATGGCGGTTAATGCCATAAAGAATACCTTCATTCGATGAAAGCGTGGCAGAAGTAAATGGGAAGGTGGTAGAAAGAGAGGCAGTGTCTAGGTTTCTCATTACTTTTAATTTGTCGATTGCTAAAGGGATACTCGAGGTAAAACCTTGTTCCATTTGCAAAAGAGCTTGCTTGGTATAGATAAGCATTCCGCCAAGGGTTGATTCAAGCTGCTCGGTAACTGTATTTAATTCCTCCTCGGTTTTGGCATAAATTGTAAAATAAAGAGCGAATTGGAAAATACGCATTTCGCCGCGTTGCAACACATCTCGTAGAGATTCAATATCTTGTATGGCGGTTTCAAGCTCAGGATCACGAACAATGCCTTTTTCCATCGACATATTATAGCTTGATTGGAGTTGGCCTGATTTTCTTTTTAAAGTGTCCATCATCTCTTTGGTTCCAATCGGGTAAATATGCATTGAAACATCGAGCGTGACATCGTAGTTTATAATGCGTGAAAGCCAATTGGTTTCCACAAAACGCGGATAGGTGAATACAAAAAGCGTACGGACAAATTGACTGCCGATTTTCAAATAATTCGGCTTCACTTCAATTGAAGCCGGCGCGATAATATCAAGCAGGGAATTCATACCGGATTTAAGAATAGTACTAGGATCGGCAGCTGGCGCAACGGGAATCTTAGCGGTTTTTACTGGCACTGGTACAGCTTTGGGTGCTGGCGGCGCTGGTGCAACTGGCGCTTGGGAAATGGGCGGCATTTTTAGCTGTCCTGATGCATCGTTTTGATTGTTTGGTTGAGTGTTCATAATAATTTGTTAAAATTAAATTTCTAATTGATCTAATTGCTAATTGACCTAAATAGATAATTTGATGACCGGATACTAGACGACTAGTTTTCGACAGGAATAATATCTTAACTAATTAACTTATTATCTAAAATTTAGAAATTAGGTTAATTAGAAATTGGTAATTTGCAAACTATGTTTGCTTTTTCTCTTCCGGTTTCTCAATTTCGCTTTCCACTAAGGGCGCGTTCATTTCGTCGGCGTCAACAAGCTTTTCTTTTTCTGATTCTTCCGGATTATAAATGCCATAAAAAAGTTCAATGATTTGCTGAGTGTTTAATTGGGCAGAACGAACGCCAATTGAACCCAAACCATTCGTAATAACTTGGATTCTCTGATCAAGTTCAGTTTTATAAGATTTAAACTCTTCCATACTCATTTTAACTGAACCTTGGCTATTTTTGGCGGTTTGCGTTTTAATCGGAGGCATATATGGAATAACCACAAAAAACTTTTTGTCCATAATATTGGCGTAATTAACCAGCCGTTCGATAAAATCAATATAGCCTTCTGTTTGGTATCGCAAAAGTTCATTGGTTTGAGTCTTAGCAGTTTGTTTTAGTTTGGTCATATATTTGAACAAATCTAATTTTTTCGATTGCATTACAATGTGAATCTGGAAAGTTAGTGAATTGAGGAAATTCTGATATGCAAAAATAATCGCAGTTTGTTCCTGCTCGCTTTTAAGAGAAAAATTAATTGAACTGACCATCAAAATAGCCCGGAGTTCGCCGGTTTTAGTAATCACAATTCCTTCGTGAATTTGGGCAATATCAATGTGATTCTGCGTGCTGGGCGGCAACGGCTGGTTTTTGGGTGCCGGTGTTTGGCTTTTCCCGAAGACCATTAATCCCTCCTTCTTTTAATAATTTCTCATAAATCGAACTAATCTGACCAATTTTCTTAGATTCTTTAGGATTGAGCGGCTGAGTATCAAGCGAATAAGCTAATTGTTCGAGCTGACTTTTTTCAATATGTTTGCGGTAATCAAGCGCTTCAGCTTTTTTAGTTTTAACTGCTGCGGCTAAAACCGGTTCGTGTTCACCTTCTCTTAACCAGAGTCTGACTTTAGGTGAGGTTAAGTAGGCGATTCCAGCTACAATAAAATGCGCTAAAGGTTGATCCTGAATTTTGACAAAGGCTAAGCCGGTGGAGACCAGAGCAATTGGAATTGAAAGCAACCAAAAAAGTGCCGGCGAAGAAATAAAAAGAGTCTGGAAGAGGGTATAAACAATAATAGCGCCGGCTAAAACGTATAAAAACTGGATTAGCGTGAGCGGCCCGACAATCTTGTCTTCAAGATCAATATTTTGCGGCACCTTAAATTGCATAAACCCCTCTTTTTTTTGAAACTTGTCTATTTTCTGAATGATGATGCTAAGAAGCAAAATTCCGCGACAAGCTACCTTTTATTTAATAATACTTTGCTTGTCCATATTTTGCGGCACCTTAAACTGCATTCCACTCCTTTTTGATTAAGAATCAAGTATCTAGAATAAAGTATCAAGTATAAATACTTAATACTTGTGTCTAAATACTAGATACTGTTTTTATTATACATTAAATTCAATTTTTGTGAAAAGGCGATACTTTGTTATTCGGAATTTCTCTTGATTTGTTGGTAACAATATGGTACACTTCTTTCATACCACGAGGAGGTTGTATATTATGCGTTTGACAATCAATGATTTTCATCCGATTGGTAAAGGGGTGGAGCTGCAAAATTTTATAATTGATCATTTTGGTTGGCCGCCTATAAGTTCTGAAGCAAATATCAAGATTGTCGGCAGGAATTTACAACAGACAATAGGAATTCCTCATGATCATTCAATAGATGACGAGGAATTGCTCAGGGTAATAAAGAATTATTATAAAACAAAAAGCCCAGCCATTAATTTCTATAAAGGAGAAATAGGATCTAGCCCCGTGATGTATTTCGCGGAGCCCAAAAGTGATGAACATGAGTACGTATTTGTTACTAATGATAAAGATATTCTTCTGATCAGTATTGGTAGTTATCTTGGTTCTTGCCCTTTCCGTATGGAACCTTTGAACTAGCATCTTTTCTCGCCTAACCACGGCGATTTTTTTATCACTTCTTGACCAGGAAGCGGTTTTGTACTATAATTCAGCTAATGCTTTTTTAAGGAGGAACCCCCCAATTGTTTTCATTGGTATCTCATTATATGACGGACAATGGACATACCATTGCTACCCATTTGGAAACCCCGATTGCCAACGCTATCGAATTAATGGAGAAGCATGATCTTGGATTTTTGCCAGTGGTTGACGCTATTAATCCAGAAAAGCTGGTTGGGGTAATTACTGATCGCGATATTGTAATTCGTGGTTTGGGCTTCGGGCTCAATCTTAGTGGGCTTCGCGTTCAAGATTTGGCTACGAAGGAAAATCTGATCACCGTTAAGAATGATGCTGATATTTGTGATGCAGTAGATATTATGACGGCAAATCAAATCCGCCGCTTGCCAGTGGTTAATAACAAAGAGCAATTTATTGGTGTTGTTACGGTCGCCGATCTTGTGGGGCACATGGACCCAGCAGAGTTTGCTGAGCTTTATGAGATTGTTGTCACACCAAAAGAGAAACACAATCCAATAGATTATATGTAGCACCGCTAGTTAAACTGGCGGTTTTTGTTATCTGTACTTTTTCTTTCTTTTTTCTGCTAATTTCATCATAGTAATTTGCTTTTCTAAATGCGCGGCGGCGTCGGCGAATTCGACTTCATCTTTGGCATTGGCAAGCCGTTCCCCAGCTGCTTTTTTAGCCTCGGCAATTTTGAGTTCATCTAGGGTCGAAGCTTCGTTGGCAGTATCAGCGAGGATTTTTACTAAATTATTAGCGATTTCTACTATACCGCCCTCAGTGGCCAAAAAATGTTCGTCCGGACCGTTTTTTATGACAATTTCGCCGGCGCTCAAAAGACTAACCAGGGGCATATGATTTGGTAGAATTTCAATTTGTCCTTGAGGGGTTGGTAAAATGACGGCTTCGGCTTCAGCCTCGTATTTAACCCCGTCAGGAGCGATTAGTTTTAAAATAAATTTGTTTGACATATATGTAGTCATCCCGAACTTGTTTCGGGATCTCTAGATTCCGGATCCGGAACCCGTCCGGTCCGGAATGACAAAGAAGAAAAGAGCGATAGGTTTTAATAAAAATTTATGTTCCATAAATTTTCTAGTAGAAAGTAATATGTATTAAACTATTTATAGTATAAATTCTAAGCTTCTTGAACTTTTAACTTTTAACTTTATACTTTTAACTAGCATTTCTGACTTCCTCAATGCTTCCCTTCATATAAAAGTCTTGTTCCGGGATGTCGTCATGTTTTCCTTCAACAATTTCTTTAAAAGCTTTAACGGTTTCGGCGAGCGGCACGTATTGGCCCTTATAACCAGTAAAGTTTTCTGCGACGTGGAATGGTTGGGATAGGAATTTTTGAATTTTGCGGGCTCTGGTAACAATTCGCTTGTCGTCATCGGATAATTCTTCCATACCCAAAATTGCAATAATATCTTGCAAGTCTTTATAGCGCTGTAAAACACGCTGGACTTCACGGGCGGTTTGGTAATGTTCCTCGCCAACAACGTTAGGGTCAAGAATGTTTGAAGAAGAGGCGAGTGGATCAACAGCCGGGTAAATACCAAGAGCAGCCAAACTTCTATCCAACACAATCGTTGAATCCAAGTGCGCAAAAGTAGTGGCTGGCGCCGGGTCGGTAAGGTCATCAGCCGGAACATAAACTGCTTGGACTGAAGTGATGGAACCCTTTTTAGTTGAAGTAATGCGTTCTTGGAGGTTACCCATTTCTTCGGCCAAGGTTGGTTGGTAACCGACAGCTGAAGGCATACGGCCTAAGAGCGTTGAAACCTCTGAGCCGGCTTGCGTGAAGCGGAAAATATTATCGATGAAAAGTAAGACGTCTTTAGCTTGATCGCGGAAATATTCAGCTTGTGCTAGGCCAGAGAGGGCAACGCGCATACGAGCGCCGGGCGGTTCGTTCATTTGTCCAAAGACTAAAGCGGTTTTTTCTAAAACGCCCGATTCCTTCATTTCATTATAAAGATCATTGCCTTCGCGAGTACGTTCGCCAACGCCGGCAAAGACAGAAATGCCAGAATGCTCGGCCGCAATATTGCGGATTAATTCTTGGATTAAAACAGTTTTTCCTACGCCTGCACCGCCGAAAAGACCGACTTTTCCGCCTTTAGTTATAGGGGCAAAAAGATCAATTACTTTAATACCGGTTTCAAAAACCTGAGTTTCCGTGCTTTGTTCGCTAAAGCTTGGGGCTGGGCGATGGATAGGATAAGTTTTGTTGGAACTTACTTCTTTGCCGCCATCAATTACTTGGCCGGTGACATTAAACATTCGGCCCAAAGACTCTTCGCCGACTGGTACAGAAATTGGCTTTTCAGTATTAGTGATTTCAGTGCCGCGCTGCAATCCATCTGTTGAATCCATGGCAACAGCTCGAACGGTTTTATCGTCAAGATGCTGCTGGACTTCAAAAACCAATTTTTTATCGTTTAGTTTGCATTCAAGCGCGTCGTAGATCGCAGGCAGTTTATCGTTAAACTTTGCGTCTATAACCGCCCCGATGATTTGCGTAATAATTCCGTTAGTCATAGTTCTTCCTTTCAAGGTTTTAGGGGTTAGTGTTTAGGGTATAGATTAATACTATCCGCTATCCACTAATCACTATCCACTATTTATTTCATGGCTTCTGCCGCGCCGGCAATCTCGGCGATTTCTTTGGTAATGTTATCTTGCCGGACGCTATTATAGATAAGCGTTAATTCGTCGATTAAACTATTAGCGTTATCGGTTGCACTCTTCATTGCCACCATTCTGGCGCTATGTTCGGAAGCATTGGCTTCTAAAACAGCGCCATAAAGCTGGACACGAAGAATTTGAAGTAAAATCCCGTCAATAACGGCGGCTGGATCCGGCTCGAATTTAAATTCCGTTTCGTCGTTAGAATTCGCTGCGATCCAAAGATCAGTATTGTCTATATGATCGGCGGTGATAGGTAGAATTTGCTTAACCACGGGCGTCTGTTTAAGCGAAGAGACAAAGTGACTGTAAATGATTGTAACTTTATTATATTTGCCGGCTAAAAATTCACCGTTGGTTAATTTGGAAATCGGGATAATATCCTCAACTGAGACATTGCTTTCTAAGCCTTTAAATTCGGCTACCAAGTTGCCGAGTTTATATCTTTTAACATAAGCGGCGCCAACTTTGCCAATAGCAATAATATCAACCTCAATATCTGTTGAGGAATTTCTAATGAAAGAAATATATTTTTTAATGACTTCCGCATTATAAGAACCGCAAAGGCCGCGATCAGATGTAATTAGTATCACAGCCGTTCGATTCGCTAAGGTTGCTTTAATTAAAGGATGATCTTCGGACAAGGCTTTTTGGGTAACCATATGTAAAATGTTCCAAGCGTTTTGGATGTAACTTCTGGCCTGGGCAATGGTGCGGACTGATTTTTGCATCTTAATAGAGGCGATCATTTCCATCGCTTTGGTAATCTGCTTAGTATTGTTAACCGACTTGATTCGTCGGCGAAATTCTTGGGTGCTTGGCATAAAGACTTCTAAGTCACTTAAGTTGCTTAGTTAACTTAAGTATTAACTTTTCTTAAGTAGGTTTTTTTCTAAAAACTCTTTTACTTTCGCTTCATCGGCTTCTTCCATAACGCCGTTTTCGCGAATATTTGCTAAAACGTCTTTCAAATCCATTCTGGCTTTCATTAAAATATTCTTTTCAACTTGAGCGATTTCGGAAGTCTCATAGCCATCCATAAAACCGTTAGTAACAGCGTAAAAGACTAAGACTTGTTCCTCAACCGGCATTGGCACAAATTGAGGCTGCTTCATTACTTCAGTCATTCGCTTGCCGCGTTCAATTGTTTTTTTGGTAGCTTCGTCTAAGTCGGAAGCAAATTGGGCAAAAGCCGCTAATTCGCGATATTGAGCCATTTCCAATTTTAGTTTTCCGGCTACTTTTTTCATCGCTTTAATCTGGGCCGCACCGCCGACACGGGAAACTGAAATACCAATGTTTAGAGCCGGTCGAACGCCTTGGTAAAACAAATCCGATTCAAGGAAAATCTGGCCGTCGGTGATGGAAATAACGTTGGTTGGAATATAAGCGGAAACATCTCCTGCCTGAGTTTCAATAATTGGAAGCGCGGTAATTGAACCGCCGCCAAAGTCTTTATTCAAGCGAGCTGAACGTTCTAAGAGGCGAGAATGCAAATAGAAAACATCGCCCGGGTAAGCCTCGCGGCCCGGTGGTCGTCGAAGAAGTAAAGAGACTTGGCGATAAGCCCAAGCGTGTTTAGTTAAATCATCATAAACAATTAAAACATCTTGGCCCTTTTCCATAAAGTATTCAGCAATAGCACAACCAGCGTAAGGGGCAATATAGGAAAGCGGGGCTGGGTCTGAAGCGCCAGCTAAAACGACAACGGTATATTCCATGGCGCCATGTTCTTCTAAAATGGCAACAGTTCGAGCAATTTTTGACCTTTTTTGGCCAATACCAACGTAAATACAAATTGGCCGTTTTTCTTTCGGCATATTTTTTTGGTTGATTATAGTATCAATGGCAATAGCAGTTTTACCGGTGCCGCGATCGCCGATAATAAGTTCGCGCTGGCCGCGGCCAATTGGAATTAGGGCATCAATCGCTTTAATACCGGTTTGGAGCGGGACGGTGACTCCCTGTCTGGTAATAACGCCAGGCGCAACTTTTTCAATCGGCATGGCAGTAGTTTTAGTTCCATCTGAGATTGGCCCTTTGCCATCTATTGGTTCGCCAAGAGGGTTGACCACGCGTCCTATAATAGTATCGGCTACGTCTATTTTAGCAACGTTACCCGTGCATTTAACCTTGTTGCCAGCCTGAACTTTTTTATAATCGCCTAAAACCACGGCTCCGATCGAAGCTTCTTCCAGGTTTAGGGCCATAGCAGTAATTTCGCCTTCTCCAGTTTCAATACTTAGAAGTTCGCCTGATTTGGCATTTTTTAAACCGTAGATGCGGGCAATACCATCGCCGATTTCTGCAACTTCGCCAGCCACTTCCTCGCGAATTGAAGCGTCGAAGGCAAGAATCTCGGCTTTTAATTGTTCGATAATGTTAGACATTTATGCTCCTGAATTGACCTAATTTCTAATTGATCTAATTGACCTAAATTTGTAATTTTTAGAAATTAGACTAATTGGGTTAATTAGAAATTATTTTCTTTAATCGTTTTATTTTATCTTCGGCGGTTAAATCAATAATTTTATCGTCGACTTGTACTATAATACCGGTGATATCGGGTTTAATGAAGTTTTTAATGATTATATCGTCATGCCGAACTTGTTTCGGCATCTCTCTGCCTAGCTGAGATCCTGAAACAAGCTTACGGCTAGTGCCGTATTGATGCAAAGCCTGCCCAGGATGACTAGATAAACGTGACTTAATATCTTGAAGAACGTTCTCATCCAGTTTCTCATCCGAATAAACTTTGACTAAGACTTGATTATTTTTCTTGGCATATTCTTCATCTAAAACGTCGAGAATCTTTGTTAAGTCTTTATATTGCTTATTTTTCTGCAGTAAATGCCAAAATCGGCCAGCAATATTTTTTTCGCCGCTTTCAGTTAATTCAATTAATGATTTCGCATAAATAGATGGGGGAATTTTCATAATGAAAAGGTTTTAAGGCATAGGGGTTAGTGTTTAGGTTTTAGTGGTTATGGTTTGGGTTTTAGAATAATCACTAATCACTAATCACTAAACCCTTATAATTCTTTTATTGCTTTTTCTGCTAACTGTTTCTTCTGGTCGGCTGGCAAATCTTTAATAATTTTATCAAGCGCCATGGTTACAACTGAAGAAATTTCTTTTTTGGCCTCCTCCACCACTTTGTTTTTAACGGAGTCAGCTTCAGCCTTAGCGCTAGATATAATTCGATCTGATTGACTCTTGGCTGATTCGATAATTTCTGTTTTTTCTTTTTGTGCTAATTTGTGAGATTCATCAATAATTCGGCGCGCCTCTGTTTCTGTTTTGGCCAAAATTTCTCGAGATTCTTCATTGGTCTTTAAAAGTTTAGCCTCAATTTTTTTAGCATTATCAAGCGAATCGGCAATTTTTTGGCGTCTTTCTTCAAGTAATTTGACCAAGGGTTTGTACAATACTTTTGATAATATAAAAAGCAACAACAAAAAGTTGACAATTTGACCGATTAATAATTTGGCATCAATACCTAAAGATTCCATAAAACTCCTACTAAATACTAAAAGTTTACGAAAATACTAATTATATATTCTATGAAAAACGAAGTGGTACAAAAATTCGTATTTTCGTACCATTTTTGTATTTCGTAGATTATCCTACAAACTTGATAATCAATGCGATAACCAAAGCGTAAATTGCAATAGCTTCAGCAAAAGCCATAGCTAAAATCATGGCCGATTGGATTTTACCGGTTGCTTCTGGGTTGCGACCAATCGCTTCCATTGCTTTAGACGCTAGCATGCCAATGGCTAAAGCTGGAGCAACACCGCCAATGCCAATGGCTAAAGCAGTTGCTAATAATTTCATTGATTCTGGTTCCATAAAACTCCGTTTTCTAGTTAAAAGTGCAAAGTACAAAGTAAAAAGTAAAATACATTAAATTTTTTATTTATTTTGTATTTGACACTTTATAGCTTATACTTTCCACTTTTTGTTTTCACATCTAATATCTACTTTTAACTTTATACTTTGTACTTTTAACTTTTTACTCATGTTCTTCATGCCCTATAGTTGCCATTTGCAAGAATACTGTTGTTAGCATAGCAAATACTAAGGCCTGAACAAAACCAACAAATATTTCTAGGCCATAAAATGGTAACGCTGCTACAAACGGCACTAAAAAGGTTACTACCAATAATAATACTCCGCCAGCAAAGACATTGCCAAATAAACGGAAGGAGAAGGAAATAATTTTGGCAAATTCGGAAATGCCTTCGACAACGCCGACAAAAAATTCAATTGGCCCTTTGAAATTGAAAAACTTTTTAAAATAGCCTGGCCCAATGGAAATGACTCCAAAAATTTGAATCGCCATTACAGAAGTTATTGCTAGGGCTAAAGTAGTATTCAGATCAGAGGCTGGTGGCCGAAAAAATGGTGCCAAAACCTTGACGCCTTCATGATTTATTTCCCACTTGCCAATTGTTTCAAAGCCGGGAAGCAAACCAATCCAATTGGATGTAATAATAAAAAGGAAAAGAGTGGCAACTAATGGGAAAAAACGCAGGGCTTTCTTACGATCATTGGTGACGCCTTCAATCATTTCTATAATTGCCTCCAAGGCAAACTCAAAAACATTTTGCAATTTACCAGGAACATCTTTTATGGTGCTGCGAATAGCTAAGGAAACGACTCCGAGAATTGCGATCACAATCCAAGTTACCAGCACTGCATTGGTGATGGCGATTGGTCCTATTTCAATAATTTTTTCCGCAGCTAAGGATATATGCATAATAATAAACAGTTAAAAAGTACAAAGTAAAAAATAAAAAGAGTAAAAAACAAATCATAAAATACAATGATAAGATTTTATCTGTTTGACTGTTTTACTCTTGCTTCATTTTTATCTTTTAACCTTGCAACCTTATACTTATTCTCAGTACTTAGTATTTTAACTTTCTACTTTCTACTTTTTACTTACTAGGGGATTTAGCGTAGCATATTTGAAAATCAAGATCAAGAGCCCTATTTTTTCGTGCATGGAGTGGATAGTTATATAGTGATATAGTTCTATAAAAAACCCGCCAAAAGACGGGTGTAAGAAAAACAAAAAACCAAATAAATAAATTGGGATTATTAGAACTTAATTAACAAATTGGATTTTCTTAGTATCGTGATAGTAGGTAGGGAAATGAAGTGTTGGGAAAAGCCCGGAAAGTTTCATTTTAGCTTTAAGTAGTTCTTCAATATGAAGCTTAATTTCTTCTTCACCGGTTTTTTCACCATAAACATCAGAAAAGGCGGCGCAGTTATTGAGATGATCAACAATATGAAGCCTTTCAACTCCATTTCGAACTAGGAATTTTAAGTGCTTTTCTATACTGCTACCATGGTCCGGGTCATTAACTGCTAAAGATGCGCCGGCATAACGGAGGCAATACGAACCAGGAATTTTATGATGTTTCATAAATTCCTTTAAAACAGGCATAAACTCACCTTCATCACCCTCTTTATTGGGCATGTAGCGTGGGTCCATACAAATCAGCATTGCGTCTTTAACTTTATGGCTCATCGGTTACCCTTCCCCCAATTAAATTACTTGTAATTACGAATATAAAACGAATGAATTAAAAAAACAATAGGCATTCAAATTTGACAAAAATTGATTGGTCTGTAATATAGAGTTAAGAATTAAAAATATTATGTATCAAGAGTGCAGTTATCCGCTAAACGCGGACCCGCGATAGCGGGGGGTTCTGGCCCAATGATCTGCCAGCAAGGCGAGCAATCGCGAGTGCTAATTCCAGCCCGTAAGGGGAAGATAAAATAAAAATCTCCCGTGGGAGATTTTTTAAATGACAAATTTCTAATTTCTAATTTCTAAAATTTAAAAGCATTTAAGTAATTTGGTGGTTCGGAAAAGTTTAGATCAATTAGGTCAATTAGACATTAGAAATTTATAAGAAGGAGTTTTATGAAATCATTGTTTACTTCCGAGTCGGTTACCGAAGGTCATCCAGATAAAATGGCTGATCAGATTTCGGATGCGGTTTTAGACGCCATTTTGGCCGAAGATCCATTGGGCCGCGTGGCTTGCGAGACATTGCTCACAAATGGCATTTGTATGATTGCGGGTGAAATTACCACTAAGACTTATGTTGATATTCCAAAAATTGCCCGTCGGACAATTAAGGAGATTGGTTATACAAACGCTGAGTATGGCTTTCATTGGGAAACATCAGGGGTATCTGTCGCGATTAAAGAACAGTCATCAGATATTGCGCGAGGGGTAGATTCGTATGTTGAAAATCAAAAAACCAGTGAAATTATCAAAGAAGACTTAGAAAATTTGGGCGCCGGTGACCAAGGTTTAATGTTTGGTTATGCTTCTGATGAAACCAAAGAATTGATGCCGTTGCCGATCGTTTTGTCTCATAAACTTTGTATGCGTTTGGCCGAGGTGCGTAAGAAAAATATTATTAAGGGTTTAAGGCCGGATGGCAAGAGTCAAGTAACTGTTGAATATGAAGATAATAAACCAATCCGCGTGGATACGGTTTTAATTGCGGCCCAACATGATGCTGATGTTAAGCCAAAGCAGCTGCGCGAAGAAATTATTGACAAGGTGATTAAGAAGGTTATTCCAGCTAAACTTTTGGATAATAAAACAAAGTTCTATGTTAACACAACTGGCCGGTTTGTAATTGGCGGGCCACAAGGAGACACGGGGTTGACGGGACGAAAAATTATCGTCGACACATACGGCGGTATGGCGCGTCATGGCGGCGGAGCGTTGTCCGGCAAGGATCCGTCTAAAGTTGATCGCTCAGGCGCTTATGCAGCGCGCTATGTGGCAAAAAATATTGTGGCCGCGGGCTTAGCAAAACGCTGTGAAGTTCAAATTGCTTATGCTATTGGCCGGCCGGAACCGATGTCGGTGAGAGTGGAAACTTTTGGTACTGGTATTATTGATGATGAGCAGATTGCGGAGGTTGCCAACAAAGTTTTTGATCTTCGTCCTGGTATGATTATTAAAAATCTTGATTTAAGACGGCCAATTTATAAACAAGTTGCCGCTTACGGACATTTCGGTAGACCTGAGCTAGACTTGCCATGGGAAAAGACAGATAAGATAGAAGAACTCAAAAGAGTTAATAGTTAAAAGTAAAAAGTTAAAAGTACAAAGTATCTTATACTTAATACTTTATTCTTTATACTTGATACTGTTGTATTTTTAAGGTATAATCTTCTTATAACTAGAAGAACTATTTTAGATGTGAAAGGACTATTATGAATATTGGTCAAATTTATGAACTGGCCGTAAAGTTGGGGATTGAGGCTGATCCGCGTGGCAAGAATGGGGTTGAGCGATGGTTGAAACTCGAAAAAAAGAAATACGATAAGCTTTCTAAAGAAGACAAAGAGTTTTTTGATAAAGAAAAATTAACTAATCCTTATAGCGACAGCCGGTTACATTGGGGCGACGCTAAAAAAGAAGTTAAAAATGTTTTGGCCGGGATTGATATTGAGGTGGGGGAAATTGCTTTGGTAAAAGCGTTGAACAAAGAAATTGATCTTATCATTACTCATCATCCGGTTGGAAAGGCTTTGGCAGAACTTAGCGATGTTATGCATATGCAAGCTGATATGATGGCAAGCTACGGTGTGCCGATCAATGTGGCCGAAGGTGTTTCTAGAGAAAGAATTGCCAAAGTTGCCCGTGGCCTTTCACCAATCAATCATAATAGGGAAATCGATGCTGCGAAATTAGCAAATTTACCGATAATGAATATTCATACCCCAGCCGATAATCAGGTTTTCCAATTCTTGCAAAATTTAGTGGATAATCCGCCGAGCGGTGAGAAAATTGAAACGGTCGGTGAGATTGTTGATTTATTAAAAACCGTACCGGAATATCATGAGGCGGCCATTAACGGATCGGGTCCAGTTATTTTTGCTGGAGATGCTAATAGCCGCGCTGGCAGAATTGTGGCCTTCGATATCACTGGTGGTACTTCGGGAGCAAAAGAGATCTATCCGGAGCTTGTGCGAGCCGGCGTGGGCACAATTATCGGCATGCATATGAATGAAGAATCACGCGAGGAAGCGGCCAAGAATCATTTGAATATTGTAATTGCCGGGCATATGAGTTCCGATTCTTTGGGAATGAATATATTTTTAGATCATTTATCGAAAGAGGGTATAGAGATAGTGCCAATTTCAGGACTGATAAGAATTAAAAGATAGTAAGAAATAATTAGTAGTTTTTCTCTATTAGAAAAGGCGACACGTTATGTGTCGCCTTGTCTGTTCTGTTCGGATGAAAGAAACTCATCCAGAACGCGTTTATTCTCCGCTATCCTAGCGGATGTTTTGGCGCCCTCTCCTCGCCATCTATGCCGGAATAAGTTCCAGCGTGAATCCGTATTTTGCTGCTAGATCTTTGCGGGCATTATTGATAATCACTCTGGCACGTTGTTTTGTGATTACATTCGGTTTTGCGATCACTGAGACATCAGTGCCAGCCAATTCCCACAACTTAATGGTAGCATCTGGGGTGTCGTGAAGCATTTGGCTAATATGCTTATACTGCTTTATTGTTAGCGTGAAGTCACTTTGATCGACTTCCCATTCTTCGGTATTTTTCGGAACGATCCAGCCACAATCACAGCAGGCTTCGCCCAATTGTACTACATCGATCGGAATTTTTTCCATTGTCGAGTTGCATTTGGGACAAAAAGCGTTGATCTCGATTGGTTCTGACTTATTGGAAACATTGAGATTTCCGAGAATCTCGCCGATAGTAGCTATTCCTTCAGGTTTACCGACCGGTTGTGATTCCTGTGCTATCGCTGCGGACGTATCTTCGACCTTGGTGTTAGCGATAACCTCATTTTGAGGTGGCTCCTCTTGTCTTTTGGTGTACCCTCTCCGGCGCATGACCGCAGCTAAATCGTCCGTGGTCAGTATGGTCATTACGTTTGACGTGATGGGGTTGAGCATTTTGTTTTCTGGTCTTTTCATTGCAGCTTGTCGCTCGACTGCTTCACGTACTTTAACGGCGATCGCTTCAGTATTGCAATCAATGAGCGCTTCATGGCGCATTTTTCGACCGTACGGTTGAGGCACCGTCATTTTTGCACCCAATCGATGCCGCGTTTTCACCTCTTCTTTAGCAAATTCCATCCAATCTTTGAACCAATCCACTGCGGCTTCAAATTCTCGGATTGAATTGTCAAGCATTTCAGTGACTTCCGAAGTTTGAAGGCCAACATTTTGTTTCATGAAGGTGTCTATGACATCGATATCTAATTTGTTGATTTCAAAAATTTCCGCTAGAATGGTGTGTGCGTGGTCAGGATGGGCAACTCGAAGAAGTGTTACTTTCATCCACTCACGAGCCCTTTTGATCAAGTCTTCACATTCGAGGGTGAAATCAGTAATACTTATGACGTCACCTCTCAAAAAACTTGTTCCGAGCACCTCGAAGGGTGTTCTTTTCCTGCCAAGGATATTAAACTCCTGGGCATTTTCGAATTTTCTTTCTTCGGAGACTTCCTCGAAAATTGCCAACGCCATTTCATCCATGTTTGCCAGTAGCACAGGACTGCCGGCAATTAATATGTTGGCGGTGATGGCTGGTCGGATTGATAATTCGCCGGCGCGATAAACACGCGAACGATTATCATTCTCCTGATCAGCCTCGATTAGCCAATCTTTTGCTGGTACAACCACAACGCCAGCGGGGTGCTTTGCAGACCAAATCCCTTTGTCATTTTTGAGAAAGGTTAATTCGGGCGCAGGCACTGGGCTGGTATTCCATACCTTCTTTTTTCGTAAGCCGGGGATGTCTTCTGGTTCGGGAATTGCGCTAATAATGCGCTTGCCAAGGCGAAGCCAAAATTTCCCCTCATAGTTTTGCAGGAAATTGCAGGCAGGGGTTGCGAAAATTCGCGGCAAAGACTCCCGCTCAGATTCGATTCCGAGCTGTTCGATGATCCGCTTTTTTTCATTGTAATCAATCGGGTAGAGCGTGGCTCCATCCGAATTAACTACAACGCGCATATTGAAGGGGCCAATATAGCACTTGGAACTTAAGAGTTTCGCTGTGATACCGTATGTCATTGGTTTCTCCTTAAACAGAATGAACGGAGGGGGTCGAATCCTTGATGGTCGACCCCCATTTGGTGCGCGGTCCACGCTAGAGTTTACCACTCTGGCGCTTATCTTCGATTTGTGCTGTTAAGTAACGAAGTTTTCTGTAACGTTCGCTCCTCTTTGCGAAATTTGTAGACAATTCATGTGCGCCTTCTTGCTTGAATTCTTTTCCGATTCCTTCAAAGAAGGCGACGATTAATTTGTAGATCTCTTCACTGTCGGCCGGCAATACTGAATCGTCGTCGTTAGGCTCATTGGTTTCTGGCAAATTTCCACCAGATTGCTCTTGGCGAACGAATGACTCAAACTCTCCGCCGTCATTAAGCGGTAAGCCCTTTTCAAAGCTTATCCGGGCGGCAGTGAGGACATGTTCCTCGTTGCCTTCGGCTTTTGCCCCGATGATCTCGCGAATTCTCTCAGTTCGTTGGTTGATTTGTTGATCGATCCAAAGGCTGACGATTGCCGGGAACATTGGAATTTCTCTGCCAACCGTTATTCTTTCTGCGAAAATTTCTTCTGTAATTCGGTTGAGGGCTTTGTCGTTTTCTTCAAGATTTAGTTTTTCTCGAACCGCTTCTTGAATCTTGCCCTTGATGAACTCTCTGCCTTCTTCACGATTTTCGTCAAGTTTTTTCCGTAATTCCTTGATGAAATCGTTGCTCTCGAGCAGATGATCCAACCGCTCGTTGGCTTTGCGACCTGCTTCGATGAGGGTTTTAAGCTCGTCGAAGTTGTTGCAGCCAACGCTTTCAAGAATGGCGGTCTGGATCTCTATTGAAATGGTGCCAACAAACTTTTGGAGCAGATTCCCGGGGAATAATCTCAAAATTTGAGCAATTTCTTCCTCGGTGAATGTCATCTCATCGCTCATTTTGAGCCTCCTTTGGTTCTTGCTCCGGCTTTGATTGCCGCAAGCGGGTCGAAGCCAGTGCTGGTGCCTGTGCCTTTGCCCGCAGTAAGCGCTTCGAGCGCTTCCTGGGCCTTCGCTTCGTCGTAGTCCTTGCGCTGAGCAAGCTCAGTGATTTTGGACTTGTGAGGTTCGCTGTTGGGATCTCCGCCGAGATTCTCGACGTATTTCCTTAGCTTACCTTCACGATCAGCAATTCTCTTGCCACTTTTTTCGGCCTTTTCTTCCTTTTCGGTCTTTTGAGAGTCAATCGCATAGCGAACAAATTGCTCGTCATAACTAAAATCTCTAGAATGAGCAATTCTTGAATCTTCATTCTCATCTGACGGCATTCCCATCTCGGCCCGAATTTTTGCAATAAAGGCGCACCGAGTTTTCTCTGTGTCCTGGTGCTCATCTTGCTTGTCGGGCGGATTTTGGTCTTGTTGCTCGGATTCTTGCGCAGACTCATTTATTGAGTAAAGTGGACCACGGCTCACCGGTTGTTCGTGTTGGCCAGGAACACCAGCATTAGCACGAATAGCTTCCTTCACTTTTCCAGATGGTCTCCGTATTGTCTCATAGATAATGCGGACGCGGCCATAATCATTGTTACTGTATGGTGGTAAACCATCATACAATTCTGATAGATTAAGTCCTCCGGTGAGCTCCTGCGTTTTCTGCTTCCATGGCCAGAATCTGGAAATCCAAGACTCTTCTTCTGATGCTTGAACAAACATTTTTTGGATCAACTCGTCAGGAATTGGTCCTTTAACTATATTGTTTTCTACAAGTTGGGCTGATCCTGGATTGTAATTACCAAACCGTGGATCAAGAATATCGCGAATTACAATTTCGCTGATATCATCTTTCCCTCGGCTATGGCAACTTGCATTGCAAACATCAAGGCTCCATTGAATTTTTTCACTAAGTTTCGGGAGCTTGATTGATCTTTGTTCTCCTGGTTTAGCATAAATAAATGGATCAGTAGTGTTAACACTGATATTACGTGCACCTTTTTCAACGTGAACCGCACTATCAATGCCTCCATCATTACTAAATCTGCCTACGATTGTAGCGAAAGGCATCATTACCCCATGGAAACTTCCGATAAGGGTGTTGGCTATTCCCTCAACGCGGTTGTTCCATGATCGAGCCGAATTGTCTTTGCTAGCTTCATAAAACATTAAGCTAGACCTGCCGTTATTGCCTCGCCTTAGCAAGGAAATAATTGCAAGAACAAACGCGGCAATCGCAATGATTGCCAATAGCCATCCCCACCAAGGCATATTCTTCTCCTCCAGCGCTTTAACGCGCCTTTCAAGATCATCGAATCTTTTATTCGAAACGTAATGCTTGTTGAACCATTCTTTTAAATGGTTTGTGTGCGCGTTGATCTTTCGATCGACTAGACGCGAAATTGCGCCTTGACCCAGGACCCCGGACTCATGTAGATCTTTCCAGACCCACTGGTATCCATTTTTACCAATATCACGCTGGATAGTTTTTGTGAAAATCATTGGCGCAGCCGAGGGTTTAATCGCATCCCGCGATAATCCCCGAGTAAATGCGGCGATCTGTTTAGCCTCTTTGGCTAATCCCATCGCTTGAATCGACATTTGTCGAGCTGCATTATCGGTGAGCGATCCAGAGGCGATCTTTCTGTATAAAGCAGTAGTTTCATTAGCGGCTTGTCGAGCTGCTTTAGAAGCTTCGGTTGCAGCGCTAGCTGCATCCTTAGCTTGTTTTACTAATGCCTCGTTACCCTCAACCTTCAAAGCTGCTTCTTGAGCCTTCTTGGCTGCTTCTTCAGCTCTGCACGCATCCAGGTTTGCCGCATCTGCGGCTTTTTTAGCCTCTGACACGTAGTTGCTGTTACTTTCATTACCGTTTCCATTCCCTGGATTATCCGGTGGAGTGGCGGGAGTAGTGGTGTCCGGAACCTCATTACCAAGAGCGTTGTCAGAATTTTCTGGTTCAACTGGATCTCCAAGTCCTGCAGGTGCCGGTTGGGTCATATTACTTTCTGGAACCCGATCTCCCAACCCTTGTGAAAACAACGGCTGGCCGATAGCCAGCACGATCGCCATTATGGCGATTAAACTGACCATTATAACCTTGAATCGCGATAACATTGTCGTCCTCCTACGGAGTAAATTATTGCAAGGCCTCATCGGCCGAATCCGCATAATTGCGGTCCATTGCCGATAAGTCTTGTTGCTCCCTAAGGAGTTGACTGGCAAAGGCGTGTTATTTTATTATGTTGTCAAGTAACGTGAATAGAAGGCTCACAAATGGTTCGTAAACCTTTATTCAAATACACAAGATCATAACACAAAAATCGCCCCTTGTCAAGAGGGAGAGAACAAAATAAATTTCTAATTGACCTAATTTCTAAAACTCCATTAAGATCCCCGATCCTGTTTCGCCATAGGCGAACCGGTCGAGGATGACAGAAACGTTTATAAATTAATGTTGGGTCTAAGGTGCTTTTTAGTTGCTTCAAGAGCTAACTCAGTAGAAATATTTGTATTTGGATTGGTTTGTTTTAAATCAATCGCAATTTTAATGGCAAAATCAAGCTTAATAAAAATTTCAGCTAAGCGTCCTAAACTTCTTTTGGCTTTTTCTTCGGTAACAAAAAGTTGAGATCGTCCGATTTTAGTAAGAACATCTACGGCCTCATTAAGGATATTGTCATCTATTTTTACGAGCGAGAAGTCTTTAGTAAGTAAAAGTTTTTGGTATTGGGTGTCTAATTTTTCTGAAATAACATTTATTATTTGGCTGGTTTCATTGAGTCTCTCTAGTGTCATTTTGGTGAAATGAATAACGTCTGGCATGTAATCCTGAGAAAAATTATCTAAAATTAAATTCTCGATGGTGGTGTAGGCCAATTTAAATTTAACGGCTTTATTGTGAAGTTCTCCCATATCAAATTCTTGGGGGAGGTTTAAGTTTTGATCGATTTCTTTTAGCCAGTCATTAACTTGTGCGGGTGAATTTTCTGGAGTAATAGAGCTAAAAAGATCAACGATTCCTTTGCGTTTCCCCGAATCTAAAAGAACAGATTTTTCCTGTGGCCAAAACTTTAAAATAAAAAGGTGTCTTAACATATTGATTTGATCGGCAACAGAGGTGTAATCTTCCTCTTCCTTTTGAATAAAAACTTCAGCAAAAAGTTTATTGCCATATTTCTTTTGCAATTCTTCAAATGGGGTTTCCATTAATTCTCGAGCCATTTTTTCTGGCCGAGTTTCTTGATAATTTTCGTCAATTGTAATATTAGTATTCATAATTTATTTTGCGAACATTAAGATTGAACTGGTGGAATTGGCCCATGGTTTCCTTGATCGCTTGCTTGGTTTTGTTGCTGATTTGTTTGATTGTTTTGACTAACTGGTGGAATTGGCCCAGCATTATTTCCGGCATTGCTTCCAGATGTTGGAGGAGTCGAGGCTGGCGCAGAAGGAGTCGGTGTTGGAGTGGGAGTGGGGGTAGGTGTGGTTGGATTTGTTGGTGTCGCAGTTGTGGTTGAAGAATTCGATGATGAGCCCGGGGCAGGTTGTGATGTTGGCAATGCGTTAGTTTGGGCGTCAATCCATTTTCCAAAAGCCTTATTTTTGTCGTCCTGAAGCTTTGTAGCTGTTTGTCTAATTAATTCTCTATTTGCCCTCTGCTCTTCGTGAGGACCAGTAATATCTAACTGTGCGAGATTAAGGTTTTCGTAAGCTTTATTTATTGCTTCCTCATTTAACTTTTTGAACGCATCCCAATCTGCAACACCAGCAGACTTAGCAATGCGTTGCTGAACGCTTTGTCTTAGGTTTGGAGCCATATCAACCATAGCCTGTTCTTTAAAAGCTCTATGAGCATTTTGCGTCGTTACTTCTTCACCTTCAGCGTTAATATAAGTAACTTCATAATTTTGCCGTTCGTATCCGTTATTGGTTCTTACAAGATAAGCTTGCATTGAATTAATACCTTCAATATCTCCGCTCTTAGCTTCTGCTAGAAATCTTTTCTGGGCATCCCATTGTGCCTGACAAGCAAGAGCAGCAGCGGTTTCGAGCTCTGATTGTCGTCCCACAATTGCTAAATCTTCATCAAATGTGGTACCTCTAAATGGACCTGTTCCAAAGATTTGTGCATTGCCGTTATCGTCTAAATCAGTCATTGTTGCGACTGATTGCCCTGTTTCTGAGTCGTGTATAGTTTGTCCTTCTGCGGCAATAAAAGTTTTAAGCTGTTTGATGCGTCGTCCGTTCATATTTCTATCAAGGATGACTTGGTAATCGTATCTATTAGGATTAGCTATTCTAAAACCCTCTGCTTGGCTACTATAATACTTTGATATTCTTTCATATTTTTCCGCCTCATTATTATCACCTTTTTCTCTAGCAACTAATGCCTTCTGGTTAATATCATCAATCATATTAATTACATCATTATAAGTCGCGAGTTCATTTCCTGTGGCTCCAGCCTCGGCAATTTTTTCACCATAAGAATCAAATCTATCGATTGATATACCAATGCCTTTTTTGGCATCTTCTTTCATTTGTTTTTTAACTGCTGTACTGTCTTCAAGGTCTTTTTTCGCTTTCGCGGCTGTAATATTGTATTTGCTTTTTTCCACAGCGTCTTTAGCATAATCAAGTCGAGTACGTGTAGCTAAAAACTTTCTTGCGGCACCTTGAGCAGTATCCTCGCCTGTCAATGCTAAATATTGTTTTGCAGTCAATCCTGTTAGAGGGTTGCCTTCATCAATGGTTTTTTTAATTTCTAGTTGTAGAGCCTCAGCAGAATTAATGAAAGATTGTGCGTTTTCATTTCTGACGGCAAGTTCGCTACCTTTTTTAGTGGCACTAAATTTTTCATTTTCTCTTGCTTTTCTTCCTTCCTCTTCTTTCTTTTGTGACTCTAATAAACGATCCATACCAACACTATTGCGTAGCATCCATTGGCCAACACCAGTATTCTGCCACTTGCCCTTAACAGCGCCTTTGGCTGCAGCTACAGAATTGTCTAACGGTTTTTTTAAATATCCTTCTTTACCCATACCGGTTGCCCATTGTCCAAAGCCGGCCCAGTTTTTCATAACATCGCCGCCGAGTTTAAAAGGAACAATGCTGGCCATAAATACAAGCGCGATAGAACTAAAGGTACGAGCCATCTGTAAGTTGCCGCATTGCAGATTAGTTTGTCCAGGAATTCCTCCGGCGCCTACAACCGCTGCAGCCCAAAATAAAAACATCATCACCGGACCCATAAAAACCCAGCGGAAGTACCAACCCCACCATTGCTTAAATAGACCAGAAGTAGGTGGAAAAGCCAGCATGACAAAGGCTAGAGGCGAAACAGCAGCTAACGCGTAAATCACAACTAAGCGTATAAAGAGTAAGAACGCAAAAACTAGAAGCGCAATCATCATAATTAAAAGAATGACAATAAGTATAATTAAACTGACGCCAGAAAAGGTTGTGACAGCAGAGACTGTCGCGCCAAGGGGACCAGAGTTTTGATTCAAAGTCATAGTGATACTACATAGAATGCCTTGTACTATGGTTTTGCCATCACTAAAAAACGTTAAAGTTAGAATGGCGGCTACATCTACAATCATCCGGCAGATAAAAAGGCTAAAATTAGCTAAAACAATGCCGATTATAAGATTGGGTAATGATTTTCTGAGGGTATAAGTATCGTATTGAATATGAGCAATGTTTATAATTGCCAAGAAAAGTAAAATAATTGCGACAAAAGCATTGGCTAGTCCTAAACAAATTTGCCAAATAGTAATAATCCACTGCTTATCGGCAGGAGCTGCGGGACTGAGATCATCGTGTAGTGAAGCTTTTGCTATGCCAATTAATTGGTTAAATATTTCCGGGTGACTGACAAGATAGGCGATACCTGTTACTGTTAGTAAGCCACCAATTAAAAACAAAATTTTTTTATTAAATTTGATTTTCATTGTTTATTAATATAGACCTAGGAAATTAGTAATAATACCATCGGCAATCCAACCTATGAAACTAGAAACCCAATCAATAAGACCGCATTGGATGGAGCAAATCATGAATAAAATGGATTGTTGTTTTAGATTCCACCAATCACCTTTAGGACAATTATCCTCACATGCACCTTTAGTGTTATTGCCTCCGCCTGGATTGTTTGGATTATTAGGGTTATTTGGATTGTTCGGATCGTCTGGGTCTTGGGGGTCTGTACCACCAGTACCGACGGTCACATAAACAGTTGCTTCCTTGGCAGGAGAGGAGCTATCTTTAAGAATTATATTTGTTCTAGCGTCTTTGGTGCCACCCTTGATGGTAAGTGTACTGTTATTTAGTCCGCCGATTGATGCAGTTACTTTTGAATTGTCGATAGTTTTAATAATATAAGGTTTAGTCCCGCTACCGATACCTACATTGATTGATCCGCCTTTAGTAACGGTTACTGAGGGAGGATTTACGGCCAATTCTGTATCTTGAGTAATTATTTTACTATATGTTGCATTGGCAGAGATTGCATCCGCCTGCATCGGGTTAACGATTATCGTGGCTAGTCCGATCTGTTTATCATTTTCCTTAGTTACAACAGAAAAATTTGTATTCTGGGTTCGGTGTATATCGGTCTCAAAAGTTGTAAAGGCAATATTAGTATTCGATTCTATGCCGGTCTTGCTTCCTGGTGGTGTTACATAATATGAGATTCTGTTTAATACGCAATCTTGACCATTCGGAACATCCCAGCTTAATAAAGCCTTTGATTCTTGATTTGTGTCATTTATTTCAACTCTTGCCTTTAGATCTCGGACTGGACATTTATCTTTTGCATTAATCCCAAATCCAGTTGGCGCTTTAATGGTAAAATTAGCCTGCGCCCAGCCGATATTTCTGTATTTCCCCGGGTCAAAATATCTAGTGTTAACTCTAAAATCATAATTTTGATTGCAATTAAGGTTAGAGATTGTTGCGATGGTCTCATCAATTTTCTTTTGTGCCACACCAACCTGAGTATTGTTCTGCTTAACTGTAATAAAGTATTGGACTTTTGTAAGATCATAACCCTTTTTGTCGGCGTCGGTGAAATCTGGCTTTTCCCATGTGACTATAGCATTACATTTCGATTCATTACTAGCGGCGGATCCGTAAACAATTAAGTTTTTGACTGGAAAATCTACGTCATCTGGAGGTATTATCTGGGCAAATGAGGGCTTGGCCACAAAAAAATTGCCCACAACGAGCAATAGCATTAAACACAAAGATAAACTTTTGAACTGCCAAAAATTAAGCTTTCGCATACCCCTCCAAATTAGACTAAAACAAAAATATCTAGATTGTTTTTATTGTAACATACAAATTAAAAATTTCTAATTACTAATTTCTAATTGACCTAATTTCTAAATGTTTTAAAATTTATTATAATTAATCATTTAGATTTATAATCCATCGGTTTGTCATCCTCGAGTCGAAAGCGCAGCGCTTCGACATCGGGGATCTTAAAAAATAGATCCCCGATCCTATCTCGCCAGTAGGCGGACGGTCGAGGATGACAGCCTAGAAGTTAAACTTCACCCTTAAAAGTTTAAAAATTTAACATTAAGTAATTAATAATTGATTTAAAATTAAAAATTAGGTCAATTAGGTTAATTAGAAATTTTACTCAGCATTTGGTATTTTTCTTCCGCCTGCCTTGCCATTTCTTGATTACCGGTTTTTTTATAGGCCTCATTTAGAAGTTGATAGGTAAGAGGATTGATTGGATCAAGTTCAGCTGCCTTTTGAAGTGATTCTAAAGCAGCACCAAGTCGATTTGATTTAATTTGAACGTAACCCAAATAAACCCAGCCGTCTCGATAATTGGGGTCGATTTCCACTGCTCTTTGAAGGGAAATAAGCGCCAAAGCAGTTTCTCCGAAATTTGCTTGACGTACACCAAGCTTAACTAGGCGATAAGGATCGGTTTTAGTGAGAACTTCTTGAGTATAGTTGTTTTGCAGCTCAATGGTTTCTTCGGAAATTTTTTTAGTCCAATGCTCATAGGCCACACCAGAAATTACAATACTGCCTAGATAACCGACTAAGAGTACGGTTACGAGGGTAAAGAATTTAATTAGGCGGTTTTGTAGTAACATAGAGCACTCCCTAAAAAGTTAAAAGTAAAAAGTACAGAATAAAAATGCAAAGTTAAAAGTAAAGAGTAAAAAGTATAAGGTATAAATATAAAGTACCAAATATAAAACAAAAATATAATTTACTGCATCTTACTTTCTGTTTATTTTTTTCTCTATTTACTTTCTACTTTGTACTTTTAACTTTTAACTATTCTCTGGCCATTTGGCTGTAATGAGCATTTCTTCTTCTACGAGTTTTTCTGTTTTGAGATTTTGCCAAATTTCTTCGGTTACAAACGGCATAATTGGATGAAGTAGTTTAAGTGAAGTGGTTAGAACATAAAGCAAAACTTGTTCGGAATTTTCATTTTCAACTTTCAACTTTTCACTTTTAACTTGCTCTATATAGATATCGGCCAAATCGTGCCAAACAAAATCGTAAAGTTCGTGGCCTACCTGACCGAAACGGAATTGATCAAGATTTTCATCGGTAGATTTGATAACTTCCTCTAATTTCTCAAGAATAACCTTATCGGATTCAGTTTGAGGCAAAGCCTTGCTAGCAGTCATCCCGAACTTGTTTCGGGATCTCGTTTTCTCTAAGATTCCGGATCCTGTATTACCATCCGGTCCGGAATGATTAGAAGAGAGAGCACTATTTTCTTGACTATCTTCTAGACTCATTATCACAAAACGTGCAATATTCCAAAGTTTATTGGCAAATTTGCCGCCAGCACGAATGGCTTCTTCGTCAAATTTCAGGTCTTGAATGCCGGTATTAATGTAAGTTAAACCAAAACGAGTGGCATCGGCGCCATATTTGTCAATTAATTCCAACGGATCAATACCGGTTCCAAGCGATTTGGACATACGTTTGCCTTCTTTATTGAAAATGGTCGGGTGAATATAGACTTCGCTAAACGGTTTTTCTTTCATAAATTCTAGACCAGAAAAAATCATCCGGGCCACCCAGAGATATAAAATGTCGCGGGCGGTTGAAAGTACGGAAGTGGGATAAAAATATTCTAAATCTGTGGGCTTGCCATCCGCAGCTTTAGCGGAGGATGGCCAGCCTAAGGTTGCAAACGGCCAAAGTGCGCTTGAAAACCAAGTATCAAGAACGTCTTCAGATTGAACCCAACCTTCAGGAGGATTATCACCGACATAGATCTCGCTATCCGCTTTCGGCTGTCCGCTTTCGGCTTTTTCTAAATTGCCGATCGCTGATTGCCGATCGCTGATTGCCGGTTGCCATACTGGCAGCCTATGTCCCCACCAGATTTGGCGGGAAATACACCAGTCGCGTAGATTATACATCCAGTCAAGATAAACCTTAGTCCAGCGTTCCGGCGTAAATTTAATTTCGCCTTTTTCAACCGCTTCAATTGCAGGTTTGGCCAATTCTTTCATTTTCACAAACCATTGTTTGGACGGTTGAGGTTCAATTGGTCTATTACAACGGTAACAAACGCTAATGCTATTATTAATTTCTTCAATTTTTTCCATTAACTCGTTTTTTTCAAGGCATTCAATAACTTTTGCCTGAGCCTCAGCAACTTTCAATCCTTCAAAATCTTTACCGGCTTCTGGAGTCATGCGCCCATATTGGTCAATGACTTTAATAATATCCAGCCCATGATTTTCAGCCATTTCATAATCAACCATCGAATGGGCCGGTGTTACGCCTACCGCACCAGTGCCAAAAGTCATATCAACACTAATATCGCCAAAAACGCGAATTTCTCTTTCGACGCCGCAAAAATTCACTTTATAAGTTTTATCAATAAAATCAGTGTAACGTTTGTCTTTAGGATTAACTGCTACGCCAGTATCGCCCAGTTTAGTTTCTGGTCTGGTTGTGGCAATATTAATTGGAAAATCTTTATCATATTTAAAATAATAAAGCTTAGCCTGTTGATCTAAATGCTCAACTTCCAAATCGGAAAGGGAAGTCTGGCAGCGAGTGCACCAGTTGACAACGCGTTCGCCTTGATAGATCCAGCCTTTTTCATAATATTGAATAAAAGCCTTTTTAACTGCTTCTGAGTAGCCTTCATCCATGGTAAAACGCTGGCGGCTCCAATCGCAGGAACAACCAAGGCGCTTAATTTGGCCAATAATAGTATTGCCATACTGGTCAACCCATTCCCAAACCTTTTCAATAAATTTATCGCGACCTAAACTCTGCCGGGAAATATCTTTTTTAAGTAGACTTTTTTCCACCACGTTTTGGGTGGCAATGCCGGCGTGATCAGTCCCAGGGATCCAAAGAGTCGGTACGCCTTTCATGCGGCTTCGGCGGATTAAAATATCCTGAATCGTATCGTTTAGAGCATGGCCCATATGAAGAGAACCAGTCACGTTTGGTGGCGGGATACTAATGACATAAGGCTTTACCTTGGGATCGATTTTTGGTTCGAAGGCTTTCGCTTTCTCCCACATTTCGTAAATTCGTCCCTCGGTTTCTTTTGGATTGTAGGATTTAGATAATTCTTCTTTCATATTTTGATTCTATCATTTTTAGAGTTCAATTTCTAGAGCGAGGTAATGTCTTGACAGTAAGGGGGTTCTTCTGTATGATTTCAATCATATAGGTAGGTCCATATTGCATAAGGAGGATAGGGAATGGCACACGAGTTTATCAGGTGCAATGAATGTGGTCTTGGCCAACACATTTACGTTAGAGGGCAGATTGATGTTTTAGTGGCTGATAACGGGCAAACCGTACGACATCCTCATACAATTTTTAATTGTGTTAAATGTCATCTGATGCAACTTCATGCCACTGCTCCGGCAAGATCTAACAAAGAGATTTTATACCGGGCCTCGTTAACTGAGGCACAAAAACAGCGGGCCTTAAGTCAGTTCTGTCAACAAGATAGATACCATGCCTCGATCGAATTGCCGTTTTCTCTAAACTAACCAAATGCCCCGTCTACACGGGGTTTTTATTTTTAGTACATTCTAAGGCTAATAGATTAATTCAAAAAAATAATAGCTCCCACTCCTTTTGCGAGCTTAATAATAATATACAAAAAAAGCACTAAAATTTAAAGTAAAATTAGAGGACATAAAGATATTTTTATAGCTTAGAGTTAGAATCGGCCTCAATTTGGTCATAGGTTGTTGGCTTAACGCCATTTGCAACTTGATAAGCCGCGGCAATTCCAATCATGGCCGCATTATCGCCAGTAAGATTTAAAGGGGGAAGGTGGAATGAAATCGGAGATCTAGATTCCAGATCCTGTTGAGAGCTGGTCCGGAATGACAGAACAGCTTTTTCCATTTGAGACCGCAATTCCTTATTAGCTGAAACGCCGCCACAAAGAACAATTGATTTTGGTTGGTATTTTTCGGCGGCTTTTAAGGTTTTACCAATTAAAATATCAATTGCGGCTTGCTGAAACTCATAAGCAACTACAGGGGCAATAGTGGTTAGTGAATAGTGATTAGTTAATTCTTTAACTTTATATAGTACAGCGGTTTTTAATCCCGAGAAGCTGAAGTTAAAGTCCGGCCGATCTAACATTGAGCGAGGAAATTTGATACTAACCCCTAACCCCTGGTCACTATTCACTTTTTCTGCTGCAGCAGCGATCGCCGGTCCTCCCGGGTAACCTAATCCTAAAATATTTGCCACTTTATCAAAAGCTTCACCGACGGCATCGTCTAAAGTTTCACCAATAGTTTCATATTCGGTATGGCTTTTCATTAACACCAAACCAGTATGTCCGCCAGAGACGATAAGAGCCAAAATTGGAAATTTCGGCAAATTATCAATTATTGAATTAGAACTATTAATATTTTCATTATTAGAAATTAGAAATTCGGATTTAGAAATTTCTCCGCCGAAGGCGGAGTATATATGTCCTAGCCAATGATTAATTCCAATAATAGGTTTATTGCACGTATAAGCTAAAGTTTTAGCAGCATTAACGCCAACTAAAAGCGAACCGATTAACCCTGGACCAGTAGTAACGGCAATAAGATCAATGTTATTGATTAGGGTAGAGGGTATAGTGGATAGTGGATAGTGATTTTTTTTGCCTAACCCCTGATCACTAACCACTAACCCCTGACCACTATCTATCAGGGCTTGTTCAATTACTTCAATTATCTTCTCTGTATGGGCGCGAGAGGCGACTTCAGGAAAAACACCCCCATATTTCTTGTGGATGTCGATTTGGGAAGCAACAACATTGCTTAAGATAACAGTGCTTTCTGACTGACCGCTATCCACTAACCCCTGACCACTATTTATCACTGCTGCCGCTGTCTCGTCGCAACTAGATTCAATTGCCAATATTTTCATAAAATAAAATCTCTAAATGCTAATTTTTAATTCTTAATTTCTAATTTCTAATTTCTATTCAATTTTTAACTATTAATTTTTAAAAATTTAAAATTAGAATTTGATTAATAATTAATAATTAGAAATTGAGCCCATTTCATTATAGGTGAAAAATGCGGTATAATCAAGTTAATGAAGTCTTTATTGCAGACCCAAGAATGGGCAACCCTAAAAGAAAAACAAGGCTGGAAAATCCATGATCCGGATGAGATTTTTGTATTGGAAAAAAAGTTACCATTAGGCAAAACCTTTCTCTATGCGCCAGAAGTAAGCTTTGCCCAAATTACTGATTTTAATCGGTTTATAACAAAAGTTGATAAAATTGCTCGTAATATTAATAGCATTTTTTTTAGGCTTGAACTTCTAGACGAAAAAGTTGAAAAAAACATTGAAATAATTGAAAATCTACAAAAATACAAATTCCACAAGGCGTTTGAAGAAATCCAACCTGAATATCGGCAAATCATTCCAATTGCTGGTTCAAACGAAGCGATTTTGACCCAAATGAAGACTAAAGGGCGTTACAATATCAAAGTTGCCGAAAGGCACGGCGTGGAAGTGAAGGTTATCGGTTCAGAAAACCTAAAGCAGGGGCTTGATGAATTTTATAAAATTTTCACCGAGACTGCCAAGCGCGATGGCTTTTCAATTCGGCCACGAGAATATTTTCAAACTCTCCTTGACACTCTCGGGACAAAAGGTTATACTGAGCTCTTAGTTGCGTATTTAAATAACGTGGCAATTGCTGCCGAAATAGTCACTTATTATGACGAGACTGCTAGTTATTTATATGGTTCATCGGCGAACAATTTTCGTAACGTCATGGCACCATATTTAATGCATTGGGCGGCTATTAAGCGTGCCCGGGCCAAAGGTTGCAAGTATTATGATTTATTGGCAATAGCACCGTTTGATAGTGATCAGGGGTTAGTGGATAGTGGTCAGTCAGAAAACCAAAAGCAGAAGATAATTAACCACAAATACTCCGGCATCACCCGTTTTAAAGAACAATTCGGTGGTCGAAGTGTTAATATTATCGGCTCTTACGATTTGGTTTATCAACCAATTTGGTACGAAATATTCAAGACTATTGAAAAAATAAGAAGAGGAAAATAATTTTTAATTCTTAATTTTAAATTTTTAATCAATTTTTAATTCAAAATTTTTAAAATTAGAATTTGATTAGAAATTAGAAATTAAAAATTTGAAATTCCTATGAAATCTTTTCTTCGTAAAATTTTACCTTATGCGTTTATTTTATGGACGCATCAACTGCGAGCTCTTTTGGCGGCAGTAATTTTTGGTTTTCCGGCGCGTCACGTTAAGGTAATCGGTATTACTGGTACAAATGGTAAAACAACCACGGCCAATATGGTGGCGCGGATTTTAGAAGAGGCGAATTATAAAGTTGGTCTAGCCACAACAATTAATTTTAAAATCGGCAATAAAGAATGGGTCAATAAAACCAAAATGACCACGGTCTCGCCGTTTATGCTTCAGAAATTCATGCGTGATTGCGTTAAGGCTAACTGTCATTGGGTAGTACTGGAAACAACTTCTCACGCCATTGCCCAGTACCGAAACTGGAGTGTTAACTACGATCTTGCGGTTTTAACTAACATTACTCATGATCACTTAGACTATCATAAAACTTACGAAGAATACCGAAATACTAAAGCCAAAATTTTTTCGCGCGGCAAATCTATCAATATTATTAATACCGATGACAAATCTTTTGGTTACTTTAGGGATTTGCCGGCGCAACGAACTATTACCTATGGTATTGAAAACCCTGAAAAGGGTAGAGCGGAGCGTCCGGAGATTTTAGCTAAAAAGATTCTTTTGGAGGCCGGCGGTTCTCTTTTTACGGTAGTAACGCCTTCCGGCCAGATTGCAATTGATTTAAAGCTGCCGGGCAAGTTTAATATTTATAATGCCTTGGCTGCAATTTCCGTGGCTTATGCGATGGATATTCATTTGACCTTGGCTAAACAAGCGCTTGAGAGCATCGATAATGTGCCTGGCCGAATGGAAAAAGTTGACTTGGGTCAATCCTTTACGGTCTTAGTTGATTACGCCCATACGCCCGATGCTTTGGAAAAAATTTATCAAACTTTAGATATAGCAAAGCGAGCCCGGATTATTTCCGTGCTTGGCTCTTGCGGCGATCGCGATAAATCAAAACGGCCGATTCTTGGTGCTCTTGCTGGGAAATTTGCCGACATTGTAATTGTTACTAATGAAGATCCATACACCGAGGACCCGGAAAAAATTATTGAAGAAGTTTCAAGCGGCGTGCCTCGTGGGGCTGATTCTAAAAAGCCAAAAGTTTTGGGCGAGAATTTCTTTAAACTTTTAGATCGTCGCGAGGCAATCGAAAAAGCAATTAAAATGGCTTATAAAGACGATATAGTACTCATTACCGGCAAAGGTGCGGAGGAATGTATGGTTTGGGGCGATAAAAAGCTCCCTTGGTCCGATAAAAAAATCGCCAAAGAGATACTCTTAAATAGGATGAATGGATAAAGCTGTAATAATTAAAAATATTTATGGCTTTCTTCGCTACTTAACGGAATTCCCGTGACGGCTTCGAGATTTTCACGAGAAATGAAAACGCCCGTATCGATAGATAACTGCACTCTATTCCAAAATTGTTCAATTTCTTGTTCAGATAATTCTGGAGTTTCTTTTCGATTAAGTCGCCAGTTTGATTATCTTCAATATATCTAGTAAAGCTAGCTTCACGCAATTTTTTGGTTAATTCTCGGGATCTTTCTAAGCCATTTTTGAGCATTTCGATTAATTTATCAGGCATTTGTATTATTTTAGGTAAATATTCAGGTTGAGTTTTATCGTTTTCATAAGATGGGTTCTTTTCAGATGTTAAAACGCTAGTTGGACCATATAATTGGGTGGCTCTTCGGTATAAATTTGGACCAAAGGATAGTCCGTTATCAATTGCTATTAACTCTTTGGGGTCTTCAATATTTATTAAATAATTACTTTCTCTACGATCAACTCCAAGAGTGAGCCAATCAAACAAAGCCATTTTTTGAAAATCGAGTCCTGAACTTACTTCTTTCCAATCGATTTCAATTTCTTCAGGCTTATTGCTTAAAGCACAATATTTTTTTGGGTCCATAAAATATTGAAACGACCCTTCATCTCGGTCTATAGTTGGAGGGACTAAATCAAAACAAAAATGGTCAGATACATTAAAAGCAATTTCTTCTCTAACACAACAGTGTTTGACATCTCCTTTGATTTTTGGATCCTCTCCTTCGGCTGGTTTATGAATTCCTAAGATTGATTCTCTTTCATTAGCAATAGAGATTAACTCCACTATATTTCGGTGATCTGGAATCACTGGTAGAACTTTTTCTGGGTTATCTATTAAATAATTCGCAGAAGTCTCATCGTCATTATTTGGATTATTATTGGCTATTTCTGCTAAGTTAACAAGATTAGCATGAGGAGAAACATCTATAAAATCCTCGATTTTGCCATGTATAACAAAATAATCTCCTTCTTTCATTGTGTCCAGATGGGCTTCAATATTACCAAAACGACTTTCTTTTGGTGATGACTGTAATTCGACCTGAAATAATGTTTCTGCCATTAAAACTCCTTTTCTATATCATTATACAAAAAAAGACCGTTATACAAGCGGCCTTCATAAAGCAGGAATTCAGTATATTTAAACTTGATTATCTGGTGAATAGTAAATTCAATACACTTGGTATTATTACTAGCTCCCTATTCACCAACCCCTAACCCCTATCCCTAGCCATTTGCCAAATAATCTCAAACATGGCCTTCTGGGTCTCGACAATGCTGGAGCTTTCAATTACTACCCCATGAAGTTCGCCAGAGTATGAAATCATGGCCAATTTATTATCGAAAATAACTATATCAGTTGAAAGTTTAACGGTTGATGGCAAGACTCGCGCTTCTTGGAGAGGTTTTTTGAAGGAGGCAAGATAAGAGGCGGTCGCTCCGTCGGCAGTTACAAGTTCGCGAACTTTTACTTTTTTGGCCAGAATTTTCACGCTAAAATCGCTAAAAAAATCGCTTAAATGTTCGTAAATATGATTCGGCGAGGCAAGCGCCATCATTTCTTTGGCGCCTAAAAAGCTCTCATAAATATTCATAATACCTTCACGGCCCTCATAAAAACGGATTTTTGGTTTATTGGCCGAAGAATTTTGAATTGATTTTAATTCTGGTAAAATCTCCCGGAAGTCTTTTAGTTTTTCCTGAAGCATCAGTCCGATTTTACTTGGGTCCTCAGCAACATAACGGCGTCGGCCGTTTTTTTCAAAGTAGGAGATAAGGTTTTTCTTTTGAAGGTCAGCTAAAATATCGTAGCAGTACGTACGTTTCACCCCGGCCTTTTTTGAAATCGGTAAAACCGTGCTTTCTCCCAACTCCAAAGTCGCGAGGTAAACTTTTACCTCGTGCTCCTGTAAGCCAAATTGTTTTAATGTTTCGATCATCGCATTCCTTAGGAGCTAGTATCTGGTATCTAGTAGCTAGGAATAATTTATCTAGATACGAGCTACTAGTCCCTAGATACTATCTTATTATCGTCACTAATCTACGACTATAATATCACAAAATGATCATATTGTCAAGTACTATATCATAACTTTTTACTTTTAACTTTGTACTTTTTACTATCTTTATCGTCACTACCTATTGACAAATCGTTAAAAATGTGATACAATATGTTGTTGAGAATGAAGAAACGACAAAGATAGTAACGGTTGGCCACAAGATAACGGTATACCTTAAAAACCTATTTTCTCCTCTGAATCCCTCCTGATCATTAATAGTGTCATCCTGAACTTGTTTCAGGATCTCATTCCTTGGAGGGCGCTAGAGGAGACAGATCAAGCACCAGTTTGATCTGATGCACCATATTGGTGCGATCGACCTGGCCTTGAGGCCAAAAGGAGAAGGAAGATGAAGGTTCTTGATAAATTGTACTGGGCGGTTATAGTCATGTGTCCAGTTGCAGCCTTAACGGCAGGTTTACATTTTAGCCGGCTGCATTTTAGTGTTGTGCCAATGATGATAGTATGGCCGGTTTGGATTACTCTTATCGTTGTTACACTGATTCTGGAGAGAAAATATCTAGGGCCCGAGTAAAATCGGGCCTCAACCTCGAGCTTTTAAGATAGTCATCCTGAACTAGTTTCAGGATCTCAAGAAATGAAGGAGATGCCGAAATAAATTCGGCATGACTACTATTAAAGGTTCCAAAGTTGAGTTTTAACCAGTAAAACCCTTGACAAACGAGGGTTTTTTTGAACTATTTTTGCAAAATGTTACAATAGCCTTATTCCTGAGGAAGAAGGAGGCAAAAAATGATTTTGGTGGTTTCGAACTCCTTTGAGACGTCATACAGTTTCATCAGAGGATTCCGTCAAAGAGGATCAAAAGTAATTGCTACCTGTCCAATCGCCTCAGCGATTTTTCATAGAAGTACCCTTAACCGATTAAACGAGGAGTATTGTAGTCATTTGGTGGTAGCTTATTCTGTTGATTCACGGCTCACTACTGAGGATACTTTAAAGCACAAGAATGTAATTGGCTTACTAATGGGAGATCTTCGGGCTGAAGAATACCAAATTGTACCTATTTTTTGCTCCAGTTTAACTTTTGAACAAATGGTCCAAGAATGGGGTCCGCTCGGCTTTACCCACTTTGCAAACATTGACCAACGCGATCAAATCAGCCTCTGCATCAATGGCAACTGTAATTGCCTTCAAGAAATTAAACGTCCTCAAACGGCTTAACCGCCGTTTTTTAATATTTGGATTCTGGATATGGAATTCCATTTTGTCCGAGAATGGTACTCTCAGTGTCTACTTTATACTTTCTACTTTTTACTTTATACTGTATTTATGATTCATAATCGTTTGGTTCTAATTGACGCGTATGCTTTGATTTTTCGGGCTTTTTATTCGATCCCGGAGCATTTTTCTGATAATGAGGGCAACCCGACTAATGCGGTTTATGGATTTACTTCAGCTTTATTAAACGCCATTAAAGAACTTCAGCCGGAATATATGGCCATTGGGATTGATATGGGAAAATCGCATCGGCACGCTGATTATGGCGAGTACAAGGCGCATCGCAAGCCAACTCCTGATGGTTTAAAAGCTCAAGTTCCAATGGTTTATGAAATCGCTAAAGCCCTCAATATCCCCATTTTTGGGATAGACGGCTTCGAAGGTGAAGATATTTTGGCAACTATTGTTGCCAAAGTAAAAAGTAGAAAGTTAAAAGTAGAAAGTGATAGAATTGAGACTATTTTAGTAACTGGCGATATGGATTTATTGCAGATGATTAATGAACAGACACTCGTCTATTCAATGGCCCGCGGGGCAAGCCAGGCGGTGTTGTACGATGAAAATTTGGTCAAAGAGCGCTATGGAGTCACGCCACAGCAATTCGTCGATTTAAAGGCTTTAAAGGGCGATGCGTCCGATAATATTCCGGGCGTACCGGGCGTGGGAGAGAAAACCGCAGCGGGGCTAATAGAGAAATTTGGTTCGCTTAATGAACTCTATGAGCAGATAGAAAATAATTTTAATAGTCATCCTGGGCAGGCTTTGCATCAATACGGCACTGGCCGTAAGCTCGTTTCAGGATCTCAAGAAATGAATGAGATGCCGAAACAAGTTCGGCATGACACTATTTTCAATGATCAAGATTTTAAGAAAGTAGCAAAAAAGCTAGAAATATCAGAAAAAGTATTAAAACTATTAATAGAGAACAAAGATCTTGCATTTTTGAGTCAAAAATTAAGCAGAATTACTGATGGCGCGCCGATTGAGTTTAAACTCGAAGATGCTCGGGTGAGCGACTATAATCTACATGAGACAATCGCGGTTTTTGAAAAACTCGGCTTTCGTTCATTAATTCCTCGTTTGCCGGTGGCGGAAAAAATTGAGAAAAAAGTAGAGAAAATAGAAGAAAAACCAGAGAACAAACCAGAGAACAAACAGCCGACGTTGTTTTAGAATAGGGGTTAGGGTTTAGTGGTTAGTGATTAGGGGCTAGTGATTAGCGATTAGAAATAAAAAAGACGCATTGCTGCGTCTTGTTGGGTTAGAGGCGGAGGACTGTGGCTCCATAGGTCATGCCGGCACCAAAGCCGACAAGCATAACCAAGTCACCAGCGCCGACCATACCTTTCTCAATTGCTTCGGTTAGCACCATTGGCATTGAGGCCGAAGAAGTGTTACCGTATTTGTCGATATTAGTATAGATTTGGTCTTTAGAAAAATGGTCATGCCTCACCATATGTTCAATCGCGCGAAGATTGGCTTGGTGAAGGGCAAATAGTTTAATATCTTTTTTAGTTATTTCTTTTTGACCTCTTGCAACCAGTTCGATGTTTGTTTCAGTAATTGTTTGCTCAATTAGTTCAGGAACAGTTTGCAAAACAAATTCATAAATTTCATGGCCCATCATCTCGACTCTTGGGAGAGCGCCATTTTCGTTGAAGCGCGTTCCCTTGCCATAGCTATGAGTATAGTGGGCCAAATCCGGCCGACTGCCAAGAACCCAGGCAATAAAACCGCGATCTTCCTCAGTTTTTTCGGCTACTAGTACGCCGGCACCGTCGCCCCAGAAAGCATCATTTGCATCAAGTAAACTATTCATACGAGACATTACTTCCGATCCGCCCGCCATACCATAACGGTATCTGCGAGTGCAAAGTAAGGCGCGGACCATACCGACAATTGCATAAATGCTACTGGTGCAAGCCGTGCAGACATCAGTTGCTTCACTGCATATTTTTGAGTCATAACCGGTTTGATCGACCTTGCTCAAGGCTTGGCAGATGGTGGAAGTGAAATTATTTTCAGGTCCAGTAGCTCCAAGTTCGTAGACATCTATATCGTTCCATTGGAGACCAGCTCTATCAAGGGCAATTTGGCCGGCTTTGAGGAACAAATCAGAATTTTCTTGGTCGCGTGAAATATAATGCCGAAACTCAATGCCAGTCAGACGCTTGATGTTTTCGGCTGTAACAGGTTTTTTCTTATCGGTTAAAGTTTCTTTTAAGGCAAAAATTGTTTCGATAGCGTCATTGCTAATGGTGTTGGGCGGCACATACATGCCGACTCCATATTTTCCACCTGGTCCTCTGGCAATTGCAACATTCATGGTAGCCTTCTTTCAATTTTCAAGTTTCGCCCCAAGCGATATCTCATTTTATTACTATTGAGGGAAGAAATCAAGATACTTCCTCCTACTTTATACTTTCTACTTTATACTTTATACTTGATTCATGATCCTATTTTTCTATGGCGAGGATGACTTTCGTCTCAAACAAAAGGTCAAACAATTAAAGGAAAAGTTTATTTCCGCCAGTTTAGGTGACACCAACCTGGTTATTCTTGATGGTGCAAAATTAACTTATGAAGAATTTATCCGCCAAATTTTAGCCATGCCGTTTTTAGCCAAAAGCCGCTTGGTTATTATTAACGATTTATTAAAGGAAGGGAAAAAAGAAGTTCAGGAGAAGGTTGTTGAAGCCTTAAAGAAAGTTCCGGAATCAACCGTCTTAGTTCTGGTGGAAATGGGGCAGCCCGATAAACGAACGTCCTTATATAAGAAGTTAAATCAACCTAAAATTTCTCAAGAATTTAAACCAATGGATCTTGGCGAAGTAAAAGTTTGGGCTAAGCATGAGATCGAAGTCCGAGGCGCGCAAATTGAACCTACTGCTTTAGAAAAATTGGTTGAATATGTTGGCAATGATTTGTGGCGGATGGAGAATGAGATAGAGAAACTGATATGCTACAAGAGTATGTCATCCTCGAGTCGGATAAAATCCGACAAGTTGCCTAAAGGCGGGGATCTAGGTTCCCGATCTAATGACCAACCGATTGGGAGCGACATTATTAAAACAAATGATGTTATTCTTCTCGTTCGTCCTCAAATTCAATCCAATATTTTTGACTTGGTAGACGCAATTGCCAATAAAAATTTTAAACGAGCCTTAAAAGAACTTCATCAGCTACAAGATAACGGCGAGCATGAATTAAAGATTTTGGCGACCGTGGTGACGCAATATCGGAACCTAATAGTGGCGCGCGATCTTTTTGACCGATCTAAAGGTAAATTAGGCCAATGGGATTTAGCCAAAGCTGTCGGTATGCATCCGTTTGTCGCTCAAAAAACACTTCAACAAATTAAAAATTTTACTCTGGAAGAACTCAAAAATAATTATCGTGAACTTATGGAGTGCGACATTGCCATTAAGACCGGTAAAATCGACGGCCCCACTGCAATTGATTTATTGATAGTAAGGTTTTGCAATTAACCACCTCCAGCCCCTTCTTTAAAAGGAAGGGAGGAAGGGAAGGTAAGTGGTAACTCAATATCGGGAATCCAGGATATAAAAAAGCCCCTTGAATTTACTTTGCGGATTTTCGCAAAATATGATCTCGGGGCTGGTGTGGAGTGTGTTCTTTTGTTGTTAAGTTGATATTTCGACGGTTTCTAGTGCTATTTTTTTCATTTGCGCCAAGGCTTTGTTATTAATATTACTCTTACCCGTCTGGTATATTTCCAGCCAATCATTGAGAGTTGATGCTGTATCTATCATTTTTTGCAAAGAAAGTTTTCCGATTTGATTATCTGAGTTTACAAATAATCGATAAATATTAGCCCATTGCTCAAAATCGGCTTCTGATTGTGTTATTGCTTCAAAAACTATTTCACAAAATTTTGCTTTGGCACTATAATCCAGGCCAAAACAATCGCCTTTAATAATTTTCTGATATATTGAAAACCAAAAGTCAAGAAAGTGTTTGCTTTCGATTATTTGCTTTTCAAAGCGTGGCCGTAAAAATTCGACGGCAAGATAGATATCTAACATTTCCTTTGCCGAAAAACAGTAGCTTTCGGTTTTTCGGTTAAAAGCTTCTGTAAATTTATCAACCAATTTATACTTTTGTTCAAATGGCAATCTGGAAATCTTTGAAATTGCGCGACCGAGTTCTATCCAATCGTCTATTTTTCGAGCAAGCCTTAGAGTTTTGGCAAAAGCTTTTAAACAGATCTCTGTTAAACGATATTCATCTGCATGAGAAAAGATTAAACACCAATCTTCAAATTTTTTCGCGTGTACAACCATCTTCTCTATAATTTTTTTACGATGGCTATAGTAAGAATCATTAAAACTCCACGAACAGGTGTAAACGATGGATAGCTGTTTAAAGTCTTCAGCAGATTCGATCATTTTTTCAATATAGGAAGAAAACCCTTTTCTATCCATATTTCTTGCCTCTATCAGATTATAGAGTTTCTTCCACTCCTCAAAAGTCTTGGCTTTTAAGGAAGCTTGATTGGTAAAACTAATATTTATGCTTGCCATAATAAGCCATTCGTCTAAAGTGCTCGCCAAATTTTGCATAGCATTCAATGCGATTTTCTTTAAGCGATCATCTAAATGATAAATTTTACGCCATCTTTTGAAGCTATTAGCTTTCGTAAGCAGCCATCCCTGGGCCATCAATTCCGTATCTGATTCGATAGGCGATTGGCGATAGATCTCTATCCATTGTTCAAAAGTTAAGTTGTTAAAGTAACTTTCTGGCAACTTATTTTTTACGAGATGCACGGCCAAGCCCAGACCGGCCTCTTGAACTAATTCGTTGTAAGTCATAGCACTCTCCTTCCAATTATCAAAGTGCCTCATGGTAAGTAAATTTATCCAATCCATGGAACGAGTAATTATATTATCTGGTCATAATTAAGACAATTATTATTAATTTATTGACTAAGTAAATCATAAGTGCTATCTTATGAATAAAGAAAGTTGTCCAAAAAATGGACAAAAAGACTTGTCATCCTCGACCGGTTCGCTCATCGCGAAACAGGATCGGGGATCTTAATAATACCAAGATTCCCGATGTCGTCTCGCCAATAGGCAGACGGCTCGAGAATGACAGACGGGAGCGTATATGGAAAAGCAATTTATTGAAGGAATTGAGGCCAAGGAATTAGATATTTATAAGCATTTATTAAGCTTGAAGCGAGCGACAGTTTTGGAATTGGCGCGAGTAGCGAGTGAAAAGCGAAGCAACCTTTACCGAATTCTTGAATCATTGATTGGTAAAAGGTTAGTCAGTGAAGTATATGAGGGCAAACATCATTATTATATTGCTGAGCCTCCAAAGGTCTTATCAAAGTATATTCATGAGCAAAAACAAAAAGTTGATTCAATTCTTCCAGAACTGGAATTAATGGAAAAAGTGGCACTCGAACGGCCAAAAATTAAATATTATGAGGGAAAATCGGGAATCAAAAATCTTTACGATGAATTACTTGAAGAGCGCCAAGAAATCCTTGCTTTTGCTTGGCCAGAAAATTTATTGAATAAACTTGGTAAGGAACACGAGGATTTTGTAAAACGGCGATTAAAGCTTGGTATTTCGGCTCGAGTGATCTACCCCGATACAAAAGTCGCTCGTCGCCGTCAAACCGGAAATAGGGAAGTTCGTTTTTCTAAACATTTGCCGCCATTCAATTCAATTTATATGATCTCAGGAAATAAAGTAGTAACTTTTTCATTTAAACGTTGGATCACTGGCGTTTTAATTGAAAATAAAGAAATGGCCCAGGGTTTACGCGCTTTTTTTGATGCCTTGTGGGCGGAACTCAATTAACTACCCCCGACCCCTCCTTTAGAAGGAGGGGGAAGAGGTGATTTTGTTTTTAGCGCTCAAAGTTGATACAATATTAATGAATAATGAATTTTGAATTTTGAATTATGAATTATGGGATAATTTGTCAACGCTAATCATGAATTAAGGTTTTTTTGGAATCCCCATTATTCATGATTCGTGATTCATTATTCAGCATCAATAAGGAGGGTCGGTGACGACTTGGGAAATAACCAAAGAGCTTTTGCGTGGCGCGAATATCAAATGGCGCAAGCTTTTTGTGTTCGGTGTTCTTGCCCTTCTAGTTACTGGGGCATATGCTGGTTTCCAAGGAAGAAGTAAAACTGAAGCAGCGGTAAGCTTTGACCCAAGCCAATATCGGGAGATTTCCAGTGTTAATTTGAATGTTAACATTGGCGCTGATGGGAAAATCACGGCTGACGGGAAAGATATTTCACAATCTTTAAAGATATTGCCTGATTCGTATGAGGTAAAAGTCCAGGCGGTTGATAAACCAGGTACTTACATTGATCGTTTCTTAGTCCAATTTAATTTGCCAAAAGAGGTAGGCTCGATCCAAAATATTAAAACCACCACCTATGCCATTCATGGAGTAAGTTCTCACACCAATTCATTTCCCAATAACCATACAATTTTGTTTGAAGCAGACGGTATTTATCCTTCGGCTAGTTATACCGTGACTGCTTACTTGCCGAAATGGGTCTTAGAGCCGCCGCTTGGTAAAAAAATAACGTTCTTTTTTAGTGAAATGCCTCTTGAGGTCTATTTGGCTTTTGCGATTGGAATACCACTTATTGCTTTAGTGGTACTTTTGGGAATGCTAGCCCTACGCCGCAGTCTTCAATTTATAAAAAACGATATTGGTCCCGATAGTACGCTTCCTGAAGATTTGCCGCCTGCGGTAGCCGGAGTTCTAGTCGATGGCCGGATGGGTTCTCGAGAAATTGCAGCGACTCTTATCGATTTAGCTTGTCGCGGTTATATTTTTATCACCAGAAACGGCCAGACCTTTAGCTTTGGTAAAAGAAAAAGCCTTAATCTTGAAAGTCTACCTTCATTGAAGCCTTTCGAACAAATTCTTTTAACTAAAATTTTTCAACCAGATCAATTCAAAAGCACAAGAGAAGATGTGGAGGTGCGGGTTGGGCATCATATTTTTTCAAGAAAAATTGCTAATGTCTATTTGGAAATTTATAACGAAACTACTCGTTTAGGCTATTTTGTTAATAATCCGGCTGGTGTGCATATGAAGTGGAAATATAGCGGTATTGTTTTATATTTCTTGGGTTTTGCTGGGTTTATTCATAATGCCGTTTTTTTGCCTGATCCAAAATTCACCCTCTTTTTGTGGATTGGCGAGATGCTTATTGCTAACCTAATTATCTATTTATCTGGGCTAATGCCAACGCGCAGTGAAATGGGGGCGGGTAAATTAAAAAAATGGCTGGCGTTTAAAAATTATTTGAAACTTAACCAGCCAATTGAAAAGGGAACTGATTTTGAGGCGACTTTTATTCGTTTCCTTCCTTATGCAATTGTTTTTGGTGTTGAGGCGGAATGGTCAAAGAGATTTTTAGATGAGCCTTTTACTAAACCAGGCTGGTATGAATCATACGAGCCAGTCGTGACCTTAGAAAGTTTTATTCCTGGACTATTCCCACTAATTGGTTTTGTTGGCCAAATTCTGGCCAGTTCTCATGAACCAACAGTTGAGTAAATAATAGTGAAAAGTACAAAGTTAAAAGTACAAAGTACGGAGAGATGCATAGTAAAAAGTTAAAAGTACAAAGTACATAGTAAAAGGCTGATAATTAAAAGTTGGCAAGGTAATAAAACTTAAGATGAAAATTGATAAGTTTGAAGAAATTATTGCTTGGCAAAAGGCCAGGGAACTAACCTTAAGTTGTTATCGCTGTTTTTCTAGCTGTAAAGATTATTCTTTTAGAGATCAAATCCAGCGGGCTTGTGTATCGATTATGAATAATATTGCCGAAGGTTTCGAGCGTAGGGGGAATAAGGAATTTTAAAATTTCCTTTCTATTGCAAAAGGATCATGTGGAGAAGTAAGATCGATGTTATATCTTGCCTTAGAACTTGGATACGTTAGCGAAAAAGAATTTAATAAATATCACGAAAGCGCAATCGAGATTTCTAAACTACTCTCAGGCTTAAGTAAAAGTCTGATTTAAGTGTATTTATCTTTGTTCTATCTACTTTTTACTTTTAACTTTATACTTTGTACTCTTCACCTTTCACTTTCTCGATAGATGGATAGAAAATTAGCCAAGCTCGGCCGATTAGAAAACGTCTTGGTGCTACGCCCCAGTCACGGGAATCGCTGGAATTAATACGATTATCACCCATTAAAAAGTACTCGTCAGGCCCCATGGTTTTTAAAGTATTGGGAAGAGTTTTAAATTCTTTAGGGATATATGGTTCATCGAGGATTTTTCCGTTTAAATAGATCACGCCTTCTTTGATATTAATGGTTTCGCCAGGTAAACCGATAATTCTTTTGATATATTTTTTACGGTCAGGATCGCCTGGGAATTTAAGGATAACCACATCGCCTCGGCCCGGTTTATCAAAAACATATTGCCAGCGGTTGGCAATTACATATTCACCACTCTTAAAGTTCGGCATCATTGATTCACCGTCAACAATAAAAACAGTGGCCACAAAAAAGTGCATTAGCGCAACAACAATTACAAAAATATTGACCCACTTGGTGAGTTCAAAAAGACAACCGCCGCCATAGATTAACTTGCGCTGAATTTCCGGTATTTCTTCGGAAATAAAACGATTCTTTTTCCCGATTTTGGAATTGGTCGGGTTAAGTTGGTCAATTAGTTTATTCATAACAAAAAAACGATATGAAAATAATTATTTCTTATCGTTATTGTAGCACAAACAAAAATTTCTAAAAAATTAGTATCTTATTTTTTAGCTTTAGTTGCTTTTTTAGCGGTTGTCTTTTTAGCTGTGCTTTTTTTGGCGACTGGTTTTGTTGCTTTAGTAGCTTTTTTGGCTGGCTTGGCGGTTTCTTTAGTTTTGCCTTCTTCGGTTGAGTTGAATTTTTTGTCCAAGCGAGACTTGATTCTAGCAGCCTTGTTTTCGTGAATCACATTGTGCTTGGCCGCTTTATCAACAACAGAAATAGCCTGGCTCAAATTTTCACCAGTCACATTTTTTAAAGCTTTGCTTAAAGAAATTTTCCATTTTTCGTTTAAAGCACGCTTTGTTACTGAAGTGCGTAAAGATTTTTTGGCGGATTTTGTAATCGGCAAGTGGACTCCTAAGAAAGTTAAAAGTTTGTAAAATAAATAGAAAGTAAAAAGTTAAAAGTATAAAGTTGAAAAGTATTTTATACCTAATACCTGATACTCTTGACTTTGTACTTTTTACTTTTTACTTTATGAACTATTTATATCATAATTCTTATTCCTTGACAAGAGGGCTGTAATTAAATTTGAAATTAGAAATTTGAAATTTTGTTTTACTATATAGTATCCCCTTGACAAAAGACGCTTAATAAAATATAGTAAAAAGTCACTTCAAATAATTTAAATTTTAAATTTAAAATTTTAAATTAAGGAGTCGCACAGCGACGACTATTACTATGGAATTAACTCCTAAACAACAAACAATTGAATTAGTAAAATCTGCGCAAAAGATTTTAATCTTAAGCCATGTTAGCCCAGACGGTGACGCTCTCGGGTCGATTTTGGCTTTATCTTTAGTTCTAAAGAAACTTGGTAAAGAAGTGATGGCGGTTGTATCTGATCCAATTCCTGGTGCTTACCAATTTTTGCCATCAAAAGATCTCTTGAGCACTGAATTTGCCGGAACCAAGGATTTCATTATCACCATCGATACTACTAAGACTAAAGTTGATAAGCTTGGTTATAAAAATGTACCCCAGGAAAATAAGCTAAACATTGTTATTACGCCTGTTTCCGGTTATTTTAAGCCTGAAGACGTCAGTGTTTCTAGTGGTCAGCCAAAATACGATCTTATTATGGTTCTTGATTCTCCAGATTTAGAAAGATTAGGTTCACTCTACGATAAAAATACCGAACTTTTCTATGAAACTCCGATCATAAATATTGATCACCACGCTGGCAATGATTATTTTGGCAAGGTCAACTGGGTTGATTTAACCGCCACATCCACCGCCGAGATTTTAGTTGCTCTAATTGAATCTTTGGCGCGTGAAAAACCTTTGCTTGACCCTGATGTAGCCACCGCGCTTCTTACCGGTATTATTGTTGATACCGGCAGTTTCCAAAATATTAATACCACACCAAAATCATTTACCGTGGCAGCACAACTGGTTGCAGCTGGGGCTCGTCAGCAAGAAATTATTCGTTGGGTCTTTAAAACTAAAACTCTTTCTACTCTTAAGCTTTGGGGTAAAATCTTGGCTAATGTTCAAGAGGAAACTCAAAGCCGTTTCGTTTGGTCAACAGTTTCAGCCCAGGATTTTACTTCGGCAGGAGCTGAAGAAAGCGCTTCTTCTGGTGTGATTGATGAACTCTTGAAAACCGCGCCTAATATTGATTTTGCCGTGCTTCTTTCAGAGAAAAACGACGGCTTGCATGGTTCTTTTAGAGCAGCTATGGCTGGGGTTGATGTTTCCGCGCTTGCCAAACTCTTCGGCGGTGGCGGGCACGAAGCAGCCGCGGCATTTCATATAGCTGGTGCTAGTTTAGCCTCTAAAAAAGATGAAATTATTAATAAAATTAAAGAATACCAAAACGCTAAAAGCGCGTAATACTTAATTTTTAATTCTTTTATTTTAGACAGTCAAGATATTATTGACTTCTGAATAATTTAGTGGTTCAATGATTTTGAAAGGGGGGACCAATGTAAAAAGTATCTCTTGCGCTGAAAAAGTTTGCAGTCAATTTTATATTATTCTTGATGACTGTAATTATTTCTACCTTAGTAGTCATCTGGTTGTTTCCATCTGAAAAGGTTGCTTGGGGTATATTTAAAAATATACCGGCGATTATTGTTGCTCTCTTGGCACTACTGTTGTTAGAAAAGTTTGTTCGTCCATTTCTTAATAAGATCTTTAGAATCTGAACAGTACAGCTACCACGTTTTGCGGTAGCTTTTTTAATACTCGTTTTTTAAAGAGAAGCACTAAAAAATCGGCGAAGACGAAGCTTGCCGACTGGATTAATCAATGTAATGGGTAAACATCAGTTTTCTAAGGTGTAGATAGATATGATGAGGAGTTCTATCCGCGTTTTCCGTATAACATGCACGTAAAGCGAAGTTTAGGTTGGTGGCCTTAATATTTAAAAGGATATTTTTCTCTTTTTGTCGTCGACCGAGTTTAAAGATACGATTAATGGTTTGGATAAATGTTTGGAATTGATACTCAGCTATCTGATAAGTCTCTGTGACCTTATCTTTAATAGCGAAAGATACTTTAGTTCGATGGTCATCTGATGTAACCTTATCAATATAGATAGCTGTAGCACTAATTTGGCTTGCGCGTTTCAAAATTACATTGAACAATTCTCGTTGCCTTATTCCAACCATGATTACTTTGTCGATGCCGTCAGCTCGACTCATAAGATCGTTAAGATTACCGGAAAAAGTCGCCATTAACCATTCCTCCTCGAATCAAGGTACAAACGAAGTCTAGCACGGTTATTTTTCTGAGTCAAGATACTTGCCATAATCTAAGAAATCTGTTATAATTTATTTAGAAACAAATTAAACGCCCTGAGTGAAACCGAAGGGATGGTCTGTTTTGGCCAAAAATTGCTAAAATATGACGAACAGGAGAAAAATGTCTGCAGATTTAATCAAAAAGTATCAATCACACAAAAATGACACTGGTTCAGTTGATGTTCAAGTTGCTCTTTTAACAGAGAAAATTGAACAGTTAGCTAAACATCTTAAAAAACATGCTAAAGATTCTGATTCCCGCCGCGGTCTTTTAATGATGGTTGGAAAACGCCGCAGACTTCTAAATTACTTGCGCAAGAACGATGCCAAGCAATATGAAAAATTGATCAAAGATCTTGGATTAAAGAGATAATAAATTAAGTGAAAAGTTTTTAAAGTAAAAAGTAAAAAGTAAATAGGAATATTACTATAAAATAGTTAATTTCCTATTTACTTTATAAACTTTATACTTTGTACTTTTTACTCTAACAGGCGAGTAAGGTAAGGCAGATATCGGCAAGAAAAACTTTTTTATCGATATGTGCTTTACAAGCTCTCGCCTTAGAAAGGTATTATGAACAAAGAAAAAGAAATTTTCACCACCCAAATCGGGGGGCGTGATTTGGTAATCGAAACCGGTAAATTAGCTAAACTTGCTTCTGGTGCAGTTACTGTCCGTTATGGCGACACTGTCGTTTTAGCGACGGCCGTTGTTTCTGCTGAAGCTAAAGAGGATATGGATTATTTCCCATTACTCGTTGATTATGAGGAAAGACTTTATGCGGCTGGAAAGATTTCTGGGAGCCGTTTTATTAAAAGAGAAGGTCGTCCTTCTGATCGAGCCGTTTTAACTTGTCGTTTAATTGACAGGCCAATTCGTCCATTATTTCCTAAAAACTATCGCAATGACGTTCAAGTTATTATTACAGTTTTAAGTTTTGACGGAGAAAATGACCCAGATATTGCTGCAATCATTGCTGCTTCGGCTGCTTTAAGTCAAACTGTCGCGCCGTTTGAAGGTCCAGTTTCCGCTGTCCGTGTTGGTATGATTGACGGCAAATACATTATTAACCCGACTTCCGAAGAAATGGAAAAAACTGTTCTTGACTTGGTGGTAGCTGGTAATAAAGAAAAAGTTATGATGATCGAAGCCAAGGCAAAAGAAGTTTCGGAAAAAGAATTTGTCGAAGCAATAAGAATCGGTCAGGAAGCTTTGCAGCCTGGAATCGAAATCCAAAAGAAGTTGATGGCTGAAACAAAGCATAAGGTTGAAGAAGTTGAGCTCCCAATTGTTGCTGATGTCAAAGGCTACGTTGGTGAAAAATTGGCCACCGCCATTTATGAAGCCGATAAAGCCAAACGTGAAGAGCAGTTGTCTGCATTTGAAGCTGAAGTTCTTAAGAACTTTGAAGGTAATTATAAACAAACAGAATTAAAAAATATTTTTGCTAGCTTAGTAGAAAAAGAAGTTCGTAAAGCAGTTATTGAAAAAGAAATTCGTCCAGACGGCCGTAAGCTCGATGAAATTAGACCGATTGATATCGAAGTAGGGCTTTTACCGCGAACGCACGGCACAGGTCTTTTCACGCGTGGCCAGACCCAGGTAATGTCTATTGTGACGCTTGGTGCGCCCGGTGAAGAGCAAGTGATTGAAACAATGGAAGAAGAGGGCACAAAACGTTATATGCATCATTATAACTTCCCACCTTTCTCTACCGGTGAAGTTAAACCGATTCGCGGGGTTAGCCGTCGAGAAATTGGTCATGGTGCTCTAGCTGAGCGCGGCCTTTTGGCTGTTATCCCTTCCAAAGAAGAGTTTCCATATACTATTCGTGTTGTCTCTGAAGTTTTAGCGTCCAACGGTTCAAGCTCAATGGCTTCAACTTGCGGCTCAACCTTGGCCCTTATGGATGCCGGTGTGCCGATTAAGGCGCCTGTGGCCGGTATTGCGATGGGTCTAATGACTAATGAAAAAGGCTACAAAGTTTTAACCGATATTCAGGGTATTGAAGATTTTGCTGGCGATATGGATTATAAAGTAACTGGCACTAAAGATGGTATTACGGCAGTTCAAATGGATACTAAACTTAAAGGTTTAGACATTGTTATTTTAGAAGAAGCAACCATGAAAGCTAGAACAGCAATTGATTTCATTCTTGCTAAGATTGCTGCAGTTATTGCTGAACCTCGCAAAGAACTTTCGCCATATGCTCCAAGAATTACTTCGCTTCGTATTGATCCGGAAAAGATTGGCGAATTAATTGGGCCGGGTGGCAAAAATATTCGTAAAATTATTGAAGAATGCGGCGGCAATGAAATCATTTCGATTGATATTGAAGACGACGGTTTAGTGATGATTTCTTCGACAGATAGTGCAATGGCTAAGAAAGCTGAAGAAATTATTACTGGTACAATGCGCGAACCAGAAATTGGTGAAATTTTTGAAGGGCCAGTTGTTCAAATCTTAAAAGATCGGATGCGTGGTAATGAGATTGGTGCCATTGTTCAAATTTTGCCAAACAAAGACGGTATGGTGCACATTTCCCAAATCTCCAACGAACGGATTGAAAAAGTCTCTGATAAAGTTAAAGTCGGCGATATTGTCAAAGTCAAAGTCGTTGATGTTGATAAAGAAAAGGGAAGAATCTCACTTTCAATCAAAGATGCGAGATAATAGTAAAAAGTACAAAGTAAAAAGTTAAAAGAAATAAGTATAAAAAGAGCAGCCAATAAATGTCATTCCGGACCGGTCTCAAACAGGATCCGGAATCTAGAGCCTGGATCCCCGATGTCTGATTACCATCCGACTCGAGGATGACAATAGAAAAGAGCAGTCCGATCTAAGGGCTGTTCTTTTTATTCTCCTGTTTATGGTATAATTAACATATGAATAGAGCCCAAGAAATCCAAAATGAAATCTATCGGAAGATGACTGACCGAAGAAAGATGGAAATTACCATTGAATTTATGCGAATGGGCAAAGCTTTTAATACTAAGAAAAATGAAGAAATATCCCGAACTCGAAAATTTAACAAAAATCGCTCAAACGCTTGATGAACTTAAAATTGCTTACTATATCACTGGTGGATTTGCGGTGAGTCAGTATGGGAGAAACCGTTTTACGGCTGATATTGATATTGTGGTCAAAATGCAAAAGCCTGATATCGAAGAGTTCTCCAATAAAATACGGAAAGTTTTCCCGAACGGTTATATCGATATTGATCTAATAGAATACGCATTGATACATAAAAGTGAATTTAATGTGATTGATCCTGAAAGCGGTTTAAAAATCGATTTTTTTATAACTAATGAAAGCGTTTTTGAGAAATCGGTCTTTTCGCGAACAATTGATAAAAATTACGATTATGATATCAAATTTATTTCCCCTGAAGACCTGATAATATCCAAATTACTTTGGTTTAGGGAATCGGAATCGACACGGCAACTGGAAGATGTCCAAAGTGTTTTGGATTTGCAAAAAGAAATCGATTTTAAATATATTGGTTATTGGGTTAAAGAACTAAAATTGGAAAATGAGTGGCAGGCACTGGAGAGGTTAAGAAATAAATAGTTAACCGTTCGCCGACAATAAATGTCATTCCGGACCGGTCTCAAACAGGATCCGGAATCTAGACCTCGGGCTGTTCTTTTTGAATTGTGAAACGTGATATAATATATCTATGTCAAAAGAAAATAGTGTTACAAATGAAGAATTAGCCAGAATGATTAAAACAGGCTTCGATGAAGTTGGTAAACGTCTGAATAATCTTGAATTAAAGACCGACCGTCTTGAATTAAAGACCGACCGCCTTGAGATAAAAACCGATCGCCTTGAATCTGGTGTTTTTGATATCAAACTTCGTTTAGATAACACGGCTCATCGCTTTGAAGTAAAAGACTTGCAAAGAAGAGTGACCATTTTGGAAAAGAAAGCCGGGTAAGAATAAAATAAGGATATGACAACAAGTACAAATGATAATGGCAGTCCAAATGGGCTGTTTTTAATTAATGCGAACATCGAAGCTATTATTCTTCGAGCGAAGCGGAGCGGAGTCGAGAAGTATGTAACAGTTCTCCACCGGATTTCATCCGAGTCGAACAATACTTTTTAAATGTTTTGATAATTATTGTGGTTAGTATTTCGATATTCGCGTTAATTATCTTTTTATTGTATTAATAGAAGGGGGGGTGAGTGTTATGCAAAAAGATGAGCTTCGTACCAGAATTCTTGATTTGTTTTACTCCGATAAAGATATGCCGATCTGCAACTCTTATACATTCGATCAGATTGCAGTTGAAGTATTGAATAATCATCAGTCCGATAAGTCTGATGTCAAAATCGTCCTTCAAACCGTTCTTCAGGAACTTGTTTTGGAAAATGAAATCCGTTTTCAGGGCAATATTTACAGGCCAAGCTTTTCTAGAATTGGGCTAAGAGTTTGTTCTGTTAATTCAACTTATCGTTTAACTGGTTAAAACCAAATACCCCGCTTAAAAGCGGGATTTTATTAGGTTAAAAGATCCCGGTTCTAGGTTCCCAACCTGACTGGGATGACAAAGATGATTGTTATATCGTAAGTTTATTTGAAAACGGTTTTAGTTTGTTATATGCTAAATTTAAGAAGGAGTACGATGAGTGACTCTGGCAAGGTTGTTTTATTTATTTTAATTTTGGCAATTATCATAATGACTGCTTATTTTAGTTTTCGCAAAATTTCCAGTAATATTTACAAGGTTGATGCTTCCACGGTAATAATAAACGAATAAAAAGAAACTTAGTCATAAAAAACTGCAAGGCCTTGACATTTGGCACATATTATGGTAATGTAGATGTATCACTGACAAAAAGAACTCAAATTCAAAGATTAGAAGGTTCTCCATGACACTAGATGACTTATCAAGTCAAATTAAAGTTTGCAAAAAATGCCCTCTTTGGAAGGGACGGACAAACGCGGTGCCAGGCGAAGGAAACTCGAAGGCACAAATTCTTTTTATTGGTGAAGCTCCGGGATCAACAGAGGATCAATTTGGACAACCTTTTGTTGGCGAGGCAGGCAAATTTTTAGATGAAATGCTTATGACAATTGGTTTAAATCGTAATGACGTTTTTATTACCAGTGTTGTTAAATGCCGTCCACCACATAACAGGGATCCGCTCGAAGAAGAAGTGCAAACTTGTACTGCTAACTATCTTTTTGGTCAAATCAGAGAGATTAAACCTAAACTTATCGTGACGCTAGGTCGCCACTCGATGCAAGTTTTTTTCCCTCAAATTAAATCTATTAGCGATACTCATGGCAAGGCTTATCAGAAAGCCGGCCAGGTTTATTTGGTTCTTTATCATCCGGCCGCTGCTTTATATCAACAAAGTTTGCGCCAGGTGATGTTAGATGATTTTCAAAAAATCCCAGAACTATTAAAAAATATTAAATAGGTTATAGGGTTAAGGTTATAGGGTATAGACAAAGAATTTATTAAGAATTTTATCTCTAATCCCTAACCCCTAAACACTATACCCTATTCAGGAGTCTCTATGTCTTATCAAAACAATTACAGTAACTTTAACCGTGTCTCAACAGCGCCACGGCCAGTCAAAACTTTTAACGCCGAAGAACCAAAACTAAAAATTATTCCACTTGGTGGAAATGGTGAAATCGGTAAAAATATGATGGCCTATGAATACGGCGATGATATTATTATCATTGATTGTGGCGTAATGTTTCCTCGAAGCGAAATGTTTGGGGTGGATTTTATTATCCCAAACATTACTTATCTTGAAGAAAACAAAAATAAAATCCGTGGACTACTTATTACTCACGGTCACGAAGATCATATTGGAGCAATTCCTTATGTTTGGCCAAAATTACAGTGCCCAATTTATGCAACAAAACTAACGGCTGGTTTTATCGATTCGAAAATGAAAGAGTTTGAACTTCAGCCGCAAATCCGTTTGGTTAAGCCGGGCGATAAAATTCAACTTGGTGTCTTTAAAATTGAATTTATTCCATTCTCACATACCTTCTTAGACGATGTTGGTTTAGTAATTGATACACCGGTTGGTTTAGTGGTACACATTGCCGACTTTAAACTCGATCCAAATAAAATTGAATCACAAAAAATTCTCGGTAAGCTTAACGAGTTGTCTGAAAGAGGCGTGAGAATGCTGCTTTTAGAATCAACTAATGTGGAAATCAAATCTAATCCGATTGCTGAAAGCGTGGTCCACGATACTATCTCCTCAATCTTTTCAAAGACTAAGGGAAGACTAGTAGTGACCTCGTTTGCATCATCGCTTGATCGTATTCAAGGCGTGCTTAACGCGGCTCACAAAACCCATCGTAAGGTGGCAATTGCTGGTCGCTCAATGGAAAAGGCAATTACTATTGCGATGGATTTAGGATACTTAAAAGTACCAAAAAATATTTTAACCGACATTCGCAAAACCGATAAAATTCCTGATTCGCAATTGGCAATTCTTTGTACTGGTTCACAAGGCGAGGAATATTCGGCTTTAGTTCGAATGTCTACCGGCGAACACAAACAGATTAGAATTAGAAAAGGCGATACCGTTGTAATTTCCGCCGGCGCTATTCCAGGAAATGAACGGTCTGTTGCTGATACGGTTAACAACTTGTTCCGTTTGGGCGCCGATGTTTTTTATGGTAGTGAAAAAGAAAAACTTCACTCCTCGGGCCATGCCAAGCGCGATGAACTAAAATTAGTTATTGCCACGGTTAAACCGCAAAACTTTATTCCGATTCACGGCGAATTCCGCCACTTGGTTTTGCATACCAGACTAGCGCAAGAATTGGGTATTCCGGCTGACCATACGTTTGCAATTGAAGACGGCCAGGTGATTGAACTTACTAAAGAAGGCGCCAAACTTTCTAATCATAAAGTTGATGCTTCATATGTTTTAGTTGACGGTCTAGGAATTGGCGATGTTGGTAATATTGTCTTGCGTGATCGTCAAGCAATGGCAAAAGATGGTATCTTTGTGGTTATCTTAACAGTTGATCATGAGACCGGTAAAATTGTTACTTCGCCAGATATTATCTCTCGCGGCTTTATTTATATGCGCGAAAGGGAAGACCTAGTCTATAAAGCTCGTCAAGAAGTTAAAAAAATGTTTGCTAAACACAATGAAAAATATCCGGCCAACTGGGACTTTATTAAAAAGGCAATGCGCCAGGAATTAGGTGATTTCCTATACACTGAAACCGAACGCAAGCCAATGATTATTCCGGTGATTATTGAAGTATAATATACAGTCTTTTAGACCTATAGTTCTATAGGCGTATAGATAAGATAAAAACCTGCCAAGAGTAATCGAGGCGGGTTTTTTAGATAAATAAAAATGGCCCTTTCCTTGCGGATGGGGCCAGTTGCTATTTGGGCTTATCCTTATAGGTGCCAAATCGCGTCAGTTGGATGTCGCCATTTTCGAGATACCCAGCGAGCTCATCATTTTTATTGATGGCTTCAGTGATACCCTCGTAACAGAAGCTATCCCAGCTAGAAGGTTTTTCACTGGTAACAATCAAAGCATCAAGTCCGCGGCTATCTGGCTTTAAAACCAGCGGTTTGCCTCGTTCTTCTTCAACTTTTTCGGCCTTAGCCGCCGCCGCGATTACTTGATAGAGACGCTTCTTTACGGGCAAAGCCACACTTGCCGTCACCACGGTGATATAGGCGATAGGCTTGGTGCTTTTTTTAATCTCAATACCGAGTAAGCGCCGATCCATGGTAAATTCAGCGGCATGGACCAATCGTTGGATAGGTCTTGGCAGCAACTGCTTTAGTGTTTGGCTATCTCCGCAATCTAGTAGTCCGATCACACCGTAAACGGCACATTGCCGGTTTTTGTTGAGCATGCTATCAACTAGAGGGTGCCGGTGCTCGTTGTATGGGGTACGGGCGCAACACAGGCATCCCGTTGCCGGTAGATGATAGGTGAGAGTCGAGATGTAGTCCGGATCATTTTCAGTGGGGATAATCCCGGTTGATGTCAGATGTTCTAAAAATGTATTCCGAACTGTCTGCTGTTCACTTTCTGTCAATCTACCGATTTGGAAGATGACCATCTTGGCCATACCCGTGAGCTGTTTAGCTACTGCGGCGTAACGAACCGCTTCGTCATTTTCTTCCATAAACCGATCCCAGCGAAAACCTGGGGTGATGTCACTTAACCAATACTGAAGCCGTGTGAGAAGATGCTTATCGGGATCATCCCATTCTTCGGCGCCGGCGATTGGCTGGTAATCTCGTCTCACGGTTGCTACCAGTGTCAGGACACTGATAAGGTGACCGTAAAACTCATCGGCCCATTTGCGCAAGGCAGATGGCGCCATGAGTTTTTGAAGGTCATTACCATCGGGACGAGCCCAGGCGATCTGGAAAACGTTGCCGGCGGCCATGTCAGCGATTTTTGGCCAGCCGTTCTTTTCCAAATAGTCATAAAGCCATTTAAAGCTGCGGTTATCCAGTACTCTCCGTTCCAGCTCGGTCGGCTTAAAACCGAGCTGCTCGAGCAATGTCAGATCTGTAACCATTGTTTTTCTCTTTCTGACCATTCGAGTCAAAATGCACAATTTCTATGTGCGAACGAGCCCATTTGAGAATCTCAGGGTGGAAGAAATTCTATCCTCCGGACGCATAAAGATTTACGCCCTCGTTTATACCTGAATTATAGGTTAAATATAATCTTTCGTCAAGATATATTAAGGAATCAAAGTTTTTATAATCAAAAAAAGCGCAAAATGCGCCTTTTTTGATTGGCTTAGTTTATGAGACTGGATTAACCGGTGGCACAACGGGCGGAGGCGTAATAGTCTGGATTGGTTGAGCAGCTGTTTCTTTGTGTTCTTTTTCAAAAAATAATATATCGGCTAAAGTTAACCCGGCGAAACCAATAAAGCTAATTAGTGTTTTCATTAGAGAAACCTGGTTTTTAATATTAGCACTAAGATCCTCGCCGCCGCCAAAATCTCCGCCATATAGGCCAAGAAGAGGGTAGCTAATTGCAAATGCTAGACCGCCGCCGATGATTGCTGAACTAAAGAATGGAAATTTCTTAAAGATTAAGATTGATACCACAACTAGAAGAATTAGAACTATAATCGAACGCATCCATAGATATTGTGAAAGGAGAGCCTTTTCATCGTTCTCTTTTTGTCTTTCATTATTGATGCATTTATCATATTGATTATATGGAATATTAACTGATTGCGCGGTCTCTGGAGATGAAGTTCTTTGGAGTGCACTGCATTTATCATAGTAGCTCGAATAAGAAAAACTCTTAACTGGAAAGACTTTAGCCATTAGGTTGTTTAGAAAGATAACCAATAAAACTGCGGCCGCGATGCTTGCAATCACTTTTAAAAATGTCATTTATTCTCCTTTATTTTATAATAGCACAATAAAATAGTAATAATAATCGCTAAATGGTAATCCAGGGTGTGGACTTAAGCCAAGAAATATGGTAAGATTTGTTTATCCTCGTACCTTAAGGAGTCGGATTATGCCGAAAGTAACACTAATTTATCCTCAGTGGGAAAATAGGGGTTTAAATAGTATCCCTTTTTTACAATTAACCCCACAGGGACCAAACCAAATTGCTGCTTTGACTCCCCTGAATTGGGAAGTGGAAATAATCGACGAAAGTAAGCAATCCATTAACTTTGATGCTCCAACTGATTTAGTAGGTATCTCGGCCATGTCAGCGCAAGCTCCTAGGGCATATGAAATCGCGTGGGAGTATCGGCGAAGGGGAGTAACAACCATACTTGGTGGTGTTCATGGTTCTGTTTTAACGGAAGAGGCAACAAGTCATTTTGATAGCGTGGTAGTGGGTGAGGCAGATGAAATTTGGCCAAAAGTGCTGGATGATTTCTCGAAGGGTTGTCTTGAACCTATCTACCGTCCTGAACTTCCTAAAACTCTGAATTTTAGCTATTGCCGAAACATTTCGCGTATAAATCGTTGTCATTCTGTTAAGCATCCTACCTTAGGTGTAAATCTGGCACTTCTGCAAGCTCAACGAGGTTGTCCAAGAGGGTGTGATTACTGCTCCGTCACCTCGTTTAGCGGTAATATTGTTAGAACCAGGGATATTGATAGCGTTTTAGAGGATGTTGAAAGAGAAAAGGCAAACGGTGCTGATTATTTTTTCTTTATTGATGATAATATCATTGGTAATAAGCATTATGCCAAAGTGCTCTTTAGGGAGCTAATTTCTCAGCGGATTAAATGGATCGCTCAATCAGTGGTCAATATTGCCGATGAAGAAGACGATATTTTGGATCTGGCTCTTGAAAGCGGTTTCTGTGGCGTATACTTGGGTCTAGAATCAATAAAAAGTGAAACTCTGTCCCAAATAAGTTCGGCAAAAACAAAGTGGCGCCAGAGTTATGAAAAGTATTTAAGTCGTCTAAGGAAAAATGGAGTTCTGACTATGGCCGGTTTTATTTTTGGTCATGATACGGATGACCGGCAAATAGTTCAACGAACTGTGAATTGGACGATTGATAACCATATAGATTTAATTCAGCTTTTTGTCTTAACGCCGTTACCAGGGACAAAGCTTTATTATAAAATGGTTGCTGACAATAGACTGATTAGCTATGATTGGACAAAATATTGTGGTATGGATCTTGTCTATAAATCGCCAGTCTGGACAGATGAAGAACTTAAAGAAGAGATAAGACAGGGATACCAGAAATTTTACTCTAGTCTATCTATTTTTAAGAGAATGATTGGCTTAAAACCAGATAAAATTCCCTATTTCCTTGCAATGAATCACGAATCAAGGCGAGGTGTAATTTAACCTATGGATAGCTTCGGCTATCCTTTTTTTAATAAAAAAACCGTCAGGGTTAATGACGGAATAAGTTGCATTTTCTTAATTTGGGCGAATGAAAAATCCTAATTTGAAGAATATATGATCATTACTATCGATCGCTATAATTCTATCATGGAAGTACAATTTTCCTGGTCCTTTTGTGAAAAAAACCATGGGTATTGTTAATATATTTAATATTAGCAACACCAATAAACAAATAAATAAAACTAAACTAGCTAAATCACCGCTAAGATTTATCTTCGGACCAATGAGGACTAAAAACCAGGTTAATATGAAGAAACATCTTGCAATCGTTTTTAAATCTCTATTGATTTCTTTAACTACGTTTCCCATGTTCTTCTTAACATAGCTTTCCACGCCCTCTCCAAAAACAAAGATGATAATGGTTATCACCAGCAGCGCAGTATTCATCAGAAAACCTCCTTAACAGTATATGGTAATATTAATACTTTTTTAGGTTCTTGTCAAGATAAATTGAACAATTTTATTATTGGCAAGCCAAGCAAGATTAAAATGGCGATCTTTCCTAGAGTTGAACTGAGTTATTAAACGAGGTAAATGTTTTAAACCGTTGATCAATATCACGGTTTTTTTAAATTAAAAAGCCATTTACATTTAATGTCATTCCGGACCCGAAGGGCTCGGGATCCGGAATCCAGACTACATCAATTAAAATAATTAAACTTTCTTACCAAAATCCCAGAGAACATCAAACAAATCTCTAAAAACCTTAACTAAAGCAGCGTTTTTGATTTCAATAATTATAGGTTCAGTTGCCGAATGTAAAATTAAAGTATCATTATTAAAAATATTAAAATTGCCTTGCTTGGAAATATTTTTTTCTATTAAGCGATATTCGTGCAATTTAGGATATTTTTTTAAGAGTTCTAACTCCAAATCATCCCTGTCAAAAATAACCATCTTCCATTTAATTTTTCGTTTTAAACGAATATCAAGAAATTTTTGTACCTGTTTACCCATCATTTTCTGCCAACGTTCACCAATCGAACCGGCAACATAATCAGTTGAACCTACTGGTAATTTTTCAGCTGACTCCAGCCAAAATTGACGCCAACTCTCTAAGCCCTCGTAAATTTTTATTTCCGGTAAGTTGGTATCGATTAGTTTTTTTAACTCTGGTAAAATCGTTTTAGCTAAAATTTCTTGTTTTTTAATATCTTTTAAGATTTGTTCTGGACTAGTCGCCTGAAAATAGGCGATTTTCTTTTTATCGAATTTAAAAATAAGCTTACGATCGATTAATTTTTCTAGGGCATCGTAAACAACACTGCGATGTAATCTGGTATCGCTAATAATTTTACCGGCTGAAGTTTGGCCGATTTTTAATAGGGAAAGGTAAATACTCGCTTCATTAGGGGAAAGGTTAAGTTGTTCTAATTTGTTTTTTAGGTCTTTCATTTTTACTTTTAGTTGTCATTCCGGACCGGAAGGGTTCAGGATCCGGAATCTAGTTTTATGGATTTTTAATATCGAATTACCATTCGATTTCGGAATGACACTGGTAATTTTTTAGTTCTCTGATTTCATCCTTGAACAATATTATTGTACCATATACTAAACGCTATGTCAATATTTGTCGTCTAAAAAACTTGACAAATAATAAGTACTGTGATATATTGCGCTGTTAGGGCGAACCCTAAAAATCAGAGGAGGTTGATATGCAAACGATTGGTTTCTTTTCATTCGGTGAAACGACTATGCGCTGCAAGTCTACGATTCTTATGGAATCAGTAGGACACTTGCTAATGAATGGTAAAAGAATTTTTCTTGTTGATGCTAATCTCCCAGCACCAGTTCTCCATGTTTACATCGATCTGTATTATGACGGATATCAGCGCATCGAAGGAGAAGACAAGCTGACAGGTTTATTACAATGGATACGGGTTTTTCAAACAAAAGGACAAACTGCGGATAATTTTGCAAAGTATCTTTCGAGGTCAAAGGACGGAAAACTTACAATGATGCTTTCGGGTGCTGAAACACTGTCTTGGGACGACTATGCGATTCGTTTTCTTGGAATCGATTATAGATATCTTTTACCGGTTGAGGGACAATCTGATGGTATAGGCTTATTTATGAATTTATGTGATCGGATTAATAAAGAATATGCACCAGATTATCTCTTAATTGATACTGTGCCAATGCTGTCTGACATATCTTTGATGTTTGCATTATCGCTTAATAAGGCGGTTTGGATACCATCTTTTATGCCTGACAACTTACGTGCCGAGTTCTATATGAACCGGATGAAGGAGAAATACCAAAATTTGAATTGCTTTATGATGCAGCCACCATCGGCATCAGCTGAGAATGAAAAGATTTGTTGGAGAGAGTTATATGATTTTCTCTTAAAGCCAATGTGAAAAGCAAAATCTTCAGACGAAAGGAGTAGAAGATGAAACAAGAAGATATAATGGCGTTGCTTGTTAAGGCATCACTTTTTCGGGACAAAAAGACATGGGAACAAATCCTTTACCAATTCCAGTTTGAACTGTGGCATCCTTATAAATTCGAAAAACCGGCCGAGGAAGTTACTGCTGAAGATATCCAATACGCCGATCATCAGAATGACCGTGCAATTGCTTATAAAAAAATTTTGACTTTCTTATTCTATGAAGTCGAAAAGAATAGACCAGATTTATTTCCTTTTCTTTTTCCAATTTTTGCGCTGCTGTGCGGAGATCGGGAGAAAAGCGCAGAACTTGCAGATATTGATTGGCGTAATCTCGAGGAGCATATTAACGTTTACGCAATTTTAAGTCAGGAATATTAGAACAAAATCGAAATTAACCGCCGTCCTTCGGGGCGGCTTTTATTTTATATATTGAATTTTACAGCTTTCTCGTTTATAATTCATTTATCTCATCGTACTTTTTGGTGGAGGTAAATATGGAATCATTAGAATTTGCCATGACCTTTAAGGAAAGATTATTAGATGAACCGAATAAAGATGGTTATCGCAATCTACCAGTAATAATATTTCTTTTACAAGGGGAGAAACCAAGCATAGAGGTCTGGACTCAAAATTGGGAAAACATTAATCGTAAGAAAGCACCACATAGTGAAATCGCTTTTGATCTTGAAATTGCTGCCGTTATGCATAAATTTCAAATTATACCAGAATTCGGCCTTAATGGGTATCTTTGTCAAGATTCTCCGGAACAGCTATTAAGGTGGGCCGCAGATTATGGTGGTAGTCTCTTACTTAATAGTTATTACGATAAGGAATTGGTAACCGATGAGATGATATTTGATTTTCTTAATCGTTATAGTATCGCCAAACTTTATCAATGGCAAAAAGATGGTACGAAATTAGAGTCGCAAACAGATAAAGAAGACGTTGAAATTACTCGAGTATCCCAGGAATATAAATTAAGCCTATTTGACCAGATGGAAATGGTTTCGTGTGTTAATTTTTTAAAGCTTTCACAGAAACCAATCAATTACGATGATTTAGCTAAAGAGATCAAGCAATACTCTACTTAAAACATTAAGTAGAGTTTTTTATAATAGAAAAAAGCGCGAATACGCGCGCTGCTCCCATTAAAAATATTATAGTAAAAAAAGCGCGAATACGCGCGCTTGTACAATACTTAATATAATAGAAAAAAGCGCGATTGCGATGGGGCCCGAAAATTTGATAAGACCTATCGACGCGCTTTTTTAGTGTGAGCTATAGAGTACCATCCTACCATCCCAAGATGGAAGAGTAAGACGATTAGCTCAAGTTTTTGATCCCTCCTTGTAAGGTGCAATGAGAATTTGGAATGTCAGTGTGGGCAGAAATTCATGAATAATTTATTGGGATCAATTACTATATTAAAGCATTTTAAGCGCTTTGTCAAGGGTTTAACCAGTAAAAAGTATAAAGTAGAAAGTAAAAAGTGTAAAAATATACAAAATAACAGATTAAAATTTTGGAAATACGTAATAAATAAAAATAAATAGTCATGCCGAATTTATTTCGGCATCTCATCCCATGGTAATTACGAGATTCCGAAACCGGATTTCATCCGATTCGGAATGACTATTTGTTGTGTATCACTTTCATTTTATATTTCTACTTTCTACTTTATACTTTTTACTTTTAAGATATCCACCTGGACTTTTTGTTCAAAAAGTGGTATGATAGTTATAGCTTACAGTAAATTTTTAATTTAAAGTTCTGAATTTCGATTGAAAATACAATGATTTAATCATTAAAAATTAAAGAATTGAAAATTAGCAACTGTAAGCATTCAAAGGAAGGGAATATGGCCAGAAAATATCGCCGCCGAGGTTCAAAACTTTCCGAAATAATGGAAGGTTTAGATTGGACTATTAACCCGGAAACCACCCGTGAGGTGATTGCCGTGGTTTTATTGCTTCTAGGGTTAATTGGAATCCTAGGTATATTTAGCAAGGCAGGCTCTTTGGGCCATTTTTTATTTGGCGTTTTTTTCTCTTTGTGGGGTTACTTCGGCTTTATTATTCCTTTTGCGGTTTTGGCCAGCAGTTTTGTGGCTTTCTTTCCAAAAAGGTTTGAGGTCAAGCCTTCAATGATTGTTGGTGGTTTTATGATTCTTATATTTTTGCCTGGCCTCTTTGGTGGCAATGGTGGTCTGATTGGTCATGGCATTGGTACTCTATTTACTAAATTAATTGGTTTATATGCTGGTTTACTAGCAATGTTTGTTTTAACAGTTGCTTCATTTTTAGTCACTTTTAATACAACAATTAAATCCTTATGGTATAAATTCGGTTCAGAAGAAAATGACCAGGTTAAAGTCAATGAACCACGCGCCTCAGTTTTTACCACGTTACGGAGTCGAGAGGCGGCACCGGCACCAAAGGTTTCCGTTTTATCTGTTCCCAAATCAACCGCCGATCAAACCTGGAATTTTCCCTCAGTGGAATTATTAGAGAATAACTCAGGTAAAGCCCAATCTGGTAATATTCCTAAAAATGTGGAAATTATTCAGAAATCTCTTAAGGATTTTAATATTGAAGTTTCAATGGGTGATGTTAATGTCGGTCCAACGGTCACACAATACACATTAAAACCGGCTGACGGTGTCAAACTTAACCAAATTACTGCTCGGACTAATGATTTAGCTTTGGCTTTGGCAATGCACCCGATTCGTATTGAAGCACCAATTCCTGGCAAAGCCGCAGTGGGAATTGAAGTGCCAAACAAAGTGGCGGCTATGGTGACGCTTCGAGAAGTGCTCGAATCTGAAGAATTCAAGGCCTCAAAATCCAACTTAACCTTGGCTTTAGGCCGCGATGTCGCTGGAACCGCTTTTGTAGCCGATCTTAAAAAAGCGCCTCATCTTCTTATTGCCGGTGCGACCGGTTCAGGTAAATCAATCGGTATTAACGGAATGATTTTATCGCTTATTTACCAAAATTCACCTTCAGATTTACGTTTAATTATGGTTGATCCGAAAAGGGTAGAATTTACTCATTATAATGGCATTCCTCATCTTTTATGCCCGGTGATTTTCGATGCTGATAAAACCGTTTCCGCTCTTCGTTGGGCAGTGGCGGAAATGGATCGACGTTTTCGATTATTTCAGGAGTCTGGTCGGCGCAATATTGAGGCTTACAATGCTGATCCGACTCAAGGCCATTTACCATATATTGTTATTGTTATCGATGAGTTGGCAGACCTTATGGCTCAGGCGGGTAACGAAGTCGAAGCAGCCATCGTGAGAATCGCGCAAATGGCTCGAGCGGTTGGCATTCACTTGCTGGTGGCAACTCAGCGTCCTTCAGTTGATGTTATTACGGGTTTAATTAAAGCTAATATTCCTTCGAGAATTGCTTTTGCGGTGGCTAGTCAGGTTGATTCGCGTACTATTATTGATATGGCTGGGGCAGAGCGTCTCTTAGGTAATGGCGATATGCTTTACGCGGGTTCAGAAGTGGCGCAGTCGAAACGTGTTCAAGGCGCCTATGTTAGCGACAAAGATGTTGATAAATTAACCGAATATTTAAAGAAGCAATCCGAACCGCAATATGATGAGACTATCACGGCTTACCGCAACAATGTCCAAAGTGGCGTCTCTAGCGATGGGGGAATGGGTGGGGATGATGATCTCTATAATGAAGCGAAGGAAACAGTGGTGATGGCAGGTAAAGCCTCGGCTTCGCTTTTACAGCGGCGTTTAAGGGTTGGTTATGCGCGGGCGGCTCGGCTACTTGATATGCTGGAAGAGGAAGGAGTGATTGGTCCACCGGAAGGCGCCAAACCTCGAGATGTTTTAATTGATGCTACTTCTCTAGACCATGAACGTAATCAAGTAAAAATGCCATTAGCTCAAGAAGCCGGCTCTGGTTTTTACCGGCCAATGGCATCTTCGAATGGTCAAGCGCCAGTGTATGAGGAAGAAGATAAGTAAATAGAAATTTCTAATTTCTAATTTCTAATCAATTTTAAATTTTGAATTTCCAATGAAATTAGAATGAATTAATTATTAAACATTAATTAATTAAAAATTCAATAAAAATTAGAAATTAGAAATTAGAAATTTTTCTGAGGAGTGTTATGTCTAAAATATTACTTGTTGAAGATGATGAAGTTCTAGCGAAAATGTATAAAAAGAAATTTGAACTGGATGGTTTTGAAGTACTGGTGGCTTATTCTGGTCACGATGCTCTAGTGGTTGTTCCTCAATTGAAACCTGATGTTGTTCTTTTAGATGTGATGATGCCCGGCATGGATGGCTTTCAAGTTCTTAAAACTCTAAAATCCGACCCTAAAGTTAGTCAAATACCGGTAGTTATTTTAACAAACCTTGGCTCTTCGCAAATGTTTATCGATGAAGCTAAGCGTCTTGGCGCCGCCGAATATTTGATTAAATATAAAACCTCTGCTGAAACAGTACTAGAGACAGTTAAAAAACAAATAAATAAATAAAGATAAAATTTCTAATTTCTAATTTCTAACTTTTTATCAATTTTAAATAAATTAATAACTAAAGGTTTTAAAAATTTAAGAATTAGAAATTAGATCAATTAGATCAATTAGATCAATTAGAAATTTGACTATGACCAAAGATACCGAAATTGCAATTTCATCTCTTTATGAGATCTCGCAGCTTGCGGCCAAAGCGAAAGGCCTCAACGACCTCTGGGAGCCTCTTTTTGAGAAGATTACAAAGACTATGGCTGTTGATGCCGGAACGTTGATGATTATTGAAAATGAGAGCTTAGTACGTAAGGTTGCGTTTGGAATTGATCAGGCTGTTTTAAAAGAGCCGCCATTGGATCGCGCCAAAGGTGGTTATTCCTGGATGGCTATTAATCAAAAAAAGCCGCTTTTAGTGGAAAAATTGGAGCCAGATAGAATTGCTTCAGCGACGGTTAAAAAAGAAAATTTTCATTCGCTCATTAGTGTCCCATTGGTTTCTAGGGGTAAGGCAATTGGCGTAATGAGCCTTTTTATGCGCCGAGAGAGACATTTTACCGAGAATGATCTTAATCTTTTTGCTACTATTGCGAGTCAGGCAGCTACGGCTATTATTAGTATTCAGGCTACTAACCTTCTGGAATCTAACCAGAAAAGATTGCGTGAATTAGAAGCTTTAAATGAACTTTCTCGCAGTATTAATTCTTTATTTAATTTTGATGAAACTCTATTTTCGATAATTGGCTTAATTGCCAGGTATTTTAATAGTAGTCGTGCTTTTATCAGTTTATTTAATCACGACGACCATTTGATTCATGCGGTTAAGCCGGCTGCAGGGTTAACGGATCGTCAGATTAATGATCTAAGAACTAGAAATGACGAAGGCGTGACTGGCAAAGCTTTTTGTAAGGGCATTCCGGTTTTAGCCAATATTATTGACGATGAAACTAACGAGATGCTAGCACGGGCCAATATTCGCGATGTTAAAAGTATTCTGGCTGCACCGCTTAAGGTTAAATCGCAAACTCTGGGTGTATTTCATATTTTGAGTTCTCGAGAAATGCATTTTAATCATGAAGAGATAGAATTTTTTAGTATTTTAGCCAGTTCGGCTGCTATTGTGTTTGATGCGGCCAAGACATTTAAGGAGAACGAGGAAGAGCGTAAGAAAGATGAGGCATTACTAGCAAGTTTAGGTGAAGGTGTTTGCGCGGTTGATCAAATGGGAAAGATAATTCTTTTTAATCCGGCAGCCGAGAAATTAACCGGATATTTAGCCGAAGAAGTCATTAAAAAGGATTACATTGATGTTTTGGCTTTTTACGAAAAAAAAGGCGAGGAATTTGAACTGGGGGGTTGTTCGGCTAAACCAGTTTTGGCCGATGGCAAAGCGCAAACCTGCGATCAAGTCTATTTAAGAAAACGGAATGGCGAATTTTTTCCAGCTCAAGCTCTCATTGAGCCGATTGAGGATAATAATAATGCGGTTTCCGGTTCGATTATCGCTTTTAGAGACGTTTCTAAAGAGTTGGAGACGGAAAGACTTAAGCAAGAACTTGTTTCAATTGCAACTCATGAATTAAGGGCGCCAATAACGGCGATGAAGGGTTATTTTGAAATGGTTCTTGGTGGTGATACTGGTGAAGTACCAGTAAAAGCTAAAGAAACACTTGAAGAAATGCAAGCAATTAATGTGAGACTTGCTGACTTGGTTGATGATCTTCTTAATGTGGGGCGGATTGAGGAAGGTAGAATTGAGATTAATCCGGTTAGTTTTGATATTAACTCTATAATCAAGGAAGTTATCGAGACTTTTAAGATTGAAGCAGAAAAAAAGAATCTCGAGCTTATTTTTAATCCAGATCCAAAAATTAGAGTGATGGCTGATCCTGAAAGAACAAGACAGGTTTTGGTTAACCTTTTAAGCAATGCGATCAAATATACCCAAAAGGGCTCAATTGAACTGATTCTTAGTAGTGATGATAGTAAAGTTGAAGTTCAGGTGAAAGATACTGGGTTTGGAATGACTAAAGATCAAATGGTTAAACTTTTCGAAAAGTTTTATCGAGTTAAAACCGATCAGACTCGAGGTATTGCGGGCACTGGGTTGGGCCTTTGGATTACCAAGAAACTAGTTCAGATGATGGGTGGAGAGATAGACGCTCAATCTGAACTAGGCAAGGGTACAACTATAAGGTTTAATTTGCCGGTCGGCATATAATTTGCTAAGCTATAAATATGAAAATAACCCAAAAAGACAATGGATTTGCTTTAACTGAACTACTGATAATTATTGCGGCTAGCCTGGCCTTGGTGGTAATTTCTTTAGTGGCAGTTAATCCAGCTAAATTAATGCAAAACGCTCGTGATAATCAGCGCTTTAAAGATATTGTTGGGCTAAAAAACGCCGTTAACCTTTACCTGGCTGATAATAATGATTTCGGTACGCTTGAAGGACCTTATTATAGTAATGATGTAACTTTTAGCGATGACAAAACCAGATCCTTAAATAACGGTAAGGGTTGGCTGCCGGTTAACTTTACGAAAGTTTCAACTGGTGCATCGATTAAAGCCCTGCCGCTTGATCCGCTTAATAATGAAATTAATTTTTACAGCATGGCAATTTCCCGGCAGCATAAGACCTATGAAATAAATCTTCATTTTGAAAAGACGGAAAATATTAAAAAAGAAATTACTGATGGCGGCAACAATCCCAATAGATACGAACTCGGCACTGATCTGACAATACTGCCGTAAGGGATAGTATAAAGTATAAAGTATAAAGTATAAAGTATAAAGTTAGATCCTTATAGGGGTATTCCTAATTTTAAGTTTTTATTTTTCTAATCCTTGATGACAGTCTATTAAGACATCAGGGATCTTTTTTTATGTCTTTTTATGCGCGGCCGCGGATAAAAAGACATTCAATGAAATAAAAAAGGGCTCGGAAGAGCCCTCGATAATGTTAAAGTTATCGTTCTGAAAGAAACTTTAGTTCGTCCCAAACATCAATATAATATTTTTTTTCCCTGTAAACCATAACTAAAAATGGGTCTACAAATAGGGGACAAGTCAGTTCTTCAATAAAAAATTCGGTGTCAGGCAGTTTCTTTTTAATTTCATTGGCATGATGAATTGCAAACAAGGGGATTTCTCTTTGATACTCATTTATCTTAATCGATGCCCAGAAAAATAGGTCTTGGCTTATTGAAGCGATCGAATAGATGAATAAAAATATTGCCACTGGAATAAACCACCCATAAATTTTTATTCCGTTAGAGCAAAGACAGATAAAATATGTTAACGCTATAGCAGAGAAAATAAGTAAAATTCCGCCAAGTTTCCCTCTTTTTTTGACTGGCATATTGAACTTGTCCGCAATGTTTTTTTGGTATTCCTTAATTTCTTTTAATTCAAAAGGCATGATTTCTAAATCATGAAGAATTGTTAAAACTTCGATGTCGATTTCCGTGACGACCGAAGAAAGCCAGGTTTTTTTCTCGATAAGCAGTCGTTTATATCCGAGATTATCGGCGGCTTCCCTTGGTAAACTTGAGGGAAAACTATACAGCAAATTCCATCGATCAGCCATCTCCTCTGGCAATTTAGGGACGTTTTGCATACGTTCAAATGTTCTATTAGCCATGCTCATGCCTCCTTTGATTGTTAAGGTGATTATTAAGAATACTATAAGTAAATAATAAGTCAATATATTTGACAATAATAATGTGATTGGTATAAAATATGATAGGTATAGTTAATGATAATTGTGAAAAGTTTACACAAATGAATCTACAACAAGTATTGGAAGAATTTGGATTGACTGAACGGCAAGCCAAAGTTTATTTGGCTATTTTGGAGTTGGGCGAAGCTACGGTATCGCAAATTGCCGAGCGGGCGCAAATAGAGAGAACAGGGACTTACTATGTTTTAGAAAGTTTAAAACTTAAGGGATTAGTTAGTCGGTTTGAAAAAATCAAAAAAGACAAATATGTTGCAGCTGATCCTAAAGAAATTTTGAATATCTCCAGAAAAAGGGAAAAGCTTATCGAGGATTACTTGCCTGAGTTCAAAGCTTTCCAAAATGTAAGTAATGCAAAACCTCATGTCAGGCTTTATGAAGGGATAGAAGGAATTAAAGCGGTTTGGCGGAAAACTTTAGAGAAGAAAAACGTGGAGATATTGGCTTTTTCTGGTTATCGGTTGGCTGAGGAAACCGCCCTATATCATGGTAAAGAATATGTGGAGTGGGGTTTAAACTATATTAAAGAGCGAGCTGCTCGGAAGATTTTTACTCGGGTGATTAGTGAAGATTCTAAGCAAGCGCGCGAGCGTCAAATGGTTGATAAAGAAGAATTAAGAGAGCTTAGAATTGTACCAAAAGAAAAATTCTTATTTCGCAACGAAATTGATATTTTAGATGACTGGGTAGCCATAACTTCTTATAAAGAATTGATCGCTTTGGTTATTGAATCCAAAGAATTTGCCCAAACCATGCGAAACATCTTTGACCTCTGTTGGGATGGAGCAGAGAAGTATCAGAAATATTAACTAGTATCTGGTGTAAAGTATAAAGTATTAAGCATAAATGAATTTCATACTAGATACTTGCTTCCAAATACTAGATACTATTTTGATTTATTGGAGATGATGAGATACCTTTTGGACACTCCTAGGTTTTCCGCTGGTACAAAAAATGGTACAGTTGGGATTCCTAGAAAGAAAACCAAATGTACCAAAAAGATTATCTCTTAATTCCAGAAC